>JGI24770J26754_10002846_pt1 | contig 11757 bp, 7 predicted proteins | sample LakOneMetagenome_FD_26754 | JGI IMG/M metagenome (IMG submission 26754) | reverse complement strand
ACACGCGTCCGGCCGGGGCCGGGGAATGGGTCGGAAACAACATGGTCATCGGATGTCCTTCATTTCCGGGACTTGCCCGCTGGCAAGGTTCCGGTCGATCTTCCTGAACCGCCACGCGCGGATTCGCCGCCGATGGCCCCTGTGCATTGCCGCGCCCGCCGCCGTATTCGCCGGATCGGACCACGCCTTCGATTAAAGCAGACCTTTCGACAGAAGTGGAACGCCGGTCACGGTTCTTTCCGGCCACGGCCGCGGCAGNTTCCGCCATGGCCGCGGGGGCTCGAAGAGGTTTCGGTCTTCAGTGTCCAGCCCCGGATTTTTTCGCCGCCGGGGCGCCTTCCTCCAGCAGGTGCAATTCCCACCCGCCGCCGGCCGCGAGGTTGAACGGGTTGGCCATGCCGGCGATGAGGCCGCTGCCGTCCTCCAACGGTTGCAGGATGCGGATGCCGTAGTTGTAGCGGTCGCCGAGTCCGGTGTAGTCCTCGTTCACCGCCGCCGAGTCGGACGAATCGAAGCGCCAGAGGTCCGCGCCGTATTCGTCGGTGCTGCCCTGCAGCGCGGAGGCGTCGAAGGTGCCGATGTACAGGCGGCCATCGAATACCGCCATCTGCCAGGTGTACTCGTTGCCCGGGTTGCCGAAACCGGAGGGTCCGTACAACGGGGTCCAGCCGGTCGGCTTCGTCTCGAATGTCTTCGGGGCGACGACGGCGGGCAATTCGCTTTCGCCGTACAGCAACTGGATCTCGCGGCCGGACGCGTCCTCGAGGTTGCGCCCGCGCCAGACCGAGGTCGAACGATAGATGCCCTGGGCCAATTGTTGCGCTTCCTGCACATTGGCCGGCATGCCGAAGCAGTACGAGCGCTTGCAGTTTTCATGCACGCTCAGCGCCTTGCTGTTCTGCAGGTGGATCGTGCCCCAGTAGAGCCAGCCATCGAAATACTGCAATGCCCCGCCGGAGTAACCGAAGCGCGCCATGATCACGTCCGGATCGTATTGCGACGGACTCCAGACCTCCTGCCATTCATCGGCTTCGTTCGTGGTCAGGCCGCCCGCGGGGATGGGCGGGCTGATCCAGACGCCGACATCCGCGCCCTCGTTGCCGCTGGAAGAGCGGATCGGCACCGTGGAGGCCGCGAGGCGGTGGTTCCCGCTTCCATCCACGTACATGGCGAGGTTGGCGACGTCCGCGGTCGCGCGGCCGACTTCGGAAAAGCGACCGCAGAAATTGCCGGAAGGCGCGTCCGGCGCGCCATCCCAGCGCAACACGCCGCCCCTGGTCGTGGAACCGACGCCCACGTACAACACGCCGTCCACCAGTTTCCAGCTGCGGATGTAGTTGTAGTCGGTGCGGGTGCAGGCCCCCAGGAATCGGCCCGAACTGGCCTGGAACGCGAAGAAGTTCACGCTGGCGCCGGACAGGCTGGGCCCGGCGAGGAACGCGATGTCGTCGATCGAGCCGGCGCCGCGGAAGCCGAGCGTGTTCTTCAGCAGCGAACTGTTCGGCAACCGGTTCACCAGCTCGCTGGTCGCGAGGTCCCAGGAATAGATCCTGGGCATGCGCCAGTCGCCCAGCGGTGGCGGAATCGCCGGATGCTCCCGCACGACCTCGCTGATTCCGAATTCGCAGGCGAACAGGCCGTTGGCCATCGCCTCGCCACCGGCCATGCCGTCGAGGATGCATGCGGCGTTCGCCATGGTGCCGAACCACAACTTGCCGCTCTGCTCGGTGAGGCCCCAGATGTAGGACTGGTTGAACTTCGGCTTGCCCAGTTCGCAGGTGCCGTCGGGATTGATCGACGGGTAATCCACCCCGAGGCCGTTGAAGCATTCGTCCGGCGCGGCCTGCGCCAGCAACTGGTCGTTCGTCAGCAGCGGCTGCGGGGTCGGTACCGCCGCTGGCGTCGCCGTGGCGGCGCCGAGCCCTGCCACGAGAGCGATCACGGTCAATGCGCCGTGGCGGAAACGGCGGGACGAATGCATGGCGATCATGGGATCCCCCTGAACCTCGCCGGCGCGACATCGCTGCGTGGCGGTCGCCCGGCAATCCGTGGCTTCGCCATCCGCGCAAGCGCGGATGGCCCCCTGTGAATCCCGACGCACCAGCCCGGGCTTTGGACGAACCAGGACCGACGAAGTCATATCGCCTAACGCGGGCCGCGGATGGTTCCGGCCACGATCGACACCGCGGCAACCCGCCGAGCCGGCAGTCGTCACGGTGGTGCAGGCTTCCGGCGGCTTGCGGGCCCCCCCGCCATTGCGGAGACTTGCGTACGGACCGGCGGCGAACAGGGGCGTGCCATGACGATCGTGCGCCGAGGCATCGCCCAATTGCGCCGCCAGGACTGGATGGCGGTTTTCATCGAACTGGTGGTCGTGATCCTGGGCGTGTTCCTCGGCGTGCAGGCGGCGAACTGGAACGAGGATCGGGAACAGGACCGGAAGTCGGCGGTATTCACCGAACGCCTCAAGACCGACCTGCGCGCCGAAGCCTGGAACATCGAAATGCAGATCGGCTACCACGAACAGGTGCAGGCCAATGCCCGCCGTGCAGCCGATGCGTTGTCCGGACGCGATCCCTTGCCCGACGAGGCGCTGCTGGTCGCGGCGTTCCGCGCCACCCAGTACAACGACAACGTCCGCCAGCGCGCGACCTACGACGAACTGACTTCCACCGGGGACCTCGGCCTGATCCGCGACTATGCGTTGCGCAAGCTGGCGATGAACGTCTACACCACGCAGGTGTTCGACTGGTTCACCGACGAAGGGCGCACGTCGCCATACCGCGCGGCGTTCCGCAGGCGGGTGCCATACGGCGTGCAGACCGCGCTGGAAACCACTTGCGGCGACCGGGTGGTGCCCTCCGGCAATTACGCCGGCATCGCCACGAAGCTCGACTACCCCTGTCGCGTCGACATGCCGCCGGCCGAGATCGCGGCGGCTGCCACGGCCTTGCGACGCGATCCGGAAATCCTGCCGCTGCTCAACCAGCGCATCGTCGATCTCGGGACGAACATCGGCAACCTCACCTTCTACGATGCCGATTCCCTGCGCAGGAATCTGCGTGCCCTGGTACCGGAAAAGCCGTGATCGCGGCGGACCTGCCGGCTAGAATCGGCGATTGGCGTTTTCGCGAGGCATTCCGATGTTCGACACCGCCCCGCAACTCGACTGCGCCGGCCGCCTCCTGAAACTCGATGCCCCGCGGGTGATGGGCATCGTCAATGCCACGCCCGATTCGTTCGCCGACGGCGGCGAACACGCGACGGTGCAAGCCGCGATTGCCCACGGACTCAAGTTGGCCGAAGAGGGCGCCGACATCCTCGACATCGGCGGCGAATCCACCCGTCCTGGCGCCGGTGACGTGTCCATCGAGGAGGAACTCGGTCGCGTGATCCCGGTGATCGGGGCGCTGTCGAGACAGGTGTCGATCCCGATCAGCATCGACACCTCCAAGCCCGAAGTGATGCGCGCCGCGGTCGCGGCCGGCGCGGGCATGATCAACGACGTCTACGGGTTGCGCCGCGAAGGCGCGCTCGATGCCGCGGCCGGGCTCGGCGTGCCGGTGGTGCTGATGCACATGCAGGGCGAGCCGCGAACGATGCAGGCGAATCCGCAGTACGACGACGTTGTCGCCGAGGTGCACCGATTCCTCGCCGAGCGCATCTTCGCCGCGGAAATGGCCGGCATCGCGAAGAAGAACTTCGTGGTCGACCCGGGCTTCGGTTTCGGCAAGGACACGCGGCACAACCTGCAGTTGCTCGCCCAGCTGCGGCGCTTCACCGAATTCGGCGTGCCGGTGCTCGCCGGACTTTCGCGCAAGAAGACGATCGGCCAACTCACCGGCCGCGACCAGCCTCGCGAACGCGTCTTCGGCTCGGTCGCCGCCCACCTGGTGGCGGCGCAGAACGGCGCGGCCATCCTGCGCGTGCACGACGTCGCCGCGACCGTGGATGCACTCAAGGTCTGGAACGCGGTCGCCGCGGTGCCGCTGCCGCGCACCGAGGCGAAGCCGGGGATCCACTGGCCGGGCGAGGACTGAGCTCGCGCCTTGCGCGCCCGGTCGGGCGGCGCTTACGCTCGACGCTTCCGTCCTCCCGGGAAGCCGCATGGGCCCTGCGCCTGCCGCGACCGCATCCCTCGAAGTGGCGCTCGCCCATGCGACGCGCCTGCTCGAGGCGGAACCCGTGCTGGCCGAGGAGCAGGCCACGGAAATCCTGCGCGCGGTCGGCGACCATCCGCGCGCGCTGCACGTGCTGGCGATGGCCCGCGTCCGCCAGGGCAACGACCAGGCCGCGGTCGGCGTCCTCGGGCCGCTGGCGCGCGATTGCCCGCGCTGGGCGCAGGCCCATGCCGACCTCGGTGCCGCGCTCTCAAGGCTCGGGCGCGCGGACGAAGCCGTCGCCGCATTGCGGCATGCGGCCACGTTGCAGCCCGAATTGCCGGGTGCCTGGCTCGCGCTCGCCGATGCGTTGCGTGCGAACGGCGACACCACCGGCGCTGGAGTGGCCTGCCTGCAGCATGTGCGGCATTCGGCAAAGGACCCGCGGCTGCTGGCGATCGGCAAGGCGCTGTTCGAAAACCGCCTGCCGGAAGCCGAGGAACGGCTGCGCACGCACCTCGAGCATGCCCCGAACGACATCGCCGCGATCCGCATGCTGGCCGAAGTCGACGCGCGGCTCGGCCGCGATGACGATGCGCTTGCGCGGCTCACGCGCTGCCTCGAACTCGCGCCAGGCTTCCACGCCGCGCGCAAGAACCTGGCGCAGGTGCTCAATCGCGGCAACCGCCAGCCCGAGGCGCTGGCGGAGGTCGAGACGCTGATCGCGGCGGATCCCGCCAACCCGGGCTATCGCAACCTCAAGGCGGTCATCCTCGGCCGCATCGGCGATTACGCGCAGGCGATCGACATCTACGAGGAACTGCTCGCCGCGCATCCACGGCACCCGCAGCTGTGGATGAGCTACGGTCATGCGCTCAAGACCGCGGGTTCGCAGGATCGCGCGATCGCCGCCTATCGCGGCGCCATCGGCATCGACCCCGGCTGCGGCGAGGCGTACTGGAGCCTGGCCAACCTCAAGACCGTGCGCTTCGACGCCGCCGACATCGCCGCGATGCAGGCGCAGTTGCAACGCACCGATCTCGAGGACGAACCGCGCCTGCATTTCGATTTCGCGCTGGGCAAGGCGCTGGAGGACGCGGGCGATTACCAACGCTCGTTCCGGCACTACCTCGATGGCAATGCGCTGCGGAAAACGCTGGTGCCCTACAACGCTGACGACAACGCCGCCCGCGGCCGCGTCGCGCGGCGCGTCTATACCCGCGAATTCTTCGCCGAACGCGAAGGCTGGGGTTGCGATGCGCCCGATCCGATCTTCATCGTCGGCATGCCGCGCGCGGGCAGCACCCTGGTCGAGCAGATCCTGTCGAGCCACCCTGCGGTCGAGGGCACGATGGAACTGCCCGAGGTCATTTCCATCGCGCGCGCGCTGCGTCGCCGGGCCGAGTCGCCGCAGACCACGTCCTACCACGACATCCTTGCCGGCATCGACGCCGATGAAGCGCGCGCGCTGGGCGAGCAATACCTGGAACGCACCCGCATCCATCGCAAGCGCGGAGCGCCGTTCTTCATCGACAAGATGCCGAACAACTTCGCGCACATCGGCCTCGTCAGGCTGGCCCTGCCCAACGCGAAGATCATCGACGCCCGCAGGCACCCGCTGGCCTGCTGCCTGTCCGGGTTCAAGCAGCATTTCGCGCGCGGGCAGGACTTCAGCTACGACCTCGGCGACATCGGCCGTTACTACCGCGACTACGTCGAACTGATGGCGCATTTCGACGAGGTGTTGCCCGGGAAGGTGCATCGCGTGGTCTACGAGGACGTGGTCGCCGACACCGAAACCGAGGTGCGGCGCCTGCTCGACCATTGCGGCCTGCCGTTCGACGGGGCCTGCCTGCGCTTCTTCGAGAATCCGCGCGCGGTGCGCACCGCCAGTTCCGAACAGGTGCGCCGGCCGATCTACCGCGACGGCGTCGACCACTGGCGCCATTACGAAGCATGGCTCGGGCCGCTGCAGGAAGCGCTGGGGCCGGTTCTCGACGCCTATCCGCAAACGCCGCCGCCGCGAGGCGGCTGACCGATCCACGACGAGGAGGGGAGGGGGAAATGGGGAACACGACACGCAACGCGCGGCAACGNCGGGCGCCTTCTGCGCTGGNGCGATTGCCGCTGGCGATGGGTATCTATCTCGCTTTCGGTTCGCTGGCCTGGGCGCAGGACGCATCGACCCAGGCGCCACCAGCGGACACGGGGCAGGATGCGAAGCCGNCCCAGAGCAAGACGCTGGAAACGGTGACGGTGACCGCGCAGAAACGCACCGAGAACATGCAGAAGGTGCCGATCAGCATGCAGGCGATCGGCGAGGCCGCGATCAAGCGGCANGACATCCAGGACTTCGACGATTACGCCAAGCTGCTTCCGAGCCTGTCCTACAGCTCGATCGGTGGCGGCGTGTTCTCCGGCCCCGGTTTCGCCCAGGTCTACATGCGCGGCGTCGCCAGCGGNGGCGACGGCAACCACTCGGCATCGCAGCCGAGCGTCGGCATGTACCTCGACGAGCAGCCGATCACCACCATCCAGGGTTCGCTCGACGTCCACATCTACGACGTCGCGCGGATCGAGGCGCTGGCCGGGCCGCAGGGCACCCTGTACGGCGCCAGTTCCGAAGCCGGNACGGTGCGCATCATCACCAACAAGCCGGATCCCAGCGGCTTNTCCGCCGGCTATTCGGCCGAGGCCAGCGCGATCGACGGCGGGGGCATCGGCCACGTGCTGGAAGGCTATGTCAACGCGCCGCTCAGCCCGGCCGCGGCGATCCGCCTGGTCGGATGGCAGAAGCGCGACGCGGGCTACGTCGACAACACCCACGGTACGCGCACGTTCCCGTCTTCCGGCGTGACCATGGACAACGCCGCGTTCGTCGACGACGACTACAACTGGGCGAACACCGCCGGCGCGCGCGCGGCGTTGAAGCTCGATTTCAACGACGACTGGTCGATCACGCCGCAGATCATGAGCCAGCGGCAGAAGGCCAACGGCAGCGCCGGATTCGAGCCGAAGNTCGGCGATCTGCAACTGCACCACTATTTCCCCGAGAACTCGGACGACAGCTGGACGCAGGCGGCGCTGACCGTGCAGGGCAAGATCGGCAGCCTCGACCTGACCTACGCCTATTCGCANCTCAAGCGCGATGTCGATTCGCAGGCCGACTACAGCGATTACTACTGGTACGACAAGCTGGCCGGCTACGGCGAATATTTCTACGACGACGATGGCGCGCTGATCCCGCCGGCGCAGCACATCGACGCCAAGGACGGCTACACCAAGACCAGCCACGAGTTGCGGATCACCTCGCCAAAGGAAAACCGGTGGCGCTTCGTCGCCGGCGCGTTCTGGCAAGAGCAGCAGCACGACATCTTCCAGCGCTACTTGATCGACGGNCTCCAGGCTTCGCAGGAAGTCCCCGGCTGGCCCGACACCGTCTGGCTGACCGCGCAGCAACGCAAGGACCACGACGAGGCGGTGTTCGGCGAACTCTCCTTCGACATCGTGCCGGGCCTCACGGCGACCGCCGGCGGCCGCTGGTTCCGCACCAGCAACAGCCTGTACGGCTTCTTCGGCTACGGCGACTGGGGCTGGAGTTCCAAGGGCGTGGCTTCGTGTTTCTCGAGCGATCAATTCCACGGCGCGCCCTGCGTGGACCTGGACAAGTCGACCAGCGAAAGCGGTTCGCTCGGCCGCTTCAACCTGAGCTGGCAGATCAACGACAGCAAGATGATCTACGCGACCTGGTCGGAAGGCTTCCGCCCGGGCGGCGTCAACCGNGATGGCACCCTGCCGCCGTACAAGTCGGATTTCCTGACCAACTACGAGTTCGGCTGGAAGACGACATGGGCCGACAATGCCTTGTCGTGGAATGGCGCGGTGTTCCAGGAGGACTGGAAGGATTTCCAGTTCGCCTACCTGGGCGACAACGGCCTGACCGACATCCGCAACGCGGGCGAGGCGCGGATCCGCGGCTTGGAGACCGACCTGCGCTGGGCCGCCACNTACAACCTCGCCATCACCGGCGGTTTCGCGTTCTACGACGCCAAGCTCACCAGCGATTTCTGCGGCGACATNTCGCCGGTGACCGAGGAGCCGATCACCGTCTGCCCCGCCGGCAGCGTGGTGGACGGCATCCCGTACCCGGACGGGCCGCTGGCGCCCAAGGGCTCGCGGCTGCCGGTGACCGCGCGCTTCAAGGGCAACCTGACCGCGCGCTACACCACCGACCTGTGGGGCGGCGAAGGTTTCGCGCAGGCTGCGGCCGTCTACCAGGGGGATCGCAAGGTCGACCTGCGCGAGGTCGCGGCCNAAACCTACGGCGACCTCAAGGCGTATACGCTGCTCGACCTGTCGGTCGGCTACAAGCGCGACAACTGGTCGGTGGACCTGTTCCTGAAGAACGCGTTCGACAAGCGTGCGGAAATGGCGCGCTTCACCGAGTGCAAGGTGGGAACCTGCGGCGACGAACCGTACACGGTGGTGGCGCAGCCTCGCACCTTGGGCATCCGCTTCTCGCAGGAGTTCTGACGCAAGGCATGCCGGGCCCGCGATGTGCGGGCCCGGCGACATGCCGCGATTCGGTTGGCCGGGCGAGAACCGGGTTGGCGTTGCTTCCGGCAAGGGAGGCAACGACATGCGCAAGGTGATGTTCGCAAGTTGCATCCTGCTTGCGGCGTGCAACACACCGCTTCCGCCGCCAGCGGCCAGCGCGGCCGTGGAACCGGTGGCGAAGGGCGATCCGGTCGAAGGCGCGCGCGTGGCCCGACGCGTGGGCTGCGACGGGTGCCACGCGGAAGGCGGCAAGGGCGGCGGCTTCGACGAAAAGACGCCGGAAGGGGACCGGATCGTGGCGCCCAACCTGACCAAACGGCGCGCGCTTTACGACGACGCGGGGATTGCGAAACTCCTGCACGAAGGCAGGACCCACGACGGACACCTGCCATTCGGCATGCCCATCAAGATGCTCCAGCACCTCAGCGATCGCGAGGTGCGCGACATCACCGCGTGGTTGCGAGCACTGCCCGAAGTCGACAACCCCGGCCTCGCCGAAGGCCGCATCACGCCGGCGACGATGAAGCGGCTGTTGGCCGGAACCCATCCCTATTCGGGAGACGAGAAGCCGGATCCCGGAAACGTGCCGCCGGCCGTACCGCCGACCGAGGCGCTGGCGCTCGGCAAGCACTTGGCCTTCACGACCTGCACCGAATGCCACGGTTGGGACCTCAACGGATTCCAGGGGGACGACGCACCGTCGCTGGTCGTGGCCAAGGCCTACACGCCGGAGAAGTTCATGCGCCTGATGCGCACGGGCGAGATCGCGGCGGGTGGCAAGTCGAAGACCGGGTTCATGAGCGGGATCGCGGTCTACCGATTCGCACCGACGCTCACCGATGCCGAGATCGCCGCGCTCAAGCAGTACCTCGATTCGCGTTGATCCTCGCGCGGCAGGAGCGCTTTCCGGCACACTGTGGCCTCCTGCCATTCGCCCGGGGATCCACATGCAGAGCTGGCTCCGCCGCAAGGACATCGACCGTGTCACGGTCCACGAGGAAGGGCGCAGGCTCGTTCCGACGCTGACCTGGCCGCACCTGGTCGCGCTCGGCATCGGCGCCATCGTCGGCACCGGCATCTACACGTTGATCGGGGTCGCGGCGAACCTTGCGGGCCCCGCGGTGCTGATCTCGTTCCTCGTCGCCGGCATCGTCTGCGCCTGCGCCGCGCTGGCCTACGCGGAAATGGCGACGATGATGCCCGCCGCCGGCAGCGCCTACACCTACAGCTACACCGTGCTCGGCGAAACCATCGCCTGGGTGGTCGGCTGGAGCCTGATCCTCGAATACACGCTGGTGGTGAGCACGGTCGCGGTCGGCTGGTCCGGCTATGCGGTCGGCTTCCTCAAGGGGCTCGGCGTCGACCTGCCGACGGCCTTGACCGTGGGGCCGCACGCGGGCGGCTTGATCAACCTTCCCGCGATCCTGATCACCTGGGTGGTCGCCGGGGCGCTGATCGCCGGCACGCGCGAAAGCGCGACGGTGAATGCGTTCCTGGTCGTGTTCAAGCTGATTGCATTGGCCGTCTTCGTCGCCATCGCGCTGCCTTCGTTCGACGCCTCGAACCTGCATCCGTTCATGCCGCACGGCTTCGCCGAGAGCATCGGCCCTGGCGGCAGGAAGTACGGGGTGATGGCGGCGGCGGCGATCATCTTCTTCGCGTTCTACGGCTTCGACGCGATTTCCACCGCGGCAGAGGAAACCAAGGACCCGGGCCGCAACCTGTCGATCGGCATCGTCGGTTCGATGGTGGGTTGCACGCTGATCTACATGGTCGTCGCCCTGGCCGCGGTCGGCGCGATGAACTATGGCGTGTTCGGGGAGAGCCCGGAACCGCTGGCGCTGATCATGCGCGAACTCGGACACGGCACGGCCGCGAAGATCGTCGCGGCGGCGGCAGTGATCGCGTTGCCGACCGTGCTGCTCGCGTTCTTCTACGGCCAGAGCCGCATCTTCTTCGTGATGTCGCGCGACGGCCTGCTTCCGCGTTCCTTGTCGAAAGTCGGCAAACGCGGCACGCCGGTGGCGATCACCGTGTTCACCGCCATCGTCACTTCGGCGCTGGCCGGCATCGCGCGCCTGGATGAAATCGCGGCGCTCGCCAATGCCGGCACCCTGATCGCCTTCATCGCGGTGGCGACCTGCCTGCTGGTGCTGCGCAAGCGCGATCCGGCGCGGCCGCGCGTGTTCCGTACGCCGCTGGCCTGGCTGGTCGGTCCGGTCGCGATCCTCGGTTGCATCTATCTGTTCGCCAGCCTGCCGACGCGCACGCAGCTGTGGTGCCTGCTTTGGAACGCGTTCGGCCTGCTCGTCTACCTGCTGTATGCAAGACGCAACAGCCTGTTGGCGCAGGGAAGCGATGCCTGAGGAACCCCGTCCCCGTCCCAGTCGCGCACGAAAAAAGCAGGTCCTCCGCTGCGCCGGGGACGGCGAAACCGAAAGATGAGCGCCGACCTTCGCCCGCCCGCGATCGCGTTGATGGGCCCGACCGCGTCGGGCAAGAGCGCGTTCGCGCTGGAACTTGCGGAAAGCTCGACGGCGAAATCGTCAGCGTCGATTCCGCGCTGGTCTATCGCGGCCTCGACATCGGCGCGGCCAAGCCGACGCACGACGAGCGATCGCGCGTTCCCCATCACATCATCGACGTGCGCGAACCGTGGCAGCCGTATTCCGCCGCGGAATTCGCCGTCGAGGCGCGCCGCGCCGTCGATGCGATCCTCGCGCGCGGCAGGCTGCCGATCCTCGCCGGCGGCACCGGGCTGTATTTCCGCGCGCTATTGCACGGGCTCGCCGACATGCCGGAAGCGAACGAGGAAGTGCGCGCGGGCATCGCGGCCGAAGCGGAAGCGCACGGCTGGGCGGCGTTGCACGCGGAACTGGCGGCCGTCGACCCCGAAGCCGCTGCGCGCATCCACGCCACCGATGCGCAGCGCCTCCAGCGCGCGCTGGAAGTCTTCCGCGTCAGCGGCAGGCCGATCACCGCGTGGCAGCGCGAGGCGCGCGGCGAACGCCTGCCGGCGACGGTGCTGAAGCTGGTGCTGGCGCCGCCGGAACGCGCGACGCTGCACGCCCGCATCCAGGCGCGTTTCGACGCGATGCTC
>JGI24770J26754_10002844_pt1 | contig 11763 bp, 9 predicted proteins | sample LakOneMetagenome_FD_26754 | JGI IMG/M metagenome (IMG submission 26754) | reverse complement strand
GGATTAGAGAGAGTCGAAGAGGAAGAAAAAACACCCCAGATTCTTGATGATTCTATTTCAGAATATTAAGGATCTGGCTGAATCATCAGGTCATAATCAAGGATGGTACTTGACCTGAGATCAGTTACTCACATATTAAATAGATTATTAAAATTTATAACCACATTCTGAGCTTTTAATTTCCAAGCATGTATTGCTAGATAAAGATTAAAATATTTATGGAATCAATCATTAAATAATTGATATAAAGTTCAGCCCAATAATTAAAGAGCCTAATTTATAAACTAAAATTTTCATTTCTGGCTTAACAGAAGCCACCTTTTATAGAATACGAGTAAAACCTGTAATAAAAGAACTTTTTTTAATTCTTCACGATGAAACCTTTTATTTTATATAAAATTATCAGTGATAAATATCAGGTCAGATTTTNACTCTAATAGCGTAATAAATAATTTAAATAAAATAAATTTTTCAATTAAAAAAAAGCGGACTTTAAAGCCCGCCTTTTTNCCAAAAATTTTTTTAAAAGAATTCAGAATANAAATTANTCTTCATCTTCTTTACGCTCAGGTAGGTCTTTCACTGCCTCAGCAATCAGCCCAAACATATAGTTGCCGTAGGCATTAGTCTTGTCATAATGGAAACGCAATCTTGGTGTAATGCGTGTCTTAATACGACGACTCAATTCCTGGCGCAGGAAACCTGAAGCCTTATTTAGAACTTCAAGTGTCTGCTGATGTGCCTGTTCATTCTGGTCATCAGATAACTCACGACCCATGACTGTGACATACACATCGGCATAACCTAAATCTGGGCTCACTTTCACGGCCGAGATAGTCACTAGACCACCCAGACGTGGATCTTTCAGCTCTTGGCGGATCAGCTCAGACAGCTCACGCTGTACACTGTCGCCCATACGCTTCAGACGTTGACTACCCGCCATTAAAGACTCCGTTTGATTTGCTGAACATCATAAACTTCGATTTTATCGAGTTCCTTGATGTCATTATAACCTTTAACTGCCAGACCACATTCGATACCCGCACGAACTTCGTTTACGTCATCTTTATAGCGGCGTAGAGATTCTAGTTCACCCTGGAATACTACAACGTCATCGCGCAGTACACGGATTGGTTTATTACGATAAATCGTACCTTCCATGACCATACAGCCGGCAGCAGCACCAAACTTGCTTGAACGGAATACTTCACGAACCTGAGCTACACCCAGAATCGTTTCACGATGTTCTGGAGCCAGCTTGCCGCTCATTGCATCTTTTACATCATCAATCAGTTGATAAATCACGCTATAGTAACGGATATCAATTCCATCAATGTCAGCTTTCTGACGTGCTGTGTTGTCTGCACGAACATTAAAGCCGAGTAGTACCGCTTCAGAAGATTCAGCCAGTGTCACGTCAGATTCAGTAATTGCACCTACACCTGAACCAATGATACGTACTTTTACTTCATCTGTAGCCAGATCGGCCAGCGCCACATGCAAGGCTTCTAAAGTACCTCGTACATCTGTCTTCAGTACCACGTTTACTACAGGCACATCTTTCTTACCCATAGACGCCATGATATTTTCCAGACGCATTGCACTTTGACGCTCAAGACGTTTTTGGCGTTCACGGTCCATACGGGCATCAGCAACTTCACGGGCTTTTTTCTCGTCATTCACCACAAGAACTTCATCACCCGCCATTGGAGCTTCTGGTAGACCCAGAATTTCTACCGGAATTGAAGGACCTGCAGATTTAATCCGTTTACCGTTTTCATCTGTCATGGCACGTACACGGCCATAAGATGCACCGGCAAGAACCAGATCACCGACATTAAGCGTACCATTTTGTACCAGGATCGAAGTAACTGCACCACGGCCCTTATCGACACGCGCTTCAATAACCACACCTTGCGCTGCACCTTCTTCAGAAGCTTTGAGCTCCATCAGCTCTGCCTGGATCTGGATCAAGTCAAGTAACTCATCAATCCCTTCACCACTATGTGCAGAAACTTTGGCAACTGGTACATCACCACCCCATTGTTCAGGCACGATTTCTTTAGCGGTTAATTCATTCAGTACGCGGTCCGGATCAGCCGATTCTTTGTCCATCTTGTTGATTGCAACAATAATCGGTGTTCCTGCAGCACGTGCATGATCAATTGCTTCTGCAGTTTGTGGCATGACACCATCATCTGCTGCAACGACCAGCACAACAATATCAGTCGCCTGTGCACCACGTGAACGCATTGCGGTAAAGGCAGCGTGTCCCGGAGTATCCAGAAAAGTGATAATTCCCTTGTCGGTTTTCACATGGTAAGCACCGATATGCTGGGTAATTCCACCTGCTTCACCGGCAGCCACTTTCGAGCGACGGATACGGTCAAGCAAAGATGTTTTACCATGGTCAACGTGACCCATAATTGTCACGACTGGAGGACGTGTAGTTTGAGCACCACGAGCCTCTTCAGCAGCTTCTAGCAGGTTATCTTCCGCCTGTGTATCAGAAACAAGTACCGGATTATGGCCCATTTCTTCTACAACCAGGGCAGCAATTTCCTGATCAATTGCCTGGTTCTGAGTTACCAGTTCACCCATTTTCATGAGTGACTTGATCACTTCACGTACTTTAACTGCCATTTTCTGTGCAAGATCAGCCACCACGATGGTTGAACCGATCTCAACATCATAAACCTGCTTTTTAACCGGTTTTTCAAAGCCATGTTTATTGGCCTGACTGGTTTTTAAACCACGTTTATGCTGATTCTGGTTAAATGACTGCTCTTCTTGACCACGACGACCACCTTTTTTCGGTGAACGTGTATTATTAGTATTGGTACCCCGCTTGATTTCACGGTCTTCTTTAGCAAATGAATCTTCATATGCCTGACCAACCAGACCTGCCGCGAGTGGAGAATCATCTACAACACGAATAGTTTTGGTGGCATCTTCATTTGAATATTTGGAAGCCATCTGGCGCATTTGTTCAAGCGTACGCTGTTGCGCCTCTTCAGCAGCCTTGCGACGCGCAGCTTCTTCAGCCGCTTTTAATTGTGCTGCCTGCTCTTCACGTGCTTTACGCTGCTCTGCAGTCTCGGTTGGCTTGACTACCGGCTTAACAATCGGCTTATTGGTTGAGCGTTTTTTCACCACAACTTCAGCTTTTTGCGGGCTTTTCGCAGTTTCCTGCTTAGCTGCTGCACGCATTGCTTCCAATGTTGCATTCGCTTTATTTTCACCACTAAGTTTTTGCCCGTCATTTTCCTGACGCGCTGCCTGTTCAGCTTTTTGACGTGCAATCATGTCAGCACGCGCCTGCTCTTGCGCATCAGCTTTAGCGCGCGCTTCAGCAGCAATCTGTTCAGGGTTCGGCTTAGTAAAAGTATGTTTTTTACGTACTTCTACATTAATCGTTTTCGCCTTACCTGAGGTACTGGCCACTTTAGCCGTACTAGTTGTTTTACGTTTCAACGTGATTTTTCCTACGCCACTATCCGCTTGCCCATGTACTTTTTTGAGATGACTCACTAGTACATCCTGCTGCTCGGTAGTAATAATATCTTCAGCTTGACGCTGTGGTAAGCCTGCATCGCGAACTTGCTCTAGGAGCTTTTCTACAGGACGACCTACGCTGAGCGCTAACTCTTGAATCGACTTGTCCGTCATATATTTCCTCCTAGTTAAACCATGATTCACGCGCTTTCATAATGAGCTGACCCGCACTCGCGGCATCCAAACCTTCAATATCAGCAATATCGTCAGTTGCCTGATCGGCCAGGTCATCTACAGTCACTACACCACGAGCGGCAAGTGAATAAGCAATCTCTCGTGTCATCCCTTCCATATTCAGAAGTTCTTCACTCGGATCTTGAATATTTTCCTGCTGTTTTAACGCATCCGCTAAAGCAGCTTCTTTGGCACGGCTTTGCAACAACTCGACCAGTTCGGTATCCAGCTCAATTTCATCGAAGGTTTCTGCTGGTACATAAGCCACTTCCTCAAGTGAAGTAAAGCCCATTTCAACCAGTGCCATCGCCAGGTCTTCTTCAATATCCAGACGTGAAACAAACATATCCAGATATTGCTGTGCTTCATTCTGCTGGCGAGCACGATACTCGTCTTCCAGCATCATATCCAGCTTGTAACCGGTAAGTTCTGAAGCAAGACGTACATTCTGGCCCTGTGAACCAATTGCACGAGCAAGCTGGTCACTGGTCGCAAAAATGATATCTGCACTATGTGTATCTTCATCCAGTACAATTCCAGAAACATCAGCCGGCTCTAGGGCACTGGCAATATACTGGGCCGGATCATCAGACCACACTACAACATCAATACGCTCACCGTTGAGCTCCTGCTGAACAGCCTGGATACGTGTACCACGCATACCAATACATGCACCCACCGGATCAATACGGTGGTCATTGGTTTTTACGGCAATTTTAGCACGAACACCAGGTTGACGTGCTGCTGCTTTAATCTCAATGATTTCTTCAGAGATTTCAGGAATCTCTTTTTTCATCAGGGCAATCAACATTTCAGGCTTGGCACGCGAAAGTAGAAGCTGAGCGCCACGGCCTTCACGGTTTACACTGTACAAAATGGCATTGATCCGCTGTTTTGGACGCAAAATCTCTTTAGCGATCATTTCTTCACGCGCCAGATAAGCTTCTGCATTATCTCCCAGATCAATGATAAAGCCATCTTTGGTCTGCTTCTTCACTTCACCGTAAATCAGCTCGCCTACTTTAGACTCATAAGCATCCGCAATGAGCGCACGCTCTGCTTCACGAATCTTTTGTACAATAACCTGTTTGGCAATTTGAGCTGCGATACGGCCAAATTCAATTGACTCGACTTCCAGCTCCCGAATATCGCCAATTGACCATTTTGCTGGGTCTACATCGGAAATCGCATCTTGACATGCCGGCATTTCATGGTCTTCGTCTGCAACCACTTCCCATTGACGGAATGTACGATAATCCCCAGTCTTACGATCAATTTCAACACGTAAACGTGCTTCTTCTGCGGTGGTACCTTCGTAGAATTTTTTCTTCGTCGCTGCAACAAGCGCCTGCTCTAAAGCTTCGAAGATCGCTTCCCGACTAACACCTTTTTCATTACTGACCGTTTCAACAACGGTAAGAATTTCACGGCCCATAAGTCACCTATTAAATTGAATTCTTCTTAATGGAATTAATTTAGTCCTGATAGATCAAATTTGCTTTATCGATATTGTTGCTATCGATTTCGAGCACCTTGCTGCCTTCTACTTCTACCTGAATCTGTTCTTGCTCCAGGTCCACACTCACCAGTTTAGCTTGAAATTTACGGCGGTTATCAACAGCACTAATCAGACGTAGAGCCACCTGCTGACCAATATAAGCCGACATCTGTTCAAGCTGGAAAAATGGGCGATCCCATCCTGGTGAAGAGACTTCAAGTGAATATTCACCTGAGATTGGATCATGCACATCAAGAATTGCGCCCACTTGCTGGGTCACCCGGACACAGTCCTGCACACCAATTCCACGGCCCTGTTCCAGCTCACCGTCTTCATTCAGNACAGGTTCTGCATTTTCATCTACAGGTTTATCAATAAAGATGCGGACTAAAGAACGTTTGCCCTGAGGAAGGAATTCGATNCCCCACAACTCGACGTCACAGGCTTCGACCGCTGGTGCAATTAAATCATGGAGGGCTTGGGTTTTATTTGATAATTTCATTTACTCTCGTCTTCTCGTGCCATTCAACCGGTCAGTACGTTCTGACCGATGCAGACTGTTATAGTGAAGCATCACTATTTGACCAATTGATGTCGACACTACACGATAGCCAATAAAAAAGGGCGTCAATCGCCCCTATATTTTACACAGAAAACTAAAGTCCACTGTGCAAAAAGGCCCACCTATTTGTGAGCCCTCTTAGAAACTTGGTAGCGGGAGCTGGATTTGAACCAACGACCTTCGGGTTATGAGCCCGACGAGCTACCAGACTGCTCCATCCCGCATCAACGTGCAAAAATTATAAACGAATTTCAAAAAAAGTCAATCTGACTTACAAGAAACTCTCAACTGCTTTACACTGCAATTGAATTGGTAGCGGGAGCTGGATTTGAACCAACGACCTTCGGGTTATGAGCCCGACGAGCTACCAGACTGCTCCATCCCGCATCAATGTTTTCTACTGCATGCATCAACGATCTGGTTTATCGTTGGTGCGGAAGGGGGGACTTGAACCCCCACGCCCGAAGGCACTACCACCTCAAGGTAGCGTGTCTACCAATTCCACCACCACCGCAGCAGGTCGCATTCTAGTAGCTTCCCTAGTAAAAGAAAAGCTTTAATTTAAATTATTCACCAGTTTTCGGTGCAGTTGGTGAAGTTTCAGGCGAAACCGGTTGCGCAGGTCCACTGGTTTGTACACTTTGCAAGCTATAAGCAGCTGTAGTCTGTTTTTTTGCAAAGACTGCCAAGGTCAGGCTGGTTACAAAAAACAGTGCAGTTAAAATTGCGGTGAGCCGGGTCATGAAGTTACCAGACCCTGAAGCACCAAATACGGTTGCCGCACCACCGCCTCCAAAAGAAGCTCCGGCGTCAGCACCTTTACCATGCTGAACCAGGATCAGTCCAATCATCAAAACAGCCAGAATAATATGTATTACCAATACAAACGTATGCATGCCGAACTCCTCATTCTTTTATTTGGGCAAATGCCTGAGCAATTTTATGGAAGGACTCGGCGTTTAAGGAAGCCCCGCCAACCAGTGCCCCATTAATATCCGGGCAGGCTGCCAGCTCTACTGCATTCTCAGGCTTAACACTGCCACCGTAGAGGATGGCTATATTAGAGCCAAGCGGGGTGATTTGGCAAAGTGCTTCACGAATTTTTTCATGCATGGCCTGTGCATCTGCGGCAGAGGCAGTCTTACCCGTACCAATTGCCCAGATCGGCTCATAAGCAATCATGATATTTTGCCATTGCNCGGCCTGTACAACTTCGGCAATGTCACAAATCTGTTGCAATACCACTTGTGCTGCCTGCCCTGCCTCACGCTGCTCCAGGCTTTCCCCTACACAATAAATAATTTTCAGACCGGCATTTAATGCATTTTTAATTTTTTCTTTTAAAATCTTTAGATCATCACCTAACAGTTCTCGACGCTCTGAATGGCCTATGAGCACCCAGTGAATCTGACTGTCTTTTAATAGCTCTGCACTAACTTCGCCGGTATACGCCCCAGTTCCTGCTATACGTGAGACATCTTGTGCCACTATATGCACCGGACTTGCAGCATTTCCAAGCTGCTGTTTTGCAGAGGTCAGCGCAATTGCCACAGGCGCTATCCCCAACTGACATTGCTCAGGACTGATATGCTGTTCTATAAGTAATTGCTTAAATTGTTCAACGAGTTGCTGGGCATCTGCGTGCATTGGGTTCATTTTCCAATTACCAACAACCCAAGGAATAATTGTCGAACCCGACATACTTCTAACCTTTCATCAAAAATGCACCACATTCTACACGGAATTCATCTATTTGAAGATAAATTTCGTAACTCCATTGCTGCTATTAGGCTTTTAAAGTTAAGCTTATTGTTCTGTGATATGTCCTGAAGATCTATATAGAAAATTCTTCCTAAAGATAGCCATTGTTCAGGTTAAATACATGATTTCATACCAGAGCCTTTATTTAAACTGTGGTATTTTTCGGCAACAAAAGTATAATTTTACAGAGATCTATAAATCGTCGGTCATTTAAAGGCGCAATAAACAATGACAGTTAATTTTACTCCAAAGTTTTCCGGTTTTATTCGCCGTCTGGTTGAGGATAACCACGTGTCTGCTGCTGAAATGCAGAATGCGGTCGATACTGCTAAAAGAAACCGGCAGGATATCGTGCCTTATCTGATCGATCATTTTAAGCTTTCACCCTTACTGATTGCAGAATTTATCTCGATTGAGTTTGGTGAAGCTTTATTCGATTTGGCTGTTTACGATACTGTCCAGATTCCACGAGATGTAGTTGATGAGAAACTGATACTCAAGCATCGGGTCTTGCCCCTCATTAAGCGTGGTCATACCCTGTTTGTTGCTACCAGTAATCCTACCAATATTGAAGCTTTAGAAGCTATCCGGTTTAACAGTAAACTGAATATTGAAGTTGTTATTGTCGAGCATGACAAACTGCAGCGTACTATTGAGCAGAATTTTTCTGAAGAAAGCAATTTTGATTTTGGTGATGAAGAACTCAATATTGATGTTTCAACCAGCAATTTAGATGAGGACGACAGTCAAGATAATACGCCTCAGGAAGAAGAAGCTCCAATTGTTAAATATATTAACAAGTTATTGGTAGATGCCATTCGTATTGGTGCATCAGACTTACATTTTGAGCCTTATGAAAAATATTACCGGGTACGTTACCGGGTCGATGGCGTGTTAAGACAGGTTGCAACACCACCTTTACAGCTGGCTACCCGACTGGCTTCACGTTTAAAGGTTATGTCACAGATGGATATTTCCGAAAAGCGCGTTCCCCAAGATGGCCGGATCAAATTAAAACTCTCTAAAACCAAAGCCATTGATTTCCGTGTGAACTCACTGCCTACACTATTTGGAGAAAAACTAGTTCTGCGTATTTTGGATCCGTCCAGCGCCATGCTGGGTATTGATGCATTAGGCTATGAACCCGAGCAAAAAGCCCTGTTTATAGAAGCTTTAGAAAAGCCGCAAGGTATGTTACTCATTACCGGGCCTACCGGTTCCGGTAAAACCGTATCGCTTTATACAGGCCTCAATATTTTAAACCGTGAGGATACGAATATTTCGACTGCCGAAGACCCGGTAGAAATTAATCTTGAAGGTATTAACCAGGTCAATGTGAATAATAAAGTCGGGTTAAGCTTCTCTGCCGCGCTAAAGTCATTCCTGCGTCAGGATCCAGATATTATTATGGTAGGTGAGATTCGTGACCTGGAAACAGCAGAGATTGCCATTAAAGCAGCTCAGACCGGTCACATGGTTATGTCTACCCTGCATACCAACAGCGCTCCTGAAACATTAACACGCCTAAGAAATATGGGCGTAGCAGCATTTAATATTGCCACTTCAGTTAATCTGGTCATTGCACAGCGTCTAGCTCGACGTTTATGCAACCAGTGCAAGGTACCAGCAGAGATTCCTAGAAATAGTCTGCTTGAGATGGGCTTTACCGAGGATGACTTGGCCAACCCTGATTTTCAGGTTTATCAACCTGTCGGTTGCCCGGAATGTCGTGATGGTTATCGGGGTCGTGTGGGTATTTATGAAGTAATGAAAGTTACACCGGAAATTTCAAAAATTATTATGGAAGACGGTAACGCCCTTGAAATAGCAGCAACAGCAGCACGCCTGGGTTTTGATAACTTGCGTCGTTCTGGCCTAAAGAAAGTCATGCAAGGTGTAACCTCTTTACAAGAAATTAACCGTGTGACCAGTGAATAAAGTCAGCATTTAAAAATAAGGATAAAGCAATGGCAGTCAAAAAAGCACAAATGATGCCGACTTTTGCTTATGACGGCGTCGACCGTAAAGGAATTAAAGTTAAAGGGGAGCTCACAGCCAAGAATATGGCGTTGGCTAAGGTGACTTTGCGCAAGCAAGGAATAACTATCAAAACCATTCGGGAAAAACGTCGCAATATTCTAGAAGGCTTGATGAAGAAAAGGGTTTCTACACTAGATATCACTATCTTTACACGTCAGCTGGCCACCATGATGAAAGCGGGTGTTCCCCTTGTACAAGGCTTTGAAATTGTTGCTGAAGGTCTTGAAAATCCGGCTATGCGTGAAGTGGTTTTGGGTATTAAGGCTGAAGTTGAAGGAGGCAATACATTTGCCGGTGCACTGCGTAAATATCCCCAATATTTTGATAACCTGTTCTGTTCACTGGTCGAATCTGGTGAACAATCCGGTGCACTTGAGACCATGCTGGACCGGGTGGCCATCTATAAAGAAAAGAGTGAACTCCTCAAGCAGAAAATTAAAAAAGCGATGAAATATCCCGCCACAGTTATTGTGGTTGCAGTCATTGTAACCATTATTCTGATGGTTAAGGTAGTTCCGGTATTCCAGGACCTGTTTAGCTCATTTGGTGCAGATCTGCCTGCATTTACCCAGATGGTTGTCAATATGTCGAACTGGATGCAGAAGTACTGGTTTATTCTCATTATCGCAATTGCTGCTCTTATTTTCGGTTTTCTTGAAGCCAAAAAGCGGAGCCAGAAGTTCCGTGATGCGCTTGACAGAATGGCTCTTAAACTGCCAATTTTTGGTGATCTGGTCTATAAAGCAATTATTGCCCGTTATAGCCGTACGCTAGCAACCACATTTGCAGCCGGCGTACCACTTATTGATGCGCTGGAATCTACTGCAGGTGCAACTAATAATGTAATTTATGAGCAGGCTGTCATGAAAATCCGGGAAGATGTAGCAACCGGTCAGCAGCTTCAGTTTGCTATGCGTGCCTCTAACCGTTTTCCGCCTATGGCAGTACAGATGGTTGCCATTGGAGAAGAATCGGGCGCCCTTGATGCCATGTTAGATAAAGTCGCGACACATTTTGAAAATGAAGTTGACAATGCCGTTGACGGTCTGACTTCCATGATGGAACCGCTGATTATGGCAATTCTGGGTGTATTAGTGGGTGGCCTTGTGATCGCCATGTATCTGCCAATTTTCCAGATGGGTTCAGTTGTTTAATGCAAGAATTAATTACCTTATTAAGTAATAACCCGACTGCGCTCTACATTGTGGTTGGGCTTTTCAGTCTATGTATTGGCAGTTTTTTAAATGTCGTTATTCTTCGCACTCCTAAAATGATGGAGCAGGAATGGCGCAATGAATGTCAGTTGTTGCTTCATCCAGATCAGCCCCTAATTGATGAAACAAAACTCACGCTCAGCTATCCGGCTTCTACCTGTCCCAACTGTCATACGCCGATTCGCTGGTATCAGAATCTGCCTTTAGTCAGCTGGCTGCTACTCAGAGGCAAATGTGGTCAATGCCAGAATCCGATCAGTATCCGTTACCCTCTAGTTGAACTTTTAACTGCTCTGTGTTCACTTATTGTAGTAGCTGTCTATGGCCCTACCCTGCAAATGCTATTTGGTCTGTTACTGACTTGGGCATTAATTACCCTGACCTTCATCGATTTTGATACTCAACTGCTTCCAGACCGGTATACCTTGCCGCTTGCCGCCTTAGGCTTAGCTCTAAACAATTATGCATTATATACCTCGGCAAGCTCTGCTATTTGGGGTTATGTGATTGGGTTTTTATGCTTATGGATTGTGTATTACCTGTTTAAAGTCATCACCGGCAAAGAAGGCATGGGATACGGGGACTTTAAGTTACTGGCCGCACTCGGAGCCTGGATGGGTCCTTTAATGCTGCCTTTAATTGTGCTACTTTCATCTTTAGTCGGGGCAATTATTGGTATCGTACTGCTCAAGATTCGCAAGGAAAACCAGCCTTTCGCCTTTGGTCCCTATATTGCGATTGCTGGCTGGATCGCTTTTTTATGGGGTGAGCAAATTATGAAAATTTATCTGGGAGGCTGATATGACATTTATCTTGGGGTTAACAGGAGGAATAGGCAGTGGAAAGTCAGCTGCCAGCCAGTGGTTTGAGTCTCAAGGTATACAGGTCGTAGATGCCGATGTAGTAGCACGTGAAGTGGTACAGCGTGGCCAGCCAGCACTGGCACAAATTCATGATGC
>JGI24770J26754_10002842_pt1 | contig 11767 bp, 10 predicted proteins | sample LakOneMetagenome_FD_26754 | JGI IMG/M metagenome (IMG submission 26754) | reverse complement strand
CCAATCGGAAGCTGAAATTCGTACTGACATTGGTTTCTCTTTTGGAAATACCGCTCTCATTTCGTTGAATACGCGTAACGGAAATTTCAATCGGTTTTCAATGCTTCCACCAAATTCATCCGATCTTATATTGGTTAGTGGTGATAGGAATGATGCTAATAAAAAGCCATGATGGGCTTGCAATTCGATTAAATCAAATCCAGCTTCGTTAGCGTATTTGGTAGCTTGAACGAATTGTGAAGTAATCAAATCCATATCAGAAATGGTCATTGCTTTTGGAGTAACTGAATTTTCGTTAAAAGGAATAGCTGATGCTGAAAGTAATTCCCAAGAAATCCCATTAAAGGTCTCTTCCCAAGGTTTTTTTGTAGCGCCTTTTCTTCCGGAGTGACCTAATTGAATTCCGATTTTAGTCTGTGTGTTTTTATGAATAAAATCATTGATTCGTTTCCATTCAACTACTTGTTCTTTAGAATATAAACCAGTACAACCTAAAGTAATACGTGCGGTTTCTGAAATAGCAGTNANTTCGGTTAAAATTAATCCTAAACCACCTACTGCTCGTGACGTGTAATGTTGAAAATGCCAATCATTTACAACACCATTTTCAGCCGAATATTGTCCCATTGGCGCCATCACAATTCGATTTTGCAATTCTAAATCGCGTAATTTGAATTTAGAAAATGCCGCAGGTTGATTATTCGTATTGTTATTGAATTCTTTTAAAACTCTATCGGTAAATGATTTATCACGTAATCGTAAGTTTTCAAACGTTACTTTTTTAGAACGCGTCATACAACCAAAAGCAAATTGGTAGAACGGATGTTGGTTGTTACGATCCATATTTTCAAACCAATCTAACGACACTAATGCCGCATATTGAATCATCTCCACAGGATTTCTTCGCGTTTTTTCGTATTGCTGAAAAGCCGCTTGCACATCATTTGGATTGGCAATTACCGCATCGGATAATCCGATAGCGCAATCCATAGCTAATTTAGTCCCCGAACCAATTGAGTAGTGNGCTGTAGCTTTGGCATCGCCCAATANAACAATGTTGTTGTGGTACCAGTTTTCATTTGTTACATGTGGAAATTGACGCCAATGCGATTTATTTGAAATCAGTGGATGTCCTTCCAATTCATCTTTGAATAATTCACTTATTTTCGCAATGGTATCTTCTTCATTAGTGACTTCAAAATTGAATTTTTGCCATGTTTCGTCTGAACATTCGAAAATCCAAGTACTCATGCCTTCTTCGTATTGGTAAGAATGCGCTACAATAGTTCCGTGTGGCGTTGTTCTAAAAAAATACGTAAATGCATCCAAAGGTTTGGTAGAACCTAGCCATACAAAACGGTTTTTCTTTAAGTCGATTTTGGTGCCAAATTCTTTTTCGTATTTGGTTCTGATGCTACTTCCAATGCCATCGGCAGCTAGAATTATATCGGCATCTTTGTACTGACTTAAATCGTCTATATTTTGCTCAAAATGCANGTTTACGCCTTCTTCGCGACAGCGTTGTTGCAACAATTGAAGCAGTGTTTTGCGGGAACATCCACAAAAACCATTTCCAGCAATACTTACTTGTTGTCCGTCACGTGCTACGACAATATCATCCCAATACGCAAATTTTGAGCGAATTAATTCATACGACTCCATGTCGCGTTTCAAGAATTCGCCTAAGGTTTCATCTGAAAAAACAACGCCAAATCCGAAGCTGTCATTGGGTTTATTGCGTTCATAAATATCTATTTGGCAATGTGGCATCGCCTTTTTAGTAAGAATTGAAAAATAAAGTCCGCCAGGACCACCACCTATAACTGCTATTTTCATTTAACTTCTTTTAATGGAAAAGACTTCGCCTATTTTACTGTAATTAGAACCCGCTAAACGTGCAACAGGTTTGTAAGTCTCCATATTGATTTTATAATTATCCAACAATACTTTTTCATCAAAATGCATCATCACAATACGTCCAATCATTATACATGCACCGCCTTGTTTGTGATTTTCTAAGAAATAGTGATGTACTAATTCACACTCAAATTGAATCGGACTTTCTTGAACACGCATCGGTTTTATTTTAGTTGATGGAATAGGAGTGACGCCAACCAATTGAAATTCGTCGACCTCAGAAGGAACCGCTTGCGCTGTAGCGTTCATTTGTTCTACAAGCTCTTCAGTTACCATATTCACTACAAATTGTTTGGTATTGAGTACATTGTTAAGTGTGTCTTTATTGGTATTGTTGTCTCTTCGAGTAGAAAACATAATATGAGGTGGATCATCACCAATCATATTAAAATAGGAAAAAGGAGCGAGGTTATTGATACCCTTTTCGTCTATGGTTGAAATCCAGCCTATAGGTCTTGGTATGATTGAACCTGTAAGTAATTTATAGATTGCCGACGCTTCGAGTGAATCGGGATTGAATTCCATAGTTTTATTGTGTTTGTACAAATTAAAGCTATTTTTTTGAAATTTTTTATTTGATTTGCAATTTTATGTAGTAAAAAATAAGAATTATATAGTTAAACTGGTTGTAAAGTAATTGGTTGTTTGTTTTACGAATCAAATTTTTATTTTATACTCTCAACACACCTCTAAAACCCCTAGCGGCATAATACGAAGAAGCACCATTGTGATAAATGAATATGGTTTCGTAACGGTAATCGGCAAATAGTGCGCCGCCAAGTTTTCGAATATTTTCGGGAGTTTTTATCCAACTGGAAGTTTTNGTGTCAAATTTNCCAAAGCTTTGTAGCGTTCTATANTGTTCNTCGTTTAATAATTCGATTCCCATTTCGGTAGCACAATTAAGTACTGAATTTTCGGGTTTGAATTCTTTTCTAGAATCTAAAGCTTCTCTGTCGTAGCAAAGACTTCTTCTTCCTTTAGGACTTTCAGAAGCGCAATCACAGAATATGAATTCGTTGGTTTCTGTATTATAACCAATCACATCGGGTTCACCACCGGTTTCTTCCATTTTGAATAACGAAAGTAGCTTTTGAGGATTGGCTTTTAGTTTTGCCTCAATTCTTGACCATTCGAGGCCTTCATGACGGTTTTTGAATTTTTCAAATCGCAATTTTAGAGTTTGCAATAAGTTGTTTTGGTCTGATGATGTTATTTTTTCTGACATGTTTCTATTCTGTTTTTGAAGCGTATACAACTAATGCAGGGCATAATAAAATACTTTTGTGAGGTTTTTTAAAAAAACCAAAAGCAAAATCATATTTAATCATCGCGTTGATGTTTATTAAATTAGAAGTTAATTTTCCTGTTGTTATGTCTTGCATTTTTGAATAATAATTAGCTTCATTTGATAATTGAAATTTTAATTTACTGAAGTCTTGCGGTATAGGAATTATTTTGTTGTTTTCAGCATCATAGTAGTCTATCAATTCAAGGGTAATAAAAATTGATTGGGATTTTTCTAAAATTTGATTATTGGTTAAAGGTATTTCAATAGCACCTTTTTGTTGAGGATACAGATATAAAGTTTCAGTTTCGTATAANNTCTTTTTAATGGATACATGTTCACGACCTATACCAATTGGCGTGTGGTCAAATTCATACAATGCTATTTTGTACGCCGTTTTGTACTTGATTTTCTCAACATAAAATAAAAGTTTTTTTAGAACTAAATTATAATCGTAGTTGTTTTCAAATGAAATACCATAGTCTAAATCTTTTAGAATAGGTCGGCTACCTTTTTTTACAAATCGGTTGTGTTCTCCTAAAAGAAGGGCATCTTTTTTAGAAGAAGTAATAACAACTTCATCTAAATGAATAATATTTTTAGTTAGTAAAATCAATTTGGTTAAACCTTCTTTTTTTAACCCGAGTGATTTATAATCAACTTTACTAAAATTAATCGAATCAAATACGACTCCACTGGGTAGTGTAGTAGGTGTTTCATTGGTGCAAATTCCCGTAAANACTTTAGTATTATTCGAAAACAATTGATAATTTACATCATCAATGAATTCAAAAGTGTCGTCATCTAATGGTATAAAAGTTTGACTGAAAGAACAGTTTATATATGTTAAGGCTAAAAAAAGTAATAGTATTTTAAATTTCATTATTTGATAAAAGAAAATTACAAATTACGCAGGGCAATACGCTTTCCAAGCGAGTTTGTTTGTTAGTAAATGTTCAGAGGTTGCTGTTAGCACATTGCCTTCAATTTTTACTTCAAGACCATTTATAGTGACCATTTCATAAGTTCCGTTATCGTTTATAGAACAACAAGGTTCTTCTTCCCAAGTTTCTTTCCAAATTTCTGATAAAAGAAAATGGGCTACAATTCCTTTTTNTNTATCTAAAACTTGGACCAATTCACATGTTGCGGATTTTCCTATTTCGATAATTTGTTTTGTAACTTCACCTTTTGTTCTTGGTGAAGTTGTTTTAGTCATTACAATATAAGCGTCAGTATTGTCTATTTTCTGAATGAGTGATTCCAATTCTTTATTTTGAGCATTACTTATTGTAAAACTGAAAGCGATAATAATAAAAAGATGAATTTTTTTTAGGTTTTTCATTTTGACTTTAATAGAGTTAGGATTGGAATTTATGATAGAATCAAATATACTTATTACTTTGAAATTATTGCATAAATAGCTTGTTTTTATAATTAGTTCCTTCAAATATTATGTCAATAACAATGTCAATAAGAATGAAATCGTTACCATTTAATTAAGAAATCTTTACTTTACATTTGTTTTAAACAAGATTAATCCAGCATGAAAGAAATACAACCACCAATAGCCAAAATTATTCCTCACGAAATAGAGAAACACAAACAAATTCGTGTTGATAATTATTATTGGTTGAATGATAGAGAAAATCCAGAAGTAATTGATTATCTGAATAAAGAAAACGACTATTACGAAAAATCAACAGCGCATACTAAAGTATTTCAAAAAGAATTATTTGAAGAAATGAAAGCCCGAATTAAGGAAGACGACCAATCGGTTCCTTATTTTTACAACGGCTATTATTATATTACTCGATTTGAAAAAGGTCAAGATTATCCAATTTATTCTCGTAAAAAAGAATCATTAGACGCGCCCGAAGAGATTATGTTCAATTGTAATGAAATGGCACAAGGACATAGTTATTTTAATTTAACTGGAATTAGTATTAGTGAAGATAATAAATGGGTTTCGTTTGGTATTGATACCGTTTCTAGAAGACAATATACTATTCAAATTAAGAATTTAGAAACCAATGAGATTTTACCTTTAAAAATAGAAAACACTACTGGTGGTGCTACTTGGGCAAGCGATAATCAAACTATTTTTTATTCTAGAAAAGACGAAGTTACTTTACGGCCAGATCGTATTTTTAAACATAAATTAGGTTCAAATCCTGATAATGACACCATTGTATATTTTGAAAAAGACGATACTTTTAATGTATCTGTTTATAAATCAAAATCCAAAAAATATTTAATTATTACTTCTGAAAGTACTTTAACTTCAGAATATCAAATTTTACTATCGTCTACACCCGATGAAAAATTTAAACTATTTCAAAAACGCACACGAGAATTAGAATATTCGATTTCGCATTATGAAGATAGTTTTTACATTGTAACCAATAAAGATGATGCTACGAATTTCAAAATAATGAAAACTCCAGAAGCAAAAACTTCTAAAGAACATTGGGTAGATTTGATTCCGCATCGCGAAGATGTATTAATTGAAGGCATTGATATTTTTAAAGATTATTTGGTGGTTTCGGAGCGTTTTGACGGCTTGAACAAAATTAGAATCATGCCTTGGAATGGTACTGATGAATATTATTTGCCTTTTGAATTAGAAACGTATACAGCCTATACTACAACCAACATCGATTTTGACACTGAAATTTTGCGTTATGGCTATCAATCAATGGCTATTCCGTCATCGGTAATCGATTTTAATATGCGAACTCAAGAAAAAACAGTGCTTAAAGAGCAGGAAGTTTTGGGAGGAACATTTGATAAAAATAATTATATAGAAGAACGAATTTGGGCCACGGCAACAGACGGAACCAAAATTCCAATGTCAATGGTTTATAGAAAAGGAATCCAATTGAATGGTGAAAATCCGTTTCTTTTGTACGCTTATGGATCATACGGAATGACTATGGAGCCTTATTTTTCTACGACACGCTTGAGTTTATTGGATAGAGGTTTTATTTACGCTATTGCGCACATTAGAGGTGGTGAGGATTTGGGAAGACAATGGTATGAAGACGGAAAATTATTAAAGAAGAAAAATACTTTTACCGATTTTATTGATTGTTCTAAACATGTTATCGCAGCTAAATATACGTCGACCAATCATTTGTATGCCGAAGGCGGTTCCGCTGGAGGATTGTTAATGGGGGCAATAGTCAATATGAATCCGGAGTTATACAATGGTGTAATTGCACAAGTGCCATTTGTAGATGTTGTTACTACCATGTTAGATGAAACCATTCCTTTAACTACTGGAGAATATGATGAGTGGGGTAATCCTAATAAAAAGAAATATTACGATTATATGTTATCGTATTCACCATATGATAATGTTACAGCGAAGGAATATCCAAATATGTATATATCAACAGGGTTGCACGATTCGCAAGTACAGTATTGGGAACCAGCAAAATGGGTGGCTAAGCTTAGAGTTTTTAAAACTAATTCCAATCAATTATATTTGGATACTAATATGGAAGCAGGCCATGGAGGAGCGTCTGGACGATTTGAAGCGCTTAAAGAAGTTGCCAAAGAATTCAGTTTTTTGTTAGATTTGGAAAAAATTGAAAGATAGTTTAAAATAATTTATTAAATTTGCAAGGTTTTGTGGCATCATTATTTACAATCTTTGCCTCGACACTAATTTTTTATTTATGAAAGAAGAAATAAAAGCCTACAATAACGTTTTGGAATTAATAGGAAATACACCTCTTATTAAGCTGAACAGAATCACCGAAAACTTAGAAGGAAACTTTTATGCTAAGGTAGAGGCATTCAATCCAGGACATTCCTCAAAAGACAGAATTGCGTTATACATAATTGAAGAAGCTGAAAGACAAGGTATTTTGACTCCAGGTGATACTATTATAGAAACGACTTCAGGTAATACTGGATTTAGTTTGGCAATGGTAAGTATTATCAAGGGATACAGTTGTATTTTGGCAGTAAGTTCAAAATCATCTAAAGATAAGATTGATATGTTACGCAGCTTGGGAGCTAAGGTATATGTTTGCCCTGCTCATGTTTCTGCAGATGATGAACGTTCATACTACAATGTAGCAAAGCGTTTACACGAAGAAACTAAAGGTTCTGTATACATCAATCAGTACTTTAATCAATTGAATGTTGATGCTCATTATTTAACAACGGGCCCCGAAATATGGGAACAAACTTCAGGAAAAATCACTCACCTTGTTGCTTGTAGCGGAACAGGAGGAACAATTTCTGGAATTGCTAAATTCCTTAAAGAGAAAAATTCAGATATTCGTATTCTAGGTGTTGATGCTTTTGGTTCGGTATTGAAAAAATACCATGAGACAAAAGAGTTTGACAATAATGAAATTTATCCCTACCGAATTGAAGGATTGGGTAAAAATTTAATTCCAACGGCAACCGACTTTGAATCAATTGATAAATTCATGAAGGTTACTGATGAAGAAAGTGCCCATACCACTAGAGAAATAGCTAAAACAGAAGGTTTGTTCGTAGGTTATACTTCGGGTGCTGCCTTACAAGCAGTGAAACAATTTGCAGAAGAAGGAGAATTTACTTCTGATAGTAATGTAGTTATTATTTTTCCAGATCATGGATCGCGATACATGAGTAAAGTGTTTAGTGATGATTGGATGAATGAACAAGGTTTCTTTGATAGTGTTAATGCTGAAGAAGCTCAAAAAATTGAATTTATAAAATAGTATTTTACACTTTTTGATATAAAAAAACTCCGAAGTAATTCGGAGTTTTTCATTTTAAATAAATATCTATTTTTTCTTTCTAATAATATCTTCTAAAACAGCTTTGCTAGGATAATTGATAACTCGTAGGGTAATAGTATCTTTTTTGGTAGTTTGTCCTTCAATAATATACAATTTTCCTTTTTGGTAAGTGATATTACTTTTGTCAAAGTCTACATCACCATAGGTTAAAGTATTTTTAATATCAACAGTATCAATCCAATCTTCAGCTAATTTTCTAGAAGCTTCAATACTATAGTTAAAAGGTTTGTTTCGTAAATCATTCAATACTCTTGCGTTTGGGAAATAGTTACAGCGGGTATCTTTACCACTTAGAACTAAGGCAACGAAAAACATTCCAATTACAAATCCAACTAAATAATAAGCAAAACGCTGATAAAATTTCATTCGTATTTTTTTTGCAAATGTAAACTAAAGAACGGAACATTTACAAATATGAAGATTTAAAAAACAATTAAATTTATGTCACTATCTGGTAAATTAAACCAATCTCCAATAGCTTTATTGGTTAAAATTCCGTGATACAGATACACTCCATTTTTTAATCCTTTATGACATCGCAAGGCGCTTTCGAGTCCGCCATCTTCAGCAATTTGTAATAAATATGGTGTAATGATATTACTAATGGATAGTGAAGCTGTTTTAGAATAACGAGATGGGATATTAGGTACACAATAATGAATTACGTTACTTTTAATAAAAGTCGGTTTTTCATGTGTTGTGATTTCAGAAGATTCAAAGCAACCACCAGTGTCTATGCTTACATCGACAATAACTGCACCTTTTTTCATGTGTTCAACCATGGTTTCTGTAACCACCACAGGGCATCGTTCTTTTCCTCTCATAGCGCCAATAGCCACATCACATCTACGTAGAGCTTTTAATAGCGATTTGGGCTGAATGGTTGAGGTAAATACACGTTGACTCAAATTATTCTGCAAACGACGTAATTTGGTTATCGAATTGTCAAATATTTTTACATTAGCTCCAAGTCCGAGTGCCGTTTTAGCGGCAAATTCACCAACTGTTCCAGCTCCAATAATAACCACATCGGTAGGAGGTACACCAGTAATGTTTCCAAATAACAATCCTTTACCAAATTGATTGTTGATCATTAACTCAGCGGCTATAAGTATGGAAGCTGTTCCAGCAATTTCACTTAATGATTTTACAGCAGGGTAGGAACCGTCTTCATCTTTAATGTATTCAAATGCTAGAGCGGTAATTTTCTTTTTGGTTAAGGCTTCAAAATATTCTTTTTTTCGAGTCTTTAGTTGAATGGCTGAAATAATAACCGAATTCGGATTCATCATCTCAATTTCAGTCATCGTAGGAGGTTCTACTTTTAATAGCATTGGGCAAGACAATACTTTCTGAGTGTCATTTGTAATTTCTGCACCAGCATCGCTATATTCTTTATCTGTATAACTTGAGCTTTCTCCAGCACCTGTTTCCATCAGAATTCTATGGCCATGCGCTGTTAAAGAATGAACAGCATCAGGTGTGAGGCAAATACGTCGCTCTTGATAACTAGTTTCTTTAGGAATTCCGATGAAAAGATCGCTTTTGTAGCGCGCAATTTCTAATTTTTCTTCTTGTGGAAGTAGTTGTTGTTTTGTAAAAGGTGAAAGTGACATAGTTACAAATGAATTATGGCACAAGTTACGAAAAATTAAATATCATTACCAATAACAAATTCAAAATTATGAGAGTTTCTATGTCAAAATTAAATGTCTTTTTCCATCTGGAAGAAGTTTAATTTTAATGGTTGAATGTTCTTCAGGAATTAAATTTGGAATATTTTCTGCCCATTCGATAAAACACCAATTACCAGAATATAAGTAATCGTCAATACCCATGTCTAATGCTTCTATTTCCGATTTTAATCGGTAGACATCAAAATGATAAAGGTATTGATTTTCATTTATTTGATATTCATTAACTAAAGAAAAAGTTGGACTACTTGTAGCGTCATTTACACCGAGTTGTTTTGCTAATGCTTTAATTAGCGTGGTTTTTCCAACGCCCATATTTCCGTAGAAAAGGATTACTTTTTTAGGATTTTCGGTGAGAATTTTTTGTGCGACTTGTTCGATTTCGTCTAAAGAAAAAATAACTTCCATTGCAAATTATCTTGGATTAAAAACTAAAAAAGGAACAATCATTTCTTCAAGAGAAATACCACCATGTTGGTATGTATTTCTATAATAACTCACGTAATGATTGTAATTATTTACATAAGCCAGAAAATAGTCATTCTTGGCAAAAATATAAGAACTACTCATGTTTATGGTAGGTAATCCTATCTTTTTTGGCTCTTTAACTGCATAAACCTCTTTGTCTTCATAAGTTAGACTACGACCAGTTTTATATCTAAGATTCAAACTAGTATTTTTATCACCAATAACTTTAGATGGGTTTTTTACATTGATTGTTCCGTGATCGGTTGTGATAATTAGTTTAAATCCTAACTTTTGAGCTTGTTGAATAATATCTAACAAAGGCGAGTTTTTAAACCAACTCAACGTCAAAGAACGGTAGGCTTTATCATCTGAAGCCAACTCTTTAACCACATCCATTTCGGTTTTTGCATGTGAAAGCATATCTACAAAATTATAAACTACGGTCACTAAATTGTTTTCTTTTAATGCCTTGAAGTTTTCTGCCAATTTTTTACCACCGGCCAAATTGGTAATTTTAAAATAATCTTGTTTGATATTTAATCCTAGTCGTTTTAAATGAGCGGTTAAAAATTCGGCTTCATACAAATTTTTACCACCGTCATCTACATCATTTTTCCAAAATTGTGGAAATTGTTTTTCCATTTCTAAAGGAGTCAAACCTGAGAAAATCGAATTTCTTGCGTATTGTGTAGCCGTTGGTAAGCTGGCATAATACGGAATCTCTTTTTCAAGTTTATAATAATTATTGATGGTACTTTCAATGGCTTTCCATTGATCGTAGCGCAAATTATCAATNACAACAAATAGAATGGGTTTGTCTTTTTTAACGAGTTCTGGAACTACTAATTCTCTAAAAAGGGTATGCGATTGTATTGGTTTATGCGCTTTTGGTTCAAACCAATCTTCATAATTACGTTCTATAAACTTTCCAAATTGTGAATTGGCTTCTACTTTTTGAGACTCTAAGATATCTATTAAATTAGTATCTTCAATGTTTTCCAGTTCCAGTTCCCAAAAAATAAGTTTTTTATACAATTCAACCCAATCTTCAAAAGAATTTACCATAGCTAATTCCATCGCTATTTTTCGAAATTCTTTTTGATAATCTAAAGTTGTTTTTTCAGAAACCAATCTTGAATGGTCTAAATTTTTCTTTAAACTCAACAAAATTTGATTCGGATTAACCGGTTTGATAAGGTAATCGGCAATTTTAGAACCAATTGCTTCTTCCATGATATATTCTTCTTCACTTTTAGTAATCATTATTACTGGAGTAGAAGACTTCTTTTCTTTAATTTCGGCAAGTGTTTCTAAGCCACTCATTCCAGGCATGTTTTCATCTAAAAAAACGATGTCAAAATTGTTTTCAGAAAAAACATCAACAGCATCACGACCATTATTGCATGTTGTTACCTCATAGTTTTTCTTTTCTAGAAAAATGATGTGTGGTTTTAACAAATCAATTTCGTCATCAACCCAAAGTATTTTGATTTTATTCATGAGGTACATATTTTGTTGCAATTTACTATTTGTATAACGATATATATATTAAAAATTGTATAAAATTTATCTTATATTTTAAAATATAAAGGATT
>JGI24770J26754_10002841_pt1 | contig 11771 bp, 10 predicted proteins | sample LakOneMetagenome_FD_26754 | JGI IMG/M metagenome (IMG submission 26754) | reverse complement strand
ATTATCAAATGCAATTTTGATAGACACGCTGTTGGTAGCGCCTTTGATTTATTTCCTGGCAATCCGGAAAACAAAAATCTCTGCATTAACTGTTACCAGGATCTTTATTGCCGGGCTTATTGTATGCAGCCTGGTTTTAAATGCAGAATCCAATTCATTTCTTCAAACCGTGAAGACCTGGATCTCGCCTGTCATTGAAGCAACCGTTATTTTTTTTATAGGCCGTAAATTTTATATTGCCGGNAAAAAANCGAAAGCNGCTAATGATGGCAAACCTGATTTTTTAATACACTGCAGGTCCGTTATGTTCCAGGTTTTTGGAAATGAAAAANTGTCAGCAATCATTGCTTCAGAGATCGCCGTNATGTATTATGTTTTTTTCAGCAGCAAAGANAAAACCATTGACTATGAAAAAAAATTCACGGTATATAAAGAGAATGGAATTTCATTGGTATTATGGATCATCCTGTTTATATTTTTAATAGAAACAACGGGTGTACATTTCCTGCTTCGGTTATGGTTTACTACTACAGCGTGGATCATAACAGCATTAAGTGTTTATACTTGCTTCCAGTTATTTGCACATATAAAAGCGGTCAAAGCAAGATCCATTACCATCTCAAAAGAAACACTTGAAATACATAATGGCCTGGCCGGTGATGCGTATATCGCCTTGGATAATATTGAAAAATTTGAGTTATCAAAAAAAGTCCCAGCGGGCAGGAACCCTATGAAAATTGTGCTTTTAAAAGGCATGGAAAATCACAATGTAGTTGTGTATTTAAAAAATCCTATACAGGTAACAAAAATATTTGGGATCAAAAAAACAACAGATACTGTTTTGTTTTATGTAGATCAATCTACAAAATTTTCAGCTGCCCTGGCATTTCAGTTGTTGAACAAACGCAACTGAAAAAACATTTAATTTCTCTTGCTTTTCATTTCAGCTTAACGCCATATAGGAAGAATTAATTAATTATTCTGCAACAATTACAGCCGGCCTGCCGAGTGATTTCAGCAAGCGGATATGTGAACCAACTGCGCTGGTAAAACTGGCATTATCATTATAGCGGAGATTAAATTCTGCCGCTGTATTTTTTACGATCTCGGAAATGTTTTTATAATGTACATGGCATATTTTAGGATATAAATGATGTTCTACCTGGAAGTTCAGGCCACCACAGAAAAAATTCAGAATATCGTTATTCCGGCCAAAATCAGCGGTTGTATAAAGCTGGTGGACAGCCCAGGTATTTTCCATGTTGCCGGTATCATTAGGCATAGGAAAGTCAGTTTCTTCCACTACATGTGCCAGCATAAAAATCATAGCCATCGTAGTGCCCTGTACAATATGCATCAGGATAAAACCTAATAAAATCTGCCACCATAATGCCTGGATAAAAACAAAAGGGATTACCAGGAAAAGGACATAGTAAATTGCTTTTGAAATAAAGAGAATGAAATATTCTTTTTGCGGGTGTGTTTTATTATTGTAATTGCCGATTTTCTTTTTAAAGAATTTCACATAATCCTTTATAAATACCCAGGATAAAGATGCCAGGGAATAAAAAATGAAAGCATACCAGTATTGATGCTTATGTACTTTCCTGAGTTCCTGGTGCGGGCACATACGCAGTAAAGGAATGGAGACAATGTCTTCGTCATGNCCGTCAATATTCGTGTATGTATGATGAACGATATTGTGCGTGATATTCCATACATAACTGTTTGCGCCAATGATATTAAATGAATAACCCAAAATTTTATTCACTGTTTTATTGCCGGATATAGAACCATGTACTGCATCATGTGCAATATTTAAACCTATAAAAGCNGTAAACAATCCCAGGATNGACCATAATAAAAATTGANCCAATAGCGGTGCATTTGTCAAAACCAGGACCAGGTAAGCCGCTATAAAAACGGTTGGATAAAAAATTAATTTTAAAAGCATCAAACCATTTCCTTTTTTTGAAATTTTTCCNNNTTCAAAAAAATCTTCAACTTTTTTATTTAAGGTAGTATAGAAATCAGGACCTGAAGTCTTTGGGAACGATATTTTAACTGGCAAGAAAAAGTTTTAAATGTATAGATAATTTGTACTGAAGCTCGTACCATATACGGCAAAAAGTGCGTACAAGATAGTCCAAAAATCCTGCATTACTGTTAATTATTAATTATAACTATAAAACAGATGCATATTGACAATTTGCAGTTGAATTCCTATGATCGTAAAATAAATCATGGTTTCACTTTTCATTCTTAAGGTTCGCATTCATTATTAAGTTCTGCCAACATGTTTCAATCTATATCTTTGTATTTTTACTGCTTAAAACTCCAGGAAAATGCATGTTACATCACCCGTTTTTTTACAAAAAAAAATCCTATCTTCCATATTCCTGGCCTGTTGCAGCAGTTTCCTTTTTGCGCAAATGCCGGACAATGGCTTAGATGTTCAACATTATGCATTTCATATTTCCCTAAATGACAGTAATAATATCATCTATGGGAAAGCTCTTGTGACCACGGGTTTCACAGAAAATATACACCAGGTGAAACTGGACCTTGCCAATAAAAATAAAGATGGGAAAGGCATGCGCGTAACGGAAGTTTTAAAAAATAATATGCCTTTGCATTTTACACAGGATGCACAACATCTACTGGTAGATGATACCTGTTCACCCGGAATGGAAAATACATATACCATCAGTTACGAGGGTGAGCCATCAGACGGGCTGATCATCAGCAATACGAAAAACGGGCAACGAAGTTTTTTCGCAGACAACTGGCCAAACCGCGCCCACAACTGGATTCCCTGCAATGATCATCTGTCTGATAAAGCCTCCGTTGAATTTATGGTCACCGCACCCGATCATTACCAGGTCGTTTCAAATGGCCTGGAATTAGAAGCGACAAACCTGCCGGGTAATATGAAATTTACCCATTGGTCTGAAACCGCGGAATTGCCCACGAAAGTAATGGTGATCGGTGTTACACGTTTTGCCGTGCAAAATACAGGCAACGTGGATTGTATCCCGGTTTCATCCTGGGTTTACCCGGAAGACCGTGATAGTGGTTTCACGCATTATGTTATCGCAAAAGATATTTTACAATGGTATATCATGCATGTCGGGCCTTATGGTTTTGAAAAACTGGCTAACGTACAATCCAAAACAATTTTCGGTGGTATGGAAAACGCGGGTTGTATTTTTTATTTTGAAAACTCTGTGAACAGTAAAGGCATTGAAGGGTTGTTTGCACACGAGATCGCGCATCAATGGTTTGGCGATAATGCCACGGAGATTGACTGGCCGCATCTTTGGCTGAGTGAAGGTTTCGCTACCTACATGACAGATTTATATTTTGAAAATAAATATGGGAAGGACACATTAAGAAATATGTTGCAGGAACAAAGGAAGGAAATACTTTCTTTTTATGCAAAACATAAGACACCCGTAGTAGATACTTCTGATGCAGGTAATTTAATGCATTTACTAAATGCAAACAGTTACCAGAAAGGTGGCTGGGTATTGCATATGCTGCGCAATAAAATGGGTGATAGTTTATTTTGGAAAAGTATCCGCACCTATTATAAAACCTTTGCGGGAAGCAATGCATCCACTAAAGATCTGCAAAAAATATTTGAACAGGTATCGCATCAAAACCTGGAAACTTTTTTTGATCAATGGCTTTATTCACCCGGCCAGCCGGATCTGGCCATTCAATGGAAATATAATGCGGTTACGAAAAAAGTTTTCCTGCATATCGAACAAATGCAGAACGGCCTTTTTGAATTTCCGTTAGAAATAAGTTTTGTGAATGGAAATGAAAATAGTAAGAGAGCCATTTCCATAAAAGATAAAATTACTGAACAGGAATTTCCTGTTTCCTTCATACCAACAGAAATAATAATTGATCCGGAAGTAAACCTGTTATTTAAAATGAACGGGCTTGAAAGGATTTCAAAGTGAGGTGTAACCGATCCATGCCACTTAATTTTTATTACTGCTTCTTTCTTAATTTTCTTTCTGCCATAAAATAGAAAAATGAAAATAGTATTTGAACCAGTTGCTATAGTTAAAAACACACGTACAGAACCCTTCGATGATCATTGGGCAACGGTCATTTCTGAAATCGAACTCCTTGACCATATACCAGTGAATGCGTTTGAAAACATAGAAGCGTTTTCGCATGCAGAGATCATTTTTTATTTTCATAAAATCCAAAATGAACCTGTTATTTTTTCCGGCCACCCCCGGGAAAACCCGGATTATCCCGTCGTTGGTATTTTCGCCCAGCGAAAGAAAAACAGGCCGAATGCAATTGGATTATGCACGGTAGAATTACTGGAACATGCCGGCCGTAAAATCATTGTAAAATACCTGGACGCGATCAATGGAACGCCTGTGCTGGATATCAAACCTGTTATAAAAGAATTTGAACCCAAAGGAATTATTTCCCAGCCGGAATGGCAGATGACCTGATGAAAAATTATTGGACCTAACCAAACATTTGAGCATATGCCTGGCCTTTGACAATACAAAACAATTGCCTGGAACCACATCCTTTAAACAGTTATACTATCACAAAAAGGAATGATGTAATTTTGCAAAATAAATGACCTCTATGCCAGATTCTATTGAAAGCGCCATTGACGATATCAAACAGGGAAAACTGATCATTGTGGTGGATGATGAAGACCGCGAAAATGAAGGTGACTTTATCACAGCGGCGGCCAATGCCACACCGGCTGTTATTAATTTTATGAGCAAGGAAGGCCGCGGCCTGATCTGTGCCCCCATCACTGAAAACAGGGCAAAAGAACTGGAACTGGATTTGATGGTTACAAATAATACAGCTTTGCATGCAACCCCATTTACCGTAAGTATTGACCTGCTTGGGCATGGCTGTACCACCGGCATCAGTGCGCATGACCGCAGCAAAACAATTTTTTCACTGATTAATACAAAAACAAAACCATCTGACCTGGGAAGGCCGGGTCATATTTTTCCCCTTCGCGCAAAAGATGGCGGTGTTCTCCGCCGTGCCGGCCATACGGAAGCAACAGTAGACATTGCGCGCCTGGCAGGTTTCGACCCGGTAGGCGTACTCGTAGAGATCATGAACGAAGATGGCACTATGGCCAGGTTACCTGAGTTGGAAGTCATAGCCAAAAAATTTGACCTGAAAATAATCACCATTAAAGACCTGATAGAATACAGGCTGAAATCTGATTCTCTCATTGAAGAAATTGTGGAGGTGGATATGCCTACAAAATATGGCAGTTTTACCCTGCATGCTTATAAAGAAAAAACCACGGGCGGCGAACACCTGGCGCTCACTAAAGGGAAATGGGAAGTTGGCGACCCTGTACTTACCCGGGTGCATTCCAGTTGCTTTACAGGTGATATTCTCGGCAGTTTGCGCTGCGATTGTGGCGACCAGTTACATACCGCGATGAAGATGGTGGACAAAGAAGGAAAAGGAGCCATATTATACATGAACCAGGAAGGCCGTGGCATTGGTTTGGTCAACAAATTAAAGGCATACAAATTACAGGAACAAGGCATGGATACGGTAGAAGCCAACCTGTACCTGGGTTTTGGCATGGATGACCGGGATTATGGTGTGGGCGCACAAATACTCCGACATCTTGGTATCACTAAATTGAAGCTCATGACCAACAATCCAAAAAAGAGGGCCGGCTTAATGGGTTATGGTTTGGAAATCGTAGAGATCGTTCCCATTGAAATAAACTCCAATCCTCATAATGAAGTTTACCTGAAAACAAAAAGAGATAAATTGGGCCATAAGATACTTGCCGGAAAATAAATTATTTTACAAACACCATCCACTTATTTTTTATTTTCATGGAAAGAAATAAACCCCGCCTCGATATTGTCAATATCATATTGGAAGAATGCATCATTGCGTACCCTGTGTCTTCATTCATTATAAGTTTGTACCAGCAATATATGGAGCGTGGCAGCCTGAGCAAAAAACAATTGCAGGGTTTATATAGTAAGGCAGCGGAAATTGAAGGCATTACCCCGGGCAAACTCGCAGGGCTTGAAGCCATTATGAAAAGAATGAGCACGCGTAATAAGTCAGACATTCCGGTGCATGCAGAGATCATCGAAAAGGATGAAAGTACACGAATTTTAATGGATGAAATCCTGGCTAAATACCCCCGGCATAAAAGGGTTATATTTCTGAAAGCAAAGTTTGAAAATGATGAACCTGTTTCTCCCGCAGAGATTTCTGAATTAAAAAAATTCAGTACTATTTTGCTGAAGAAATAAGTAACAATTAAGAAATAAATTTTTCAACAATTAATCCTTCACTTGTTCAAATGGTATAGAAACCCCAATACCAATCAGGCTTTTTACCTGCAACGCAGGGCTATCATTATTCTTTCCAAAAAGTTTAACGTCGTCATCATAGATCATATCCAGGCCATAGGTAGCGGTCATGAATTTATTGATTTTAAAGACAAGGAAATTAGTATAAAATAAATCTACATTCTGTGGGTTATTCCGATAATCTGTAAACAAGTCCACCCTGCCTTTATAGCTCACATTTTTAAAAATATTCGCGCTGTAATTAACAGAAGCAAATACACCTATCTGGTTCAATGAATGCAGGCCGGGTGGTACACCATACGCGCCTTTTGCAGATAAAGTTTTATTTCCAATATACGTAAAACGATTGGTCAGCGGGGAAAGAAACAAGGAGAAATTAGTTACCGGTTTATAGTCAAAACCCGCCGCCAGTAAAATATACATAGGCGAAATAAAAGCAGATGATAAATAAGCACTGTCTCCCACATAACCAAATCCATTAAACAATTGTGTGCGCAGGTTGAACAATCCCGATAAATAAATTTTCTTCGTGGTATCAAGCTGGTATCCATATTTGGATAAAATATCTACGCGGTCGTCATTTTTCCGGCCCCCTTGTGAAGAAGTTTTCAGGTAACCAAAATTGAAATCAAAATTATTATCCCAGTTATGGCGTTTTCCCCGGTTCAATACAAAATAATTGAAATAGGAAACTATGGCCAGTGAAAAATCATCACCACCCGCAGCCCAGTTGGACAATGAACCCTGCGCAATATTCAGGTTAAATAAACCGCTTCTTTTCCACTTCCAGGTGCTTGTATCACCCGGGTCTTTTTTTATGGTACGGAAAAGTTCGACAGGTACATCTTTCACCGGCATATCTACCTGCGCGTAACTATTAAAAAAAAAGAAGGCTAAAAAAATGCTGCATGAAAATTTCCAAATCATAATATATTTCCTTTTTCAAACGCGGCAAATATAAAACGTGAAAGAAAAAAATTCTGTTAACAAAATTTTTACTCATTTAGAAAAATATAATAAGAATACTACATTTGCCGGATTATGCAGATACAGATACTAAAATCAAAGATTCACCGCGCAGTAATTACAGAAGCAAACCTGAATTATGTCGGCAGCCTGACATTGGATGAAAACCTCATGAATGCAGCGAACCTGATCGAAAATGAAAAGATTCAAATCGTGAATGCCAATAATGGAACGCGTATTGAAACATATATTATTAAAGGCAGGAAAGGCAGTGGCACCGTATGCCTGAACGGGCCTGCTGCCCGCAAAGGGGCTGTAGGCGATGTGGTTATTATTATTTCTTATGCCACGATGGATTTCGAAGAAGCAAAAGTTTTTCAGCCGGCTCTTGTCTTTCCAAAAGATGGAAATAAATTATAGGAACAATTTAATATTCCAGCTTCCTGTTTTCTATTAACTTCATTTATTATTTTTCTTTTTCTTATTACAACAATTTTTGGAAAGGTTATTGATTAAGAAAAAAAATTAAAAAATAAAATAACAAAAATTAAAAAAATTATTATGAAAAAATTATTTGCAATTGCCCTGTTTTCTACAGCCTGCCTTTTCCATAATGCAGTACAGGCGCAGGATTCAAGCAAAACTGAAGCTACGAAAATGCCGGAAGACAAATCCAAAAGGCCCAGCCCGCCGGCAACNATCACTCAAAAAACAGAAGACGGCGTTACCATCACTATTAATTACAGCCAGCCATCCGTTAAAGGCCGCACAATCGGCAAAGACCTGGAACCTATGGATGGAAAGGTNTGGCGCACCGGGGCAAACGAGGCTACTACTTTTACAGTAGACCAGGACGTAAGTATTGAAGGAAAAAGTTTGCCGGCTGGTACATATTCTTTATTTACTATACATAGCGGTGACGAATGGACCATTATTTTTAATAAAGTAGCCAACCAGTGGGGCGCATTTAAATATGATGCAACGCAGGATGCATTGCGTGTAACAGTACCTGCTGAAAAAGCAGAAACGTTTACTGAAAAAATGACTTTCACAGTTGATGAAGATGGCACTGTAGACCTGATGTGGGGCGATTTACAGGCAGAATTTAATGTAGGAACTGAATAAAAAAAATTGAATTTATTGTATAAAGCGCTTTCATTTTGAAGGCGCTTTTTTTTCGTAATCTACTACGTAAGTCTTACTCAGATAATCATGCAGGGGCATATCCAAAAATGGTATAAAAAAACAATCAATCACTGTTACCCTTACCAGGCTGCGAATAAAAATCTGAAAAAATCCCGGGCGCTGCCCATCTTTATTAACAACCACAGAAATGGTTAATTTTTTACCTGGTGTCCGGCCATTGATACTTTCCAATACGAGATAATACAAAAATAATACAAGGCCCATAAAATAATAAAAGGGNTAATAGGGAATGTGGTAATAAAACACATTAAAANTCCANATTTTATACAGGATATAAGTGAGGNTAAAAATAATGGTGGTATCNACTAAAAAATTCATAACGCGTGTGCCGATGCCTACTTTTCTCATACTGCAAATATCAACGCATTAAATACATTTTCCCATACCCTTTATTAAAATATTTATCGGTATCCACTTCATTGCCATTGGAATCATAAGTAGGAAATTTATCCAGCGACTTTCCATTTAAATTCGTAAGCACCCGGTAGAGATAAACGCCATTACCCAGTTTTTGTCCGTACTGATCTGTGCCATCCCATTTAAAATCCGTGATATTGCGCCCGATATGCAGAGGCCCTAATTCCGCGGAAGTGATTTCGCGTACGATCTTTCCCGTAATGGTTAAAATTTGTATACGGATATTTTGCGGCAATACACTTCCCGTTACTGTAAATGCAAATGCCGTNGATGTTGTAAATGGATTTGGATAATTAAATAAATTGGTGATCATGGGTTTATTATACACATTGAANGAAACGGTATAATCCACGAACCCTGCGGGATTACCGGTTTTGTCCTGCCCATGCACGAGCAACCGGTAAGTTCCATCGGTTAACAGATAAGGTGTAAAATCTACGGAAGCAATATTATCGGCGCTGCCGGTTGCGGGTGTGAATACCAGCGTATCATTGTTGAAATAAAACCTGCGCTGGCTGCCATCAGGATATACAAGCTGCACACTAAAAAGACTGGTGTCATCGAGCAATAAATATTTCGACTCATCTTTCATTTTGATGAGTACATGCGGACTGGCGGAAACAATATCATTGTTTAAAATATGCACCCCATCAAAAGTTACATCCAGCGTGGGTTTAAAATTGTCCGTGGAAACCAGGAAATTTTTATATAAAAAATTATTGAAATGAAATTGTTCCGGCTGCGCATTATTGGGATTCACATCCAGGTATAAATTGTTTAAACCATTATAGTTTTTAGAATCGATCGTTGTAGAAATCGATGCGGTATCGCCGGGATTTAAGGCTTTTAATTTGGGAATAAAAATATTCGTGCCCACATTATTCGCGTCATATACCGTCATGTTAACGGCGATGCTATCCGCGAATGCAGTTTCACTTACATTTTTAAATGCAATGGTAAAATTTGTTTTTTCACCAAGGCCCAGCGTGTCTTTAAAAGTGTATAAAATATTTGGCGCGAGCGCCCCTTCAGGAACCGGGTCATATAAAATACGCCAGTAACGCAATTGATAAGGTGTAAGGTTAATGCTGTCTGCATTGCGCATNCGCAATTTTATAAATGGATATAATGTTGGGCTCACAGGTGAAATATCAAAATCCTGCTGGGCAATATTCAATGTATATAAAACAGATTCAGCGCCGGCAGCAGTTACACCGATCACATCAACACTTACATTATCGCCAGCCTTATTATCGACGCTGTAACCCCGCCATTTCACCTGTTTCCAGGCCTTCGCCGGNCCGAATGCAGGAGATGTAATGGTACCCAAACTATCAGCTGATACGATNACTTTATCTAAAATAATTTTATCATATAATCCATCACTCAAATCCCAGGATGTGGAAAAATTAGCTGTATTTTTTTTGTATACAAATGCCCAGGTGCGTGCATATGTAAATGAATCCAAGGCCACTAAAACCAACATTGATCATGCGGTCATATACTGTATTGCCCGCGCCATAAATGGTTGCATCATTTTTCCATACATCAACATAAGGTGTTTGATCAAAAGGCTGATCCAAAAATAAACGTGCTGTCACCAGGTATCCATTCGCAATCCAATCCATAAAGTCGCGCATCTTTCTGCGGCCAGTGGTATCCATATAAGAGAATTCAAAATTAAATTGCGACCCGATTTTTCCGCAGACACCACCACTTCCCATGAAACCGCCATAACTACCACTCGGGTTAGTGGATGGAATTGCCTGGTTATATAATGGCTTGAGCGTAACAGGATCGAATACATTAAAAACGACTGAATGGCCCATGCAACGGTAAGAACTGATCGTATACCCATTGACCTGCACCTGGAAATCCGCATCCTGCACACCACTGAATCCAAAAATAGAATTGATGATCTGCAGGGAAGACAAGATGCTGTCGTAATTCCATTTCCTTGAAAAACTATCTATATAAATCCGGTTCACGGAAGATTTTAAATGCTGGTATACATGTGATTGATTATAACCAAAACTACTGCCGGGCAAGTACACAAAACTGCTGGTATTCCAGTGATAAACGCCATCAGTTGGCACGGGTGCTACACGCCAGTAATACACGGTGCTATCCGTGAAAGGTATGCCTGCATTGAATTCCAGCGCACCACCCACAGAGCTGATGGACTGGGTATATTTTAAAGGTGAATTAAAAAGCTCTGTTGTGTCCATTTCCAAATTGTATTGCTGCAATGGCGCAACGGGGTTTGCCGTAGAAGCCACCAGTTTAATTCCCTGTTTATTTACAATTGCAAAATTGTATGGATAGTCTGGTTTCAATTCATCTTCATAAATGAAAAATGATTTTGTAACTGTATTATTCAATTCACTGAGTTCATCGTATTTGAAATTATCATCAATGGTCACGATCAGTTTATTTTCACCCACATCAGTAGATGCTACAATTGGTATCGTCAATTTTACAGAATCTATATACCGGACTGATTTAATATTTTTTGAAAAAAGGGATACAATATTTCCATTGGGATATTGCCTCTTTATAGAAAATGAAACTGAATCACCCAATGCTTTGCCGATATTGTAGACATAAGTTTTGATATCAAAACTTCCGCTTGCTACAGAAATAAAAGTTGGATTAATAATGACCTGCGGTTCTTCAATTACAAAATCGGGTTTGGTATGCGCATTTATTTTAATTGCCGGGTCACCGTGCAATACATTTTCTTCTGCATGCAAATAACGCGTGGTGGAATCAAGTCCTTTATTATTCAGTAAATATTTGATGGCATCATAAATATTATAA
>JGI24770J26754_10002838_pt1 | contig 11777 bp, 11 predicted proteins | sample LakOneMetagenome_FD_26754 | JGI IMG/M metagenome (IMG submission 26754) | reverse complement strand
GATCGTGCGTGAACAGCGGCCAAGGTGAATCGAGCAGGCGCACGAAGGCGAGCTGGAAGTAGTCGTCGCGGCCCCAGTCGCCGGCCACGCCGGGGGCGAGCACCCAGACGACCATCGCGATCACCACAACTACGGCAAATGACGATGAAGCCGAGCGGAAGGTCCGCATCAAGGGCCGACCAGTTTGACGATGGCCAGCGCCAATGCAACCGCCAGCAGACCCGCTCCGACCAGCACGATCTGCGTCGGCGTCACATCACGCCGGCGAGGATTTGCCGGATCGGTGTCGGGAGATAGAGCGAACCACACCCTGCGCAGGGCGGATTCGTCGCCGCCGCGCTTGCGCATCCGGAATACGACCAACGCGGCGACGACGAACAACGACCAGATCAGCCACCAGTACTTTGCGAGCCATCCGCCCATGACACCACTCCCGAGCTGCCGGCCGCCTTAGATCAACTTGATCTCGCGCAACCGTTCCTGCAGGTACTCGTGCGCGCTGATCGGTTCGGGATAGCGGCTCGGGTTGCCGGCGTCGATGCACGAGGGCAGCACGTCGATCATGAAATCCGGATTGGGATGCAGGAAGAACGGCACCGAATAGCGCGGCTGGCGCGCCGCCTCGCCGGGCGGATTGACGACGCGGTGCGTCGTCGACGGATACACGTGGTTGGTCAGGCGCTGCAGCATGTCGCCGATGTTGACGACGATGGTGTCGGCATCGGCGGTGAACGGCACCCACTCGCCCTTGCGCGACTTCACCTCCAGCCCTTGCGCGCTCGCGCCGACCAGCAGGGTGATGAGGTTGATGTCCTCATGCGCGCCCGCGCGCACGTTCGGGATGTCCGGCGAGGTGATCGGCGGATAATGGATCGGGCGCAGGATCGAGTTGCCGAAGTTCGTCTTGTCGTCGAAATACGCCTCCGGCAAGTCGATGTGCAGTGCAAGCGCGCGCAGTACGCGCGAGCCGAGCGCATCGAGCGCCTCGAACAGGCCATAGCCATAGTCGCGAAAGCCGGCGATTTCGCTCGGCCACAGGTTCGGCGCCATCACGTCGGCATACTTCGAGTCGCGTGCGATCTCGCGACCGATGTGCCAGAACTCCTTCAGGTCCGGGTACTTCGAATCCTTGGCGGTCTCGATGCCGAANGGCGTGTAGCCGCGCGCACCGCCTGCGCCCTTGACGTGGTATTTCATCTTCACGTCGGCCGGCAGCGCGAAGAACGCCTTGAACGCATCGTAGGCGCCGTCGATCGCGGCTTGCGCGATGCCGTGGTTGCGGATGCCGGCGAAGCCCCATTCGCGGTACGCCGCGCCGAGCTCGGCGACGAACGCGTCGCGGTCNGTGTCNTAGCGNCGGATGTCGAGGGTCGGGATGCGTGCGGTCATGGCGTTCAGGCGTTCTTCTTGGCAGCTGCCGATCTTACGGCGTCCGCGAGCCCGGCGGCGAGCCGTTCGACCAGCGCGGCGTCGCCCGCCTCGACCGTCACGCGCACCAGCGGCTCGGTGCCGGACGGGCGCAGCACGACGCGNCCCTGCCCTTCCAGCTCCGCGCGCACGCGCTCGTACACATCCTGCACGCCGGCATCGGCAACGAGCGCTGCGGCANCGCCGGCAACGCGGATGTTGACGGTGGTCTGCGCGACCTTGCGCATGCCGGCGANCGCCTCGTCGAGGTCGCGCGCGCTGCGCCGAAGAACGTCGAGTACCTGCAACGCGGCGACGATCGCATCGCCGCTGCTGGTACGGTCGAGCGTNAGGACNTGTCCCGACGCCTCGCCGCCGAGCACGCCACCCTGCTGCTTGAGCTGCTGCAACACATGGCGATCGCCGACGTTCGCGCGAATGAACGGCACGCCGAGTTCGCGCATCGCGCGCTCGAGGCCGTAGTTGCTCATGAGGGTGCCGACCAGCGGGCCGTGCAGTCGGCCACTCGCATGCCAGTCGGTCGCGAGCACGTACAACAGCTGGTCGCCGTCGACGATCGCGCCGTGGCGGTCGACCATCTGCACGCGGTCGCCGTCGCCGTCGAACGCGATGCCGAGATCGGCACCGGCGGCGACCACGGCGCGCTGCAACGCCTGCGGGTGGGTCGAACCGACGTCGCGGTTGATGTTGAGACCGTCCGGCTGCACGCCGATCGCGCTGACCTGCGCGCCGAGCTCGCTGAACACGGTCGGCGCGATCTGGTAGGTCGCGCCGTGCGCGCAGTCGAGCACGATGTGCATGCCGCGCAGGTTCAGCGCCGGCGGCACCGTCGATTTGCAGAACTCGGCGTAGCGCACGACCGCTTCGCGCACGCGCACAACCTTGCCGATCGATTCGGAACTCACCGTCGTGAACGGCGCGTCGAGCTCGGCCTCGATCGCGGCCTCGACCTCGTCGTCCAGCTTCTCGCCCTCGGCCGAGAAGAACTTGACGCCGTTATCATGGTGCGGATTGTGCGAGGCGCTGATGACAATGCCCGCGCTCGCGCGGAGCGAACGCGTGAGATAGGCCACCGCGGGCGTCGGCATCGGGCCGAGCAGGCTGACGCCCGCACCGGCCGCGACCAGCCCGGCCTCGAGCGCGGACTCGAACATGTAGCCGGACACGCGCGTGTCCTTGCCGATCACCACGTTGACTGCAGCGCCACGCGCCGCGAGCACGCTGCCGACCGCGCGACCGAGCTTGAGCATGAACTCCGCGGTTATCGGCCACTCGCCGACGCGGCCGCGGATGCCATCGGTACCGAAGTAGCGGCGAGCAGTCATTTCGAAGCTGGGCCTGGGGGCTGGCTTGCGCGACCGTGGACCAGGGCTCCCGCCCCGGTTCCTCAGTCGCCCATCTGCTTCTGGCGGTGCTCCCAACGTTCCTGCGCGTCGAGGCTGAGCGTGGCGATCGGTCGCGCCTCAAGGCGCTCGATGCCGATTTCCTCGTCGGTTTCCTCGCAGAACCCGTAGCGGCCTTCCTCGATGCGCTTGAGCGCCTTGTCGATCTTCGCGATCAGCTTGCGATAGCGGTCACGCGTGCGCAGCTCGAGCGANTTCTCGGTCTCGCGCGTCGCCCGCTCCGCCTCGTCGCCGACATCGCGCACTTCGTCGCGCAGGCTTTCGATCGTCTGGCGGCTTTCCTCGACCAGTTCCTCGCGCCACTTCGACAGCTTGTTGCGGAAGAACTGCAACTGGCGCGGGCTCATGTACTCCTCTTTCGCGGTCGGCTTGTAGCCGTGCGGAAGTTCGATCTGCACNGTGGCCGGCAACGCGTAGCGGCCGTCCTGCATGGTCACGCCGTTCTCGGCCGCGGTCTCGGCCTTGGTTTTNGATTTTGCTGCTGCGGGCTTGCTTGTAGTCACGAAATTCCTGGATGGCTCTGTCGCCTTGCCGGCAACGGGTTTCGGTTTCGCGGGCGCTGGCGCCGGCTTCGCGACCACGACGGGTTTCGCGGGCACCGGCTTGGCGACCTTCTTTGCGGGCTTGGCCGGTTTCGCCGGCGCGGCTTTCTTGGCCGGAGCGGGCTTCGCGGCGGCGCGCGCAGGCGCCTTGGCAACCTTCGCCACCTTCTTCACAGGAGCGGGCTTGGCGACCTTCTTCGCTGCGGCCGGTTTGCCCTTCGCAACAGGCTTCGCGGCGGGCTTGGCAGCTTTCGCCTTGGCACTCTTGCGCGGATCGGGTTTGTTCTTCGCCATTCCTCGGCCCATCTTGTGATTCGGCGGTCGCGTGTTATAGCCTAAGTCCTNCCCCCCGGCAACCGCCAAAAAACCTTGCCGCGACGTGCGATTGCGCGCGCCTGCCGGACGCGCACATGCCTCGCCCGACGATTCTGCTGCTGCAGTATTACAAGCGCTGGGTGAGCCCGCTGCTCGGCGCGCGCTGTCGCTTCGAACCNAGCTGCTCCGATTACGCGCGCGTTTCGATCGCGCGCTTCGGCACGTTGCGTGGCGGCTGGCTCGCATTCTGGCGCATCATTCGCTGCCAGCCGCTGTGCAATGGCGGCTTCGATCCCGTGCCGATGCATTTCCGCCTGCGACCGACGCGTTGCACGGCACACCCACAGGAACGCCCATGACCGACTGGCTGATCACGAATGCCGAACTCGTCAACGAGGGACGCCGCTTCCACGCCGACTTGCGCATCCGCAACGGACGCATCGAGCACATCGGGCCGAGCCTGACGTCGCGCGGCGACGAACGCGTGTTCGACGCCGCGGGCCGCTGGCTGCTGCCCGGCATGATCGACGACCAGGTGCATTTCCGCGAACCGGGACTCACCCACAAGGCCGACATCGAATCGGAATCGCGCGCCTGCGTCGCCGGCGGCATCACCAGCTTCATGGAGATGCCGAACACGCGGCCGCCAGCCACCAACCGCGAGGCGCTCGAAGCGAAGTACGCGCGCGCCGCGCAGGTGTCGCGCGCGAACTACGGTTTCTACCTCGGCGCGACCAACGACAACCTTGCCGACATCCGCGCGCTCGACCCGAAGTCGGCGCCCGGCATCAAGGTGTTCATGGGCGCATCGACCGGCAACATGCTGGTCGACGACCCGGCCACGCTCGACGCGATCTTCCGCGACACGCCGGTGCCGATCATCACGCACTGCGAAGACACGCCAATGATCCTCGCCAACGAGGAAGCGGCGAAGGCGCGCTGGGGCGAGGACATTCCCATCGAGCAGCATCCGCTGATCCGCTCGCGCGAGGCGTGCATCAAGTCGACCCGGCTCGCGATGTCGCTGGCACAGAAGCACGGCACGCGCCTGCATGTGCTGCACATCTCGACCGCCGACGAATGCGCGCTGTTCGAACCCGGCCCGGTCGCCGGCAAGCGCATCACCGCCGAGACCTGCGTGCACTTCCTGCATTTCTGCGACGCCGACTACGCGCGCCTCGGCAGCCTCATCAAGTGCAACCCGGCGATCAAGACCGCCGCCGACCGCGACGCGATCACGCGCGCGCTCGCCGAAGGCCGCATCGACGTGCTCGCGACCGACCACGCGCCGCACCTCGCCACCGAGAAGTCGAACAAGTACCCGCGCTCGCCGTCCGGGCTGCCGCTGGTGCAGTACGCACTGCAATGCGCGCTCGAACGCGTGTTCGACGGCGCGCTGACGCTCGAGCGCGTGGTCGAGGCAGTCACGCATGCCCCGGCGACCTTGTTCAACGTGAAGGAACGTGGCTACCTGCGCGAGGGCTACCGCGCCGACCTCGTGCTGGTCGATCCGCAAAAGCCGCACTTCGTCGGCGCCGCGGAAGTCCTCTCGAAGTGCTCGTGGACGCCGTTCGAGGGCCACACGTTCCGCTCGACCATCGCGGCGACCTTCGTCAACGGCCAGCTCGCGTGGCAGGAAGGCCGCCTCGACGACCAGGTGCGCGGCATGCGCCTGGAGTTCGCGCGGTGACGCGCGCGACGACCTCGCGACTGCCTGGCGTGGGAGCGGCGGCTGCCGCGATGCTTTTTCATTCCGCCCTGCACACGGATCGCGGCTTCCGCCGCTCNNACATGNCTTCGATCGCGCNCACCACGGTGCTNGTCGCNNCCACCTTNCTCGCGCACACGGCGGCGGCTGCCGCGTTCCCCGACCAGGTCTCGCAAGGCGCGCTCGTGCGCACGATCGTGAATCCGCACGCGAAGGTACGCGTGGCNGGTCACACGTTGCGAGTCGGCCCCGGCGGCGAGATCGTGTTCGGCGTCGGTCGCGACGAACAGGGCCCGGTGACGATCGACATCACCGAACGCGACGGCCAGCGCGAACGGGTCGCGATCCCGGTGACAACGCGCGACTTCCCGGTCGAGCGCATCGAAGGCGCGCCGCCGAAAACGGTCGAACCACCGCCCGACATCGCCGAACGCATCAAGCGCGAACAGGCGCGCGTGGTCGCCGCGCGCAATCGCGACGACGCCCGCACGGATTTCACGCAGGCGTTCGCGTGGCCGGTCGACGGCCGCATCAGCGGTCGCTTCGGCAACCAGCGCGTCTACGTCGTCGACGGCAAGGACGTGCCGAAGTCGCCCCACTCCGGCATGGACATCGCGGCAGCGCAGGGCACGCCGGTGAAAGCCCCCGCCCCGGGCGTCGTCACGTTCGCCGACCCGGACCTCTACCTCACCGGCGGCACGGTCCTGCTCGACCACGGCCACGGCGTCAGCTCGAACTTCCTGCACCTGTCGCGCATCGACGTGAAGGTCGGCCAGCGCATCGAACAGGGCCAGGTCATCGGCGCCGTCGGCATGACCGGCCGGGCGACCGGACCGCACCTGCACTGGGGCATGAACTGGTTCGACGTGCGCGTCGATCCGCTGCTGCTGCTGGAACCGGCACGCTAGAAACGGACTCGCGACGGCCGCCAGCGGTTCCTCTCGCGCCCTCGAACGTCAACGCGCCAATCGCTTCGCGTTGGCTTTTGCCTTGCGCAGGAACGGTGACACGGCGCTCGTCGAAAGATCGGCGGCGGACGCCTGCATCAGCGTGGTGAGACTGCGACCGTCATTCGTGGCAACCCCGCCCGCGGCAAACCAGGGGCGCATCAGGAGTGCGGCGAACTGCGTCTGGATGCGCAGCACGGCCATCGTCATGCTCGCCATCGATTCCATCGACGCGCTCACCTTCTCCTGCACCATGAGACGGGCTTCGCGTTGATTCGTCGCGGCCTCCCCCGTTTGCGTCATCCGCGCGGTGCGGCGGGCGACGACCAGCGGGGAAATGCGCGCCAGTTCGGCGACTTGCGACAGCGCACGCGTTTGCTTTCTCTGTGAACGGATCGACATGCTCATCCAGCGGACATCCGGATCGGACGCGCCAGTGTAGCCGGCACAATATGAAGGCCACCTGTGTTGCGCGTGCGAGCACGCATCGCCCATCGGCAGCAGCGCACCCGATGCATCAGGCCGGATCGCGCGCAGCGCCGTACCCGGGCCACTCGCGAACCGCAAGCCAGATGCCGATCGACGCGGAGATCAGTGCGGGAACGAAAAACGTCAATTGCCCCGGCGAGAAGTTGCCGTGGGACACGTCGAGCGCCAGCACGACAAGACTGCTGCCGATTGCCAACACCGCCACGCATGCGCCCGCGAACCAGCGGAAGCGCACGCTGACACCGCCGATCACGAGCAACACGAATGCAGCGATGCAGGCGAGCACGCCCCATGGAAACAACCACAGGAACGTGTCGAGCAGCACGCCGAGGAAGCCGAGCAGCGATCGGGTCGCGATCGCGTTGCCGAGGATCAGGAAAGCAGCAGCGAGCCCGATACCGGGCAGCGCGAGCGCGAGGCTCAGCAGATACAACAGCGGTCGCATCGATGCCGCCTGCCCCACGTGTGGCGTTCGCCTCGGTGCGTGCCAGCCTATCGCGGGCGCGCGCAGCGGTCCAGCCAGGTTCGAGCGTTGCTTGCAGAACGAAGCATGGGGAAGAACAGGAGCACGAGCTAGTGGAACGCAAGGACGCGAGCCATCCATTGCCGGGCCGGGCGTTCCTGCCCTACCCGTTCGCGTTGAGCGCAGCGAGCGGGAGCGAGCGAAGTCGAAACGCTCGCGAGAACTGGAATACCCTTCGACTCCGGCCTTTCAGGCCTGCGCTCCGGGCGAACGGATTTCGAACCGACGCAGTACCCCCAGCCGCCCGCAGCGGCGCAGGCCCGCTCGTGTTCGTTCACAATGCCGTGCGTCGTCACCACTCACCCATCTGCCGGAGTGTCCCACCATGAGGAAATGCCTCGCGCTCGCCGTTGCGTGCTCGCTTGCTCCAGTCGCCGCCGTTGCCGCGGAAGGGGCGCGCTACTCGGCCATCTTCGGCGGCAAGAACGTCGGCCATGTGTTCGTCACGACCTCGGGCAACCGCAGCACGGTCGACTACGACGTGAAGAACAACGGGCGCGGACCGACGATCGCGGAGACGATCACGTTCGACAAGGATGGCTTGCCGGAGTCGTGGACGGTCAGCGGCACGACCACGTTCGGCAGCAAGGTCGACGAGCGCTTCTCGCGCAGCGGTTCGCGCGCAAGCTGGACCGACTCGACCGGCAAGGGCAGCGCCACGCTGACCGCGCCCGCGGTGTATGTCGCGCAGAGCGGCAGTCCGTGGGGCGACCAGGTCTATGCGACCGCGTTGCTGAAGCGCCCGGGCATGACCATGCCGGCGCTGCCGGGCGGCACCCTGCGCCTGGAGAAGGGCGACGTGCTCGATGTCGCCGGCGCCGGCGGTCCGCTCAAGGTCACGCGCTACACCTTGTCCGGCATCGACCTGACGCCCGAGACGATGCTGCTGGATCCCGATGGGAACCTTTTTGCCGCGGTGTCGCCGACCAGCATCGTGGTGCGCGAGGGCTACGAAGGCGAGGAAGTGCGCCTGCGCAAGCTCGCCGCCGACTGGACCACCGAACGCTACGTCGCGATGCAGCGCGAGGTCGGGCACGACTACGGCGCACCCGTGCGCATCCGCAACGTGCGCGTGTTCGACCCGACGACGAGCGCGCTGACCGATCCGGTTTCGGTGCTGGTCAACGACGGCAGGATCGCCGCGGTCGAAGCGCTCGACAGCCCGGCGACGCCGGGCGAGGTCGCCATCGACGGTGCCGGCGGGACCCTCGTTGCCGGCATGCACGAAATGCACGCGCACCTCGGCCAGGACGGCGCGCTGCTGAACCTGCTCGCCGGCATCACGACCGTGCGCGACATGGGCAACGACAACGCGGTGCTCGATGCGCTGGTGAAACGCATCGACAGCGGCGAAGTCGCCGGCCCGCATGTCGTGCGCTCGGGCTTCATCGAAGGCAAGAGCCCGTTCAGCGCGAACAACGGCTTCGTCGTCGACAGCCAGGACAAGGCGATCGACGCGGTGCGCTGGTACGGCGCGCGCGGCTACTGGCAGATCAAGGTCTACAACAGCATGAACCCGGCGTGGGTACCGGCGATCGTCGCCGAGGCGCATCGCCTCGGCATGCGCGTCGCCGGCCACGTGCCCGCGTTCGCAACCGTCGACCAGATGATCGAGGCCGGCTACGACGAGACGACCCACATCAACCAGTTCGCACTCGGCTGGGTCATCGGCAAGGACGAGGACACGCGCACGCTGTTCCGCCTGACCGCGCTCAAGCGCCTGCCCGCACTCGACCTCGACGGGCCGAAGGTGCAGCACACGATCGACCTGATGGCGCAGGGACACAAGGCGATCGATCCGACCCTCGGCATCCACGAAATGCTGCTGCTCGGCCGCGACGGCAAGACGCCGCCGGGCGCGGTCGACTACATCGACCACCTGCCGGTCGGCGCACGCCGCGACGCGATGAAACAGCTCGCCGACACCTCGAAGCCGGGTGACGACGCGGCCTACCGCGGCGCGTTCGACAAGCTCGTCGACGTCGTGCGCCGCCTGCACGAGCGCGGCGTGTTCATCCTGTTCGGCACGGACACCGGCGGCTCGTTCAGCTACCACCGCGAGCTGGAGCTGTACCAGAAAGCCGGCATGACCGCGCCGGAGATCCTCAAGCGCGCGACGTTCGACAGCGCGAAATACCTCGGCGAGGACCAGCACAGCGGCTCGATCGAGAAGGGCAAGCACGCCGACTTCTTCCTCGTGCCGGGCGATCCGACCCGGGACCTCAAGGCGATCAAGACGATCGCGATGGTGGTCAAGGATGGCCACTTCTACTATCCGAGCGAGGTATACCCGAAGTTCGGCATCAAGCCGTTCGTCGCGGCACCGAAGGTGGTCCTACCGCACGCCCAGTGACGCGGGTCTGGTAGTAGGGCGGTACGCGCAGAGCGCGTGCCGCCGCTCCGCATCCGGCGGGACTCGCCGCTGCGCGGATCGACGCGCCCCGCAGTCGCTCCGCGCACGATCCTGCCCGACCTGCGAGAATCGCGCATGCCCAACCCATTCTCCGCGATTCCCCTCCCCCCGGCCCTGCACGCTTCGCTGGAAACGCTCGGCTATGTCGAGATGACGCCGGTGCAGGCGGCGAGCCTGCCCGCGATCATCACCGGGCGCGACGTCATCGCGCAGGCACCGACCGGCAGCGGCAAGACGGTCGCGTTCGGTCTCGGCCTGCTGCACCGGCTCGACGTGACGCTGGTGAAGCCGCAGGCGCTGGTGCTGTGCCCGACGCGCGAACTCGCCGACCAGGTCGCGAAGGAACTGCGCCGCCTCGCCGCCGCGATCCCGAACCTCAAGGTGCTGCTGCTCACCGGCGGCGTCGCGCTCGGACCGCAGCTCGCGAGCCTGCGCAAGGATTCGCACGTGGTCGTCGGCACGCCGGGTCGCGTGCAGGAGATGATCAAGAAGCAGGCGCTGTCGCTGGCGAAGGTGAAGACGCTCGTGCTCGACGAAGCGGACCGCATGCTCGACATGGGTTTCGAGGAAGCGATCCGCGACATCGTGCGCAGCCTGCCGCCGAAGCGCCAGGGCCTGCTGTTCTCGGCCACGTTCCCCGAAGAGATCCGCCGCATCGGACACGACCTGCTGCGCGAACCGCTCGAAGTCACGATCGGGGGCGCCGCCGAGAAACCCGAAATCGACGAGCGCTTCTTCGAAGTCGAGCTCGCGCGCAAGCCGGCCGCGCTCGCGGCGCTGCTCGCGCAGTACAAGCCGGAGTCGAGCGTGGTGTTCTGCAATACGCGGCGCGACGTCGATGACGTCGTCGAAGCGCTCGGCGACGCCGGCATCGACGCGCTCGCGCTGCACGGCGACATCGAGCAGCGCGACCGCGACGAAGTGCTGGTGCGCTTCGCCAACCGCAGCTGCAGCGTGCTCGTCGCGAGCGACGTCGCCGCGCGCGGCCTCGACATCAAGGATCTCGCGGCGGTGATCAACTACGAGCTGCCGCCGGACAAGGACATCTACCAGCACCGCATCGGCCGCACCGCGCGCGCGGGCGCGAAGGGCCTCGCGCTGAACCTCGTCACGCCGCGCGAGATGCCGCGCGCGAACACGCTCGAAGCGCTCGCCGGTTCGCCGCTGTGCTGGGAAGCGATCAGGCCTGCCGGCGGCAAGGCCGAGAACCTGCATGCGGCGATGGTCACCCTGCGCATCGACGCCGGCCGCACCGACAAGATGCGTCCGGGCGACATCCTCGGCGCACTCACCGGCGACGCCGGGCTCGTCGCCGCTGCGGTCGGCAAGATCGACGTGTTCCCGACGCGCTCCTACGTCGCGATCCGCCGCGCCGATGCCGGCAAGGCACTGGAGCGCTTGCGCGCGCGCGGCATCAAGGGACGCAAGGTGCGCGTGGCACGCCTGTGAGCGACGGCGCGCGCACGGATGCATCGCAGCCACCGGAACACGATGCAGTCGTTGCCGCGACACGGCGCTGGATCGAACGCGCGGTGATCGGCCTCAACCTGTGCCCGTTCGCACGCGCGCCGTACGTGCAGGACCGCCTGCGCATCCAGGTGAGCGGCGCGCGCGATACGGAAGCACTTGCCGACGACCTGCGCGCGGAACTCGCATGGCTGCGCGACGCCGACGCGACGCAGTACGAGACGAGCCTGCTCGTGCATCCGTTCGTGCTCGGCGACTTCGCCGACTACAACGACTTCCTCGACGCCGCCGATGCCGTGCTGGTCGAGATGGAACTCGACGGCGAGATCCAGGTCGCGAGCTTCCACCCCGACTACCAGTTCGCCGACGTGCCCGCCGAGGCGATCGAGAACGCGACGAACCGCTCGCCCTACCCGACCCTGCACCTGCTGCGCGAATCGAGCATCGACCGCGCGGTGGAATCGGGCATCGACACCGACGCGATCTACGAACGCAACATCGAGACCCTGCGCGGGCTCGGCCATGCCGGCTGGCGCGCGCTG
>JGI24770J26754_10002832_pt1 | contig 11795 bp, 9 predicted proteins | sample LakOneMetagenome_FD_26754 | JGI IMG/M metagenome (IMG submission 26754) | reverse complement strand
TTGCGCGCGCCCTGGTGCATGTCGCCGTGCAGGGCGGCGGCCGCGAAGCCGGCGATGTTCAGGCGGTCGGCGATCATGTCGGCGTCGCGCTTGGTCGCGGTGAATACCACGGCCTGGTCGAGCGACTCGTCACGCAGCAGGTGGTCGAGCAGGCGGTTCTTGTGCGACAGGTCGTCGACAAAGTGAACCTTCTGCACGATGTTCTCGTGGCGGTTGGCCGCGCTCATGATCTGGATCGTCTGCGGATCCNTGGTGATGCGGCGCGCCATATTGCCGACCACGCCGTCGAGCGTTGCCGAGAACAGCATGGTCTGGCGGCTGGCCGGGGTGGCTTCGACGATCTTCTCGATGTCGTCGATGAAACCCATGTCCAGCATGCGGTCGGCTTCGTCCAGCACCAGGATTTCCAGCTGCGAGAAGTCGATCTTGCCCGACTCCATGTGGTCGATCAGGCGCCCTGGGGTCGCCACCAGGATTTCCGGNTTCTTCGANAGCAGTTGCATCTGNTTCGGATAGGGCATGCCGCCCAGGATCGACACGGCGCGGATGCGGCGCATGTCGGAAGTATATTGTTCAGTCGCGGTGGTCACTTGCAGTGCCAGTTCGCGGGTCGGGGTCAGGACCAGCATCTTCGGCTGGGCCGGGGTAAAGCGGACGCGTTCGCCACGGGCGCGCGCCGACTGGGCGCTCTGCGCCGGGGTGCGGACCGGGGCTGCCGGCTCCATGTTCGCGAGCTTGTTCAGGGCCGGCAGCATGAATGCGGCGGTTTTGCCCGAACCGGTCTGCGAGGACACCAGCAGGTCGCGGCCAGCGATGCCGGCAGGAATTGCCTGCTCCTGCACCGGGGTCGGCTTGGTGTAACCGGCGGCAGCGACTGCCTTGACGAGCGACGCGTGTAAACCTAGTGCTTCAAAACTCATGTGTACTTTACTTTCGGAATTAAATCATGATCGCGCGGGTCAAATGACGGGCGCAGAATAGCAACGCTAACCAACGACTACGAAATGACTCAGTAATGAAAGAAATTTCGGCACAAAAGCTTTGCGCCGGGACGGTGTCTGGATGCTGACACGCAGGGCGGGAGGGCTTTTTAATGAAGGGCGATCGATTGTCGCCAAGGCTTGCGATGCTGCTTGTTGTACTGCTCTGTACTACCTGATGAACTGCTGCGTCCGGTCTGTTTGGACGTTCTATTGCAGCGCACAAACGACATCATACATCAGTTCAGAAAAGTCTGCACGCGTCCGCACGGATGTGTGGACGCGGCATGGGGACGCTCGCGCCGGACCCATGGCCGGCGCGGGAGAGAATCAGCGCTGCTTGCGCTTGGAGGAGGTGTTGCGGGCGATGCGGTTCTTCGAGCCGGCGCTGGCCTTGGACTTGTAGCGCGAGCCGGCGGAGGCCTTGACCTTCTTGGCGCTGCGTTCCGCTTCGAAGGCCACCACCGCGTTGTCGATGATGTTCTCGGCAATGTCGCCGGCGCTCGAGGCCGAGACCTTCGGCACCAGGATGGTCGAGCCGGCCGTGACGGTCGACTTGGCCGGGATGTTGTTGGCCTGGCGGATGACTTCCGGGGTGGTGCCGAAGCGCGAGGCCAGCGACGCGATCGAGACGCGCGCGCCGGTGATCTTGTGGGTGGTCCAGCTCGACAGTTCACGGCCCCACTGGGCCAGGTTCAGGTGGAACTTCTCGGCGTTTTCCTTCGGCAGCAGGATCTTGGTCTTCTCGCCGCCGGTGATGACCGGCTTCTTGAACTGCGGGTTCAGGGCCTTGAACTCGTCGAGCGACATCTCGGCCAGCTGGGCGGCGACGGCGACGTCGATGTCGCTGGTCTTGTCGATCGCGGTGAAGTAGGGCTGGTTGTCGATCGCCGGCAGGATCACATTGTATTGCTGGGGGTTGGCGACGATGTTCTTGACCGCCTGCAGCTTCGGCACGTAGTTGCGGGTCTCCGCGGGCATCAGCTCGGCCAGGCTCTCGAAGTCGGTGCCCTTGCCGAGCGCCTGGTTCTTCTTGATGATGCGCTGGACATTGCCTTCACCCCAGTTATACGCCGCCAGGGCCAGCTGCCAGTCGCCGAACATCGTGTACAGGCGCTGCAGATAGGACAGGGCCGCATCGGTCGAGGCCAGCACGCCGCGGCGCTCGTCCTTGAACATGTTCTGCTTGAGGTCGTAGTCCTTGCCGGTGCCCGGCACGAACTGCCAGAGGCCGGCCGCATTGGCGGTGGACAGGGCTTGCGGGTTGAAGGCCGATTCGATCACGGGCAGCAGGGCCAGTTCGGTCGGCATGCCGCGCTTTTCCAGTTCCTGCACGATGTGGAAGAGATAGGGCGAGGCGCGGCCCGAGATGCGCTTGAGGCTGTCGGGACGGGCGCTGTAGGCCTGGGTGTGGCGGCTGACCAGGTTGTTGTTGACGTCGGGGATCGCATAACCGCTGCGGATACGGCCCCACACATCGGTTTCCTTGTAGTCGTCCACCTTGATCGCGTTCGCCGCCAGCGGCAGGGCGGGGCGGACGATCGGTGCGCCGGCGATGGACGCCGGGTTGTCGATGGCTTGCGCCAGCGGGGAGGCGGCCAGGAGGGCCAGCGCGGCAGTCGCGAGGGTGCTTCGGATCATGTCGTGCATCGCTTTCCGTTGTTGCGTTCAGGAACGAACGTACTGGTCAAGGGGGCCAGTGTACGTAGACATGCTTGAGCCAGTCAAGAAATATGTCCTCAGCGTTACAAATTTCTTTCCGAGCTTCATTTGTGCAGATTAACATCATGAAAACAAAAGATGATGATAGATAACAGCACGATCGGTGAAGATATTGTGCAGAGTCGGCCGCCGAACGCGCGGTGGACGGCATCTTCGCCGCATGCGTAAACTAGTCCTGTCGGACTGTAAATCTATGAGGCGCCGCAAAGTGTGCGTACAATCCGGCTCCTGTCTTTCTTGCTCCAGGTTGTCACCATGCGCACCGCAAACCCGAACGCCGACGACGAGGCCATCGTCGCCGCGACCCGCCGCTGGCTGGAAAAGGCCGTCATCGGCCTGAATCTCTGCCCCTTCGCCAAATCGGTCTATGTGAAGGAGCAGGTGCGGTATGTCGTCTCTTCCGCCACCACGCCCGAGGCCCTGCTCGAGCAGCTCATGGACGAGCTGCAGAAGCTGTCCGACACCCCGGCCGAGGAGATCGACACGACCCTCCTGATCCACCCCTTCGTNCTGCNGGAATTCGAGGACTACAACGAGTTCCTGGACGTGGCCGATGCGGCGGTCGAGGACATGCAGCTCGATGGCGAACTGCAGGTGGCGAGTTTCCATCCCGATTACCAATTCGCCGATACCGACGCGAACGACATCGCGAACTACACCAACCGCGCGCCGTACCCGATCCTGCACCTGCTGCGCGAGGACAGCATCGACCGCGCGGTCGAGGCCTTCCCGGAAGCGGAANAGATCTTCGAGAAGAATATCGACACCATGGAAAAGCTCGGCCATGAAGGCTGGGACAAGCTCGATGTCGGCCCCGCCCGCTGAGCAGGCCGGCGCTCCGGTGGAGCGGCCGGACACGCCTTGCGTCGCCGTCTGTTCGACCACCTTCGATGAGGTGTGCCGCGGTTGCGGGCGCACCTATGTCGAGGTGGCGAACTGGGTGGCGATGAGCGCCGAGGAAAAGGAGAGGGTGTGGGTGCGGATCCTCGCGCAAGGCTATCCGCGGCGGAATTCCTGAACGCCGTCCGTAGGGTGGGCGGTCCCCGCCCACGCGTCCAACCGGCTTGCGAATAGGCGATCGCTCTGTTCAAAGGCGATTTGAACGCGTGGGCGGAGGACCGCCAACCCTACGAGAGCTATTGCTTATTGAATTCCCAGGAAGTCGCGCTTGCCGATCGGCACGCCGTTATGGCGCAGGATCGCGTACGCCGTCGTCACGTGGAAGTAGAAATTCGGCAGCACGAAACCGCTGAGATAGGCGTCGCCGCTCTCGAAGTGGCGGGCGCGCTCGCCTGCGCCATGGGTGATCGCGCGGCCCGCCGCGCCCTCGAAGGCTTGCTGCGGCAGCGACTCGATGAACCCCAGGGTCTTGCTGATGCGCTGCTGGAGTTCGGCGAAGGTCTGCTCGGTGTCATCAAAGCGCGGCACCTCGACGGCGGCCAGGCGGGCGCTGGCGCCCTTGGCGAAATCGGTGGCGATCTGCACCTGTTTCGTCAACGGAAACATGTCCGGGAACAGACGCGCCTGCAGCAGGGCTGCAGGCTCGTACTTGCTGGCCTGGGCGTGGGCTTCGGCTTTTTCCAGCACGTCGGCGAGTGCGCCCAGCATCTGGCGGAACACCGGCACGGAGGCGGAATAGTTGGACAGGCTCATCGTGTCTCCTCTAAAAGAATGAATCATAGCAAGTCTTGTCGCGCGCCGCCGACACTCTCAGACGTGCATACACGGCGCCGCACTCAATTTGATGACGCGTGGCAATCTAGCATGCATAATCGGACAATTCCCTTGCCATAAATAAATGAAGGCAGCCGTTTGTCGATGTCGCGGTCACGTTCCCCATTTCGCGGATTCCCGTCCAGCTTGCGCAAGCTCTACGGACGCTCGATCTATGGCGCGCTGCTGCTGGTCGTGTTCGGTGGCCTGGCCGCGCCGGCGCTGCTCGGCGGCTTCTTCCTGATCGGGGTGCAGGAGCGCGAAGCGACCGAGCGCGCCCTGAATGACGCGCTGGCCCGCAACGCCGACATCCTCGCGCTCGGGATGCAGCAGCCATTATGGGACATGAACCCGGAGGCCGCCCGTTCCCTGGTCGACTCCTTCGTGCAGGACCCGGCCATCGTGCACGTCGAGGTGCGCGGCCTCGAGAAGGCCGAACTGATCAAGCAGCGCGTGGCCGTGCCCAAGGGCGCCCGGGTCTACCGCGCCGAGCGTGACGTCGTCGCGCGCGGCATGAAGATCGGCCGGGTGGCGATCGAGATGGCCGACCACCTCGCCCAGCAGGAGCTGGCCACGAAGCGCCGCAACTACGCGCTGGTGCTGGCGATCCAGCTGGCGGTCTCGCTGCTCCTGATCGCGCTGCTGCTCAAGCGCCGCCTGCTGTCGCCCCTGCTCACCCTCACCGGATTCTCGGACCGCCTGGCGCGCGGCGACTTCGACACCCCCTTGCACCTGGCCGACGGCGACGAGCTCGGACGGCTGGGCGGCCAGATGGAGCGCATGCGCACGGCGATCGGCCAGCTGTTCGCCGACATCGGGCGGCGCGAGGAGCAGTTCCGCACCATCGTCACCCAGGTGCCGGGCGCGGTGTTCCGCGCGCGGCCCGGCGGCTCGATCGACTTCGTCAGCGACGCCATCGAGGAAATCTCCGGCTACCCGGCCGAACGCTTCATGCTGGCCACCACGGATGACTGGGCCAACATCATCCACCCGGAAGACCGGCGCATGCAGCGCCAGGTCACGCGCGACGCCCTGATGGCGGGCATCCCCTACGAGGTCGAGTACCGCATCGTCGACGCCGGCGGCATCGAGCGCTGGGTGCTCGAGAGCGGCCAGCCGCAGGGCGTGTGGGGCGAGGACAACTTCCGTATCGACGGCATCATCTACGACATCAGCGAGCGCAAGCACGACGAGATGCGCATCGAGGCCCTGCTCACCGAGCAGAGCGCGATCCTCGACAACGTGATGTTCGGCGTGCTGTTCGTGCGCCAGCGCCGCATCGTCTCGGCCAACCGCCGCGGCGAGGCCCTGTTCGGCTATGGCGAGGGCGAGATGGTCGGCAAGTCGACCGAGATCCTGTTCCCGGGCCGGGCCGAATTCGAGCGCCTGTGGCTCGAGAAGTACCCGCGCATCGCGCAGGGCCCCGACACCGGCGAGGAACTGCAGTTCCGGCGCCGCGACGGCACCGTCTTCTGGCTGCTGGTGAGCGGCTGCGCGCTCGACCCGGCGCGTCCGAACGAGGGCAGCATCTGGGTGTTCGCCGACATCACCGAGCGCAAGCAGGCCGAGGAAAAGCTGCGCCTGGCGGCCACGGTGCTGGAACACATCGCGGACGGCGTCATGGTGCTGGACGCCTACGGGCGCATCATCGCGACCAACCCGGCCTTCACCCAGATCACCGGCTACACCGAGCACGAGGCGCTGGGCCAGCACTCCAGCCTGACCCGCGCCCCGAACGGCGCCCGCCACCACGACGACCTGTTCTACCAGCAGCTGTGGTCCGATCTCGCCCACGCTGGTTTCTGGCGCGGCGAGATCTGGGACACCCGCAAGAACGGCGAGGTCTACCTCGAATGGCTCACCGTGTCGGCGGTGCGCGACGACGAAGACCAGGTCACCCACTACGTCTGCGTGTTCAGCGACATCACCAAGGTCAAGGAATCGCAGGACAAGCTCGACCACCTGGCCCACCACGACCCGCTCACCGCGCTGCCCAACCGCCTGCTGTTCCACGACCGCCTGCAGCACGCCATGGTGCGGGCCGCGCGCGAGCACGAACAGCTGGCCGTGCTCTTCATCGACCTGGACCGCTTCAAGAACGTCAACGACACCCTCGGCCACCAGGTCGGCGACGCGCTGCTCAAGCAGGTGGCGGGCGCCTTGAGCGGCTGCCTGCGCGAGGGCGACACCCTGGCGCGCCTGGGCGGCGACGAATTCATCGTGCTGCTGGAAGACGTCGACGGCGCCGCCAAGGCGGGCCACGTGGCCGGCAAGCTGGTGGCCCTGTTCGAGCAGCCTTTCACGGTCTCCGGCTACGAGCTGTTCGTCACCGCCAGCGTCGGCATCTGCCTGTTCCCGCAGGACGCCGAGGACGTGCACATGGTGGTGCGCAACGCCGACGTGGCGATGTACCAGGCCAAGGCGCGCGGCCGCAACAACTACCAGTTCTATGCGCCGTCGATGAGCGGGGAAGGGATCGAGCGCCTGCGCCTGGAAGCCCTGTTGCGGCGCGCGATCGACAGGCAGGAGATATTCCTGCACTACCAGCCGCAGGTCGAGATCGAGACCGGCCGCCTGGTCGGCGTCGAAGCCCTGGTGCGCTGGCATAACCCGGAGCTGGGCCTGGTGGCGCCGAGCCGTTTCATCCCGGTGGCCGAGGACATGGGCTTCATCAAGCCGCTGGGTCAGTGGGTGCTGGCCGAGGCCTGCCGCCAGATGGTAAGCTGGGACAAGGCCGGGNTCGTTGTGCCGAAGNTGGCGGTGAACCTCTCGGTGCGCCAGTTCGAGCGCGGCAGCATCGCCGAGCAGGTGTCGCNGGTCCTGCGCGATGCCGGGCTCGGGCCGGACAGGCTGCAGCTGGAAGTGACGGAGTCGGTCATCATGAATGCCGGCGANGCCCTGCAGCTGGTGAGCGACCTCGATGCCATCGGCGTGGGGCTGGCGATCGACGATTTCGGCACCGGCTACTCGTCGCTCGCCTACCTCAAGCAGCTGCCGGTGCAGACCCTCAAGATCGACCGCAGCTTCATCAAGGACATCTCGACGGATGCGCGCGGCGACGCCAATTCCGAAGCGATCGCGGTGGCGATCATCCAGCTCGGCAAGAGCATGAACCTGTCGGTGATCGCGGAAGGCGTCGAGAACGAGGAGCAGGCCGCCTTCCTGCTGCGCCACGGCTGCCGCCATGCCCAGGGCTACCTGTACAGCCGTCCGGTGAGTCCCGGCGAGATACTGACACGATGGAGACGAGAAGCGGATGAAGCTGGAAGCACCGAACGAGACGCGGCAAGCCAGGCCTGAGGAGACGCTCGGCCGCCAGGGACGCAAGCGCCGCAACTTCCTGCTGGGCGGCCTGCTGGGCACCGGCGCGCTGCTGGTCGGCTGGGGCGTGCAGCCGCCACGCCAGCGCCTGCATACCGGCCAGCCGCTGGCGGTCGCGCAGGACACGGTGGCGCTGAACGGCTGGGTCGCGATCGCCCCGGACGGCGCCGTCTCGGTGGTGGTGCCGCGCAGCGAGATGGGGCAGGGCGTGCACACTGCCCTCCTGATGCTGGTGGCCGAAGAGCTCGACGTGGCGCTCGGCGCCGTGCGCGTCGCGCCCGCGCCGATCGACCCGATCTTCGCCAACCTGACCGTCCTGCGCGAGAACCTGCCCTTCCACCCCGACGACAGCGGCCAGCTGCGCCAGGGCGCCCAGTGGCTGATGGCCAAGCTGGGGCGCGAGCTGGGCATCATGTTCACGGGCGGCTCGACCAGCGTCAAGGATGCCTGGACGCCGATGCGCGAAGCGGGCGCGGTGGCGCGCGCCATGCTGCTCAAGGCCGCGGCCGAGCAGTGGCAGGCGCCGGTGGCGAAGCTGAACACCGAGGACGGCTTCGTGCTGCATCCGGATGGGCGGCGCCTCGGCTACGGCGCGCTGGCGGCAAGCGCTGCGCGGGTGGGAGCCGGCATCGACGGCGCGGATGTGCGCCTGAAGGAGCCGCGCGACTTTCGCCTGATCGGCAAGCCGCTGGCGCGTGTCGACAGCCGCATCAAATCCGATGGCAGCGCGCGTTTCGGCATCGACGCGCGGCCCGCGGGCATGGTGTATGCGGCGGTGAAGATGGCGCCGACGGTGGGCGCCACGCTGGCCGGCTTCGATGCGGATGCGGTGCGCCGGATGGCGGGCGTGCAGGCGGTGGTGCCGGTGCCGGGCACGCCCGCAGACCTGACCGGCGCGGGCGCCGGCGTGGCGGTCGTGGCAGGCAGCTGGTGGCAGGCGCGCCAGGCGGCGAACGCGCTGCCGGTGCGCTGGAACGACGGCGAGCATGCGCGCCTGTCCACGGAATCGCTGTTCGAGACATTCGCGCGCGCGCTCGACGAGGAGAGCGGCTTCGCCTACCACGAGACCGGCAGCCAGGAGGTCAAGGGCGCCGCGCTGACGGTGACGGCCGAGTACCGCGCGCCTTATCTCGCGCATGCGGCGATGGAGCCGATCAACTGCACCGCCCAGTTCGCGGACGGCAAGGTGCGCCTGTGGGTCTCGACCCAGGTGCCAAGCGTGGCGGTGGACGTGGCCGCGCGCGTGGCCGGCGTGGCGCGCGCGGACGTAGCGATCGAGGTGCTGCTGCTGGGCGGCGGCTTCGGCCGGCGCCTGGAAGCGGACATGGTGGCGCAGGCCGTCACGGTGGCAATGAGCGTGCCTGGCCGCCCGGTGCAACTGATCTGGAGCCGCGAGGATGACACCACCCACGACGTCTACCGGCCCGCCGCGCTGGCGCGCTACCAGGCCCACCTCGATGCGCAGGGCGGCATCCTGGCCTGGGACGCCAGGTCGGCCGGCGGCGCCATCGGCCACCAGTACTTCCCGCGCAATCTCGGCCTGCCCGGCGTGGGGCCGGACAAGACCACGGCCGAAGGCGCCTACGACATGCAGTACGGGATCGCCAACCAGCGCATCGCCCACGTGATCGTGGACAGCCCGGTGCCGCTCGGCTACTGGCGTTCGGTGGGCCACTCGCACAATGCCTTCTTCAAGGAGAGTTTCGTCGAGGAGCTGGCCCATGCGGCGGGGCGCGACAGCGTCGAACTCCGGCGCGCGCTGCTGCAGGGCCATCCGCGCGCGCTGGCCGTGCTGGATGCGGCGGTGGCGCGCGCCGGCCAGCCGGAAGAGGGACGGGCGCACGGCGTGGCGCTGCACCGCTCCTTCGGGACCACGGTGGCCCAGGTGGCCGAGGTCTCGGTGCAGGAGGGGGCGATCCGCGTGCACCGCGTGGTGTGCGCGATCGACTGCGGCCTGGTGGTGAACCCGAATATCGTGGCCCAGCAGGTGGAGTCCGGTGTGATCTTCGGCCTGTCGGCCGCGCTGCATGGCGAGATCACGATCAAGGACGGAAAAGTCGAGCAGTCGAACTTCGGCGACTATCCGGTGCTGCGCATGGCCGATGCGCCCGAGGTCGAGACCATCATCATGGCAAGCCACGCCCATCCGGAAGGCGTGGGCGAGCCGGCGGTGCCGCCGATCGCGCCGGCGGTGGCGGCGGCGGTGTTCAAACTCACCGGGCAGCGGTTGCGCAGCCTGCCGCTGCGGCTGGGCTCAAGCAGCTAGCAGTTCGCGCAGGTTGCAGTCGCGCTGCCAGCCGCGCCGCTCTGCGCTGGAGGCGGCCAGACGCGCCAGTTCCTCGGGCGAGTGCGCGGCCTGGGCCTGCACCAGGCGATCGGCCACGCCGCCGTCCGGCACCATGGTGCCGAAGAAGGCGACCGTGTCGCCGCGCTGGACCAGCAAGGTCGGGAAGTTCTCGACGTCGAGGTCGCCGACCAGGTCGGCCTGGTCTTCGATGTCGATCCACACGAAGGTCTTGTCCGGGTGGCGCGTGGCCAGTTCCTCGAAGGTGGCGCGGTAGGACGAGCAGGTGCCGCACCAGGCGGCGCACAGGCAGGCAACCGTCAAGGCGTCGCCGGAGATGGCGGCCAGGATGGCGTCGCGGGTGCTGGAATCCAGTGTCAGACTTTGCATGAGGCGAATTCTACCGCGTGTTGCGCGCAATGTGCCGTCCCCGGCGGCCGCGCCGCCGTGGCCGCCCGCTGGCCGAGCGGGTAAAATAGTCGTATGCCTAAGATTCTTGCCATCGAAACCTCGTCCGAGCTCGCTTCCTGCGCGCTGCTGGTGGGGGACACCGTGTTCCACCGTTCCACATCCGGCGTGCGCACCCATTCGCAATCCATCCTGCCGATGGTGCAGGAATTGCTGGGCGAAGCCGGCATGCTGCTTTCCGATTGCGATGCGGTCGCCTTCGGCGCCGGTCCCGGTTCCTTCACGGGCGTGCGCACGGCCTGCGGCGTGGCCCAGGGCCTGGCCTTCGGCGCCAGGCTGCCGGTGCTGCCGATGGTGACATTGGCGGCGATGGCGGAAAGCTGCCGCGCCCGGACCGGCGCCGTCGAGGTATTGACGGTGCTGGACGCGCGCATGAACGAAGTCTACTGGGCGCAGTACCGCTACGACCCGGCCGCGGGCAGCTGGAGCGAGGTGGTCGCGCCAGGCCTGGCGGCGCCCGAAGCGGTGGCCCCGGTGCCTTGCGATGGCCTGGCCGCCTGCGGCAACGGTTTCCAGGCGTATGCCGAGGCCTTCGCCGGCAAGGAGTTCGCCGTCGGCGCATTGGACGACATCCTGCCGCATGCGCGCGAGATGGCGCTGCTGGCCGCTCGCGCTTTCGCGGCGGGCAAGGGCGTGCCCGCGGCCCAGGCCCAGCCGCTCTACCTGCGCAACAAGGTGGCCTACACCAGCGCCGAGCGCGAGGCGATCAATGCAGCGAAGGCCGGGGCATGACGGTGCTGGATCTCGCTACCCGGCTGCGCTTCGCACCGATGCAGCCATCCGACGTGGACGAAGTGCATGCGCTCGAATGCAGCGTGTTCCCGCACCCCTGGAGCCGCGGGAATTTCACCGATTCCCTGGCCAGCGGCTACGACGCCTGGACCGTGCGCGATGCCGACGGCGTCCTGGCCGGCTACTACCTCTTGATGTATGCGCTGGACGAAGCCCACCTGCTGGACGTGGCCGTGTGCGCCGGGCGCCAGCGCCAGGGACTGGGCCGCCACCTGCTCGACTGCGTCGGTGCGCGCGCCCGCGAACAGGGCATGCTGTCCGTGCTGCTGGAAGTGCGCCCGTCGAACGAGCGCGCGCTGGCGGTCTATCGCCGCTATGGTTACCGCGAGATCGGCCGCCGCAAGGGCTATTATCCGGCGCATGCCGGCCAGCGCGAGGACGCCATCGTGATGAGGTTCGAGCTGTGAACGGCGCCGTCAAGCACATCGGCGCTCGCGACGCGGCCTTCCTGGCCGAGATGGGGATCGGGCCGCTGTGGCAGCTGCGTGCGGCGCCGCAGGTCGAGCCCGAGGTGG
>JGI24770J26754_10002831_pt1 | contig 11807 bp, 14 predicted proteins | sample LakOneMetagenome_FD_26754 | JGI IMG/M metagenome (IMG submission 26754) | reverse complement strand
GGGCGTAATTGATCAAAACAGTTCGTGTTTTCATCAATTATGCCCCGAAATTTCTTATTTCTTGCTTGTTTCTTATCGATCTTTCGCCATTTTTAATTAATTTTGGATCGGAATTAGGTGATTTTTTCCANTCCTCTGTTAAAAAAATAACATTCTTGGCTTTTTGAATAATAAAAATGCGAACAAAGGTCATTTTTCTTGTCTTTATAGGCATGCAAAATGGAAATCGCCAAAGTTCCAAAAGGAACAGATGGCGACTAAAGATTATTGTGGCTCGACAAAATATGGCGATTTATGTCAAAATTCGAGATTCATTAGTATTTTATTATTGAATACGTTTTAAGGAGACTTGTAAATTTAAATGTCAGAAGAAGCAGTACAGGCCGCTGAGGCTCCGGTAGAAGCACCAGTGGAAACAACAGAAGCGGTCGCGACCGAACCGGTCGTCGAAGAAGACGTTTCGTATCAGGCAGTCGAAAAAGAAGGAACGGTAACGGCGATATGGGAAATGCAGGGTCAGAAGCACCTCCGCACCATCGATCCGCGTTCGCACGAGGGCAAACAGATCCTCGCCTTGTTCGAAACCGCCGCGTAAGATCTTTCGCTCGCAAATCTAACGAACCGAACACGAACACCGCTTCGCGCGCTGTTCGTGTTTTTTAGCGCCTTCGCCGAGTCCAGTTTGTAATTTGGTTCCTCTCTCCGCTCTCAGCGAAATTCTCGGCGACCTCAGCGTGAAACTCTTGCCAACTATTTTTCCACGCAGAACACACAGACGAAGACGCGAAGGTCGCCGCGAAACTTATTGACAACGTCAAAACTACACGAATGGATTTTATCTAGTTAATATCTTTGTGATCTGATTCGGCGGACCGTCCAGTTTGCGGCCGTCGAATTCGGCGGCCGCGACGATGCCGAGGCCGGCGGACGTCAGATAGATCGCATCGGCCGAGTTCAATTCTTCAATTCCGACTTCGACCTCGCGGCAATCGAGACTTTCCATCACAAATTCCCGCGTCGTCCCCGCCAGACATCCGGTTGCAAGGCTAGGTGTGAATAGCATCCCATCCTTCAACCAAAACAAATTCGCCATCGCCGCCGACGTGACCTCGCCGCGTTCGTTAACCCGAATCGCCTCATGAAACCCGCGAGCCTTCGCCTCATCCAGCGCCATCAAATTCTCAAGATAATTACAAGACTTAACGCCAGCGAGCGGTGAGCGTGAATTAACGGGATACGACGAAACTGTGAGTTTGAAAACGTCGGGAATGGTACGCGAAATACCAGTGGTAATATGGAGCCTCGTATTAGATATAACTTGTTCAGAATTCCGCCAGATCGCCGCTTTTTCTTCATCCGAAAAAGTTAACCGAGCCCGCCCATTAAAGATAACGTCTTCGGCTATTTTTTCATTGAGTCTTTCAAATACGGCTTGTTCTCCAAACCCTGAAAGGTCAATTCCAACCGTCATAGCATTTGCCGCGAGCCGTTGCCAGTGTTTCGGCCAAAGAACTGGGCCGCCGGACACGATCGAAACCGTGGTAAAAACACCTTTACCGTATAGGAAAATATTACTGGTTTCGAATTTTCGCACTAGGAAAGTTTGAGATTTACAATCATTTCTTCCTCTGGACGAGAGTCACGTCTAAAAATCGACATTGTCAGAAAAAATGCAAAAATGATTGTCGGTAAAAAGTGGAAAAACGCACAAAATAAAATTCCTGGGATACCATTAGCTTGAAGTGCTCTAGAATAGTCACTTGCCCTATCTGTAGCTGGCTCCTTCATCCATCCAACAATCATTATTGTGCTAGCCAGCAGATAAAAACCTATCAGACATCCAAAGATTAACCTTATTACTCTAGACCGGAGATCAACCGTCATAACTGCCATGACAGGATAGTAAAGTCCCAAAAACCCGACGCTTACGAAGAGGAATATCCAAATGAAATTTACATGTCCACCGCCAGTAGCTATCAACGTCCAAAATCCATAAACTACGGCATAGAGTAGGCCAACGGCTCCAGCGATGAATCTTTTTATGGTTATTGAGGCCATTTTAGACTACCGACTCGATCCGCATTCCCTCACTTTCCTTGATCGCGATCTTCCCCTTTTTATCGTGACAAAACTCGCTCACAAGCTCAGCAAATATCTCGCTTTTTTCTTCCTGCGGGACGTGTCCACAGTCTTTTAGGATGACGAAGCGGGAATTTAGGATCTCTTCGTGGAGTTTGTAGCCGTTTTTGATCGGGATGACGGTGTCCTGGTCGCCCCAGATTATTAGGGTCTGTTGGTTGATGAGATGAGCGTCTTGTTCGAGGCGGTTAGCACGCCAGTTTCGTGAAGTTGCAAGAACCGAGCGGTGGCCGTCGGCGGCGGCGAGCGGGCGAACGATCGAATCGATGCGGTCCTGCGTGATCATCGAGTGATTGGCCTTGGCGAGCGTGCCTTGCATCCGGTATTTCATAAAGAATTTCGAATCGCAGAGAAAAGGCGTAAGCGCTTCGCCGATGCCGGGGACGGCGGCGAGTTTTAGGATCGGGTGGTTTTTTGGTTCGTCGTTGCAGACAGCGTCGACGAGGACGAGTTTTTCGACCGCCTCGGCATTATCGAGCGTCAGATTTAACGCGACCGCGCCGCCGTACGAACTCCCGACGATCGTCGCCCTGCCGATTCCCAAACGGTTCATAAACCGCGACACCATCCTCGCCTGCGACTGGATCGAGTAATCGAACCATGACGGTTTCTCAGAATAACCAAACCCGAGCAGGTCGATAGCAATAACATGAAACCCGGCATCGGCAAGCATCGGGGCGACCGTTTTCCAAACGTAAACTGACGCGGTGTAGCCGTGGATCAGGATCATCGCCGGTTTCGTGGTGTCGCCAAATTCCTGATAATGCACGCGCGCACCATCCACATTTATAAAATGCGAATGATCGGAATGCACTACCTTATCCGATACATCGTCCCAGTTCACAGTCGCGTCGCGCGTCAACAATTTGACCGCCACCGCCGCCCCGACCGCTCCACCAAACGCCAATGCCAGATTTCTTTTCTTCATGGTGCGATTATTTTATACCAAAACGACTTTCGGCTGAACAATATTTTCCGCCGCGTCAAAAAAACCGATCGCGATCAATTCTTGTGACGCATCGACCATCTGTACCGGTTCGCCGTCAGAAAACCCCGTATCAAAAACCCGCGTCGAAAGGCCGTTTCGCGTCTTGTCGATGCGATCGTCGGGAACGATAAATTTTGCAAGATTCGAAACGGCGTCGGTCATCGGCATCAATGCTGTTGTCGGGTCTTCGAGATCGCCGAGTCGTTCGAGCGTAATGCTCTGATCTATCGAGAATTTTCCTGCCGCCGTTCGCCGCAGCTCGGTAAGATGTGCTCCCGTGCCGAGCTTTCGCCCGATGTCCTCCGCGAGCGTGCGAATGTATGTCCCGGCGGAGCAACGCACGTTGATCTTAACTTCGTCTGAGGCTGTCGATAAACCACCCGCTACCGCAGGTGGTACTGACAAAGCCAGCTCGTGAATAGTTACGGCAATGGGTTTGCGTTCGACGGTTTCGCCCTTCCTGGCCAACTCATATAGCTTTTTGCCGTCGATCTTTTTTGCCGAATACATCGGCGGCATCTGTTCGATCTTGCCGCGAAAATCGTCGAGTGCGGATCGAACGTCTTCGATCGCGAGTGTGCCGTTAATTCCAGCTTCTGGCTTCTGGCTTCTGGCTGCTGGTGTTCTAGTTCCCGTTCTGTCGCCCGTGTCGGTCTCAAATCCGAACCGCACGACCGCCTCATATTCTTTAACATCTTTGTCGAGAAACTGTGCGAGCCGCGTTGCCTGACCGACCAGGATCACCATCACACCGGTCGCAAACGGGTCGAGAGTGCCGGTGTGTCCGACGCGTTTTGTGTGTAAAATACGACGAACGCGCGATACCACGTCGTGCGAAGTGATGCCTGCCGGTTTGTCGATGATGAGAATGCCGTTCATTGTCTGAAATTTTACCTTTTACTTTCGAAAAAACTGATAACTGAAAACGAAAAAGTGAAAATCGATCGGCCCGACAGTTTTCACTTTTAAGTTTTCCGTTTGTTCGGATTAAGCCTTGGCAGTTTCAAATGTAGAATAGTCGGATAATGCGGCGACGTTATACTAAGATCGAGGAAAGCGAGCGTAAAGTTTCCGATGTTGAGCGTTCGCGCGAGCGGACGATGAATCGTGCGGTCAGATTGCTTGCCGCGAAACCGCGTTCGATCCGCGAATTGCGCGAGCGTTTGCTTGAGAAACTGTGGACAAACGATGAGATAGTCGACCGCGTCATTGAAAAACTAAAGGAATACAAATATCTCGACGACGAACAATTTGCCCGCGACACTGCTCTTTCAAAACTGCGGCAAAAACCACAAGGCAAGCGGCGTTTGCAGCAAACGATGTCGCAGAAAAAGCTGGACAAAGATGTCGTTCAATCAGCGATCGCCGACGCGTTTGAAAAAATGCCAGAGGACGAACTGATCGATCTTGCGATCACAAAACGTTTGCGGTTAAAGGGTAAACCGGAAACACGCGAGGACACAAAAAAATTCTACGACCATCTACTGCGGCAAGGATTCGGATTTGATCTTATCCGCGAAAAGATGGCGTCGGTAGCAAAACGAGGGATCGAGGACGATGAGCAAGATCAATTTTGAGGGCCGAAAATTCCGGGCGATCCAAAACTCTGAAAGCGGCGAGGTTGGCGGCGGGACTATCTTTCATTATCACCAAACCGGCAACATCGTCACCGCCGAATACAGCGGCGGCGAGATCGTGAGCGGGCATCTGATCGCAGTTTGCGATGCAGACGGCTGTCTCGATATGCGTTATCATCACGTCAATTCGAAAGGCGAATTGATNACCGGCGTTTGTCGTTCCACACCGGAATTGCTCGATGACGGTCGCATCCGTTTGCACGAGACGTGGCGATGGACGAGTGGCGATATATCCGGGGGCACTTCTGTACTTGAAGAAATTTCGAACCTCGGATAAATTCTTCTCGTATATTATTTTTATAAGGGCAATACTTTTTGACTGGCCGATCTGGCCGTTCGTATTGCGAACATATGCTCCTCCTCATTGCAGTTTTGGCGATAATGTCGGCTGCGTTTCTGCTGTTTCGGTTCACGAGACGGCAAAGCCCTCAAGTTCAAATACCATTCTCAGTCGATCCGCCGCCAAACGCGCGGCCATTATTCGAGCCAACCGACGAAGACCTTCGTCGCGAGGACGAGATCGAGAATGCAAGATTTATAGCGAAGCGCGAATATTATGCTCGTGCATCATCGCGTGCGAAGGTCGATAAAGCCCTGCAAAATTGGCGCGACGCTCCAAATGCTAACGCCGCCGCCGAATTGTTGCGCATTACGGCTGGCGACGGGCTCGAAGGCGATTTTTCCCGTGCGGCGAATGAGATCGTAAGTGCATTTCATTCAAACAGAATCGACGGCCTGACGGGCCGCGGTCTTGCCGCACTTTTGGACAGCCATTTGCGGCTGTTACGGGTCGGAACAGATGATTCCGGCGAGTTGTTTTGGCTGCGTCAGGAAATTGCGCAGCTAAACGAGGAAAATGTGTCAAAATAGCTGAAATACGCAGACACAAGGAAATATATGGACAATACTACGACATTCATCGTATTTGGCGTGATCATTTTGATCGGGCTAGGTTTGGTGTGGTATATCGTGACCAGGTTTTTGGTCAATATCGGCGCCAAAGAGGTCGGTATCAAGGAGCGCCGCTATTTCGGCCGGCGGATGCCGCAGGGACGCGTCGTCGCGACCGACGGCGAGGTTGGTTTGCAGGCTGACATCTTAAAGCCCGGACTCCATTTCGTGATGTATCCGGTCGAACGCGTTGTGCAAAAGGTGCCGCTCGTCGAGATCGGCGCTGACGAGCTCGGCGTTATCGANGCNATCGANGGNGAACCGATGCCGATGGGCAGCATCTTCGCCCCCGACCGCGCGCAAAACGCGCATAATAATTTTCAGGACCCGATAGCCTTCATCAAACAAGGCGGTGTCAAGGGCATCCAGCTTCGCACTCTCCCGCCCGGAAAGTGGGCGATCCATCCATACCTTTTTCGCGTCTCGATCGCTCAGACGACCGTCGTACCTCCGGGAAAGGTCGGTATTATCACGGCTGCGGACGGCTCGCCCCTTGATCAGGGACGGCTCCATGGTAAAGCGATCGAGAACCACAGGAATTTTCAGGACGCCGAAGCGTTCATNTACAACGGCGGGCAGAAAGGCCCTCAGGTAGAGATACTTACGCCCGGAACGTACCGTATCCATACACTATCGACTGATTCTGAAGACGGCAGCACGCAGGCCGGTCTTTTTGACGTTCGATTTTTCGACGCGACCGTGATCTCGGAAAACCAGATCGGCCTTGTCGAGGCGCTCGACGGTGCTCCTCTCGATCCGCGCGATTATGTTGCCACGCCGATTTCGGGACACGATAATTTTCAGGACAGCAATACCTTTATCGAGGCCGGCGGACAACGCGGACCGCAAAAAGACATTCTGCTGCCCGGTACTTATTACGTAAATCCGCTTTTGTTTAAGGTAATTCTCGAATCCGCAAAAGAAGTAAAGCCCGGCGAGGTAGCGGTCATCGTCTCTAACACCGGCAAAGATCCATCCGAGGAAATTCGGCAAGCTATGGCCCGCAAGATACGCGAGCGGCTCGAGCTGGAAGAGCAGCAACAAATGCAGATCGCGGCGCAAAAACTNGACAAGGTTGACGGCGATAAGGCTTCCCTCGAGGATATCAAAGCAGAACTATTGTCAGGCGACCCGGCCGACAAACGCCTCGACAGCGGTGCTCACGAGGCATACGTCGTACCCGAGGGATATCGCGGTATTCAGGAAACGGTCGTCGGACCCGGCCGCTATTACGTCAATACGCTGGCAGTCTCGCCGATCGTTATCCCCACGACAAACCAGACCGTCGAATGGACGGCCGGCGAACTTGCCAATACATTCGACCCGTTCGAGGTGATCTCGAANGACGGTTTTACCATGCAGCTCGAGGTTCGTGTCGTCTTTCGCGTTAAACCGGAGGATGCACCCTTCATGGTCGCTAAGATCGGCGACGTCAGCCGCCTTGTGCAGAATGTGATGCATCCGCTGATCGATTCGATATTTAGAAACCAGGCGTCGGAATCGAGCGCGATGGCCTATTTGCAGAACCGTCACGAGGAACAGGAACGTGCCGAGGCCCGCGTTCGTATGCACCTCCTGAAATATCACGTAGATGTTGTAAACGTTTTGATCTGCCACATTCGTCTGCCTGAGGAATTGATGAAGACGCAGACCGAAAAGATCCTCGCCGAACAGAAACAAAATATGTTCAATGCCCAGCGTGAGGCCGAGGTCAAGCGTATCGAACTGGAGCGAACCAGTTCGCAGGCGGACAACCAACGCAGCCTGATGGAAGCAACCGTCGGTGTGGACATCGCCGGCAAACGCTCCGAACAGCGTCAGCGTGAAGCGGATGGTGAGGCATACTACATCTCATCGACCGGTAAGGCCGAGGCTGAAAAAATGCGGCTCATCGGTGAAGCACAGGGTGTCGCTTACAACGAGCAGGTCAAGGCACTGGGCGGCGCGAACATCGCAATGATCGAAACTCTAAAGGTCATCGGCGAAAAAGGCGTTCGCATCACGCCGGACATCCTCGCCTCAGGCGGCGGAAACGGCGAAGGCGGCGGCATCGGCCAATTGCTGCTATTGAATTTGTTCAAAGAACAAATGAAAAACGGCAAACCNCCNGAGGATGCNCCAGTTGATGGCAGTAAGGTCTAACGGAAAGACCGACACAGAGATGGCGAGACGCAGAGACGCCGGGAATCAAATCCTGGCGTCTTTTCTTGTTTAAAACTTGGCGAACTCCGTGTCTTCGTGGGAGATCCTTAGACCGCAAAAGAATTTAACGCCAAGGCACAGAGACCGCAAAGGAGAACAAAACCAACTGCCTAAAAAACTGGAGCAAAACAATTCTACAAAAAAGTTTGAATCCGAATTTCACCGCATCGCGAAATCCACACCAAAGGGAAAAGCCTTTTGGGAAATTAAAAAAAGAACAAGGGAGATATCGAAATGAAATCATTTTTTGCATTAGTTGTTTTAGCGTTAGGAATTAGTTTTGGTGCATCTGCTGCTTCGGCACAGATGAAGGACGGCAATCCGATGGTTGGCGGAGCCGCCATGTACAAGACCAAGAATATCGTCGAGAACGCAGTGAATTCGAAAGATCATACGACGCTCGTCGCTGCGGTCAAGGCCGCAGGTTTGGTCGACACGCTCGCAAGTGCCGGTCCGTTCACAGTTTTTGCACCAGTCAACAGTGCTTTTGACAAACTGCCGGCCGGAACGGTCGCCACGCTGCTCAAGCCTGAGAACAAAGACATGCTCACCAAGATCCTGACCTACCACGTCGTGGCCGGAAATATGGATTCGAAAGCAATTGCCAAGGCCATCAAAAAAGGCAAAGGCACAGCCACATTCACAACCGTCGCCGGCGGCAAATTGACCGCGAAAATGAACGGCAAAATGCTCGTCCTGACCGATGAGAAGGGCGGCATGTCAACCGTTACGATCGCCGACGTTCGTCAGTCGAACGGTGTTATCCACGTAGTTGATTCGGTCCTGTTGCCGAACTAACTGCTACAAGCTTCGCCCGTTGATCTGAGGCAAAATTTTCAAGTATCGGTTGGATGCAAGTTTCTGGAGGGGTACTTGTTGAACGTCGATAGGGTAAAGTCCTCAGGTCATCGGGCGATTTGAACGCCTCCTAAAGCCGCGTTTCGCCCAAGTGGCCTGTCAATAATTCTCAAAGATAGTATATATTTTGATCTAGCAGCACGTTGCCCGGGCGCAAGGTGCTTTTTTATGGAGTCTGCGATGAAATACAAATTCATATTACCTATAGTTGCCCTGGTAACAATCGCTGTAGTCACAGCCTTGATCGCCCCGATCCGGAATTCGTCCGCATCTTCGCTCGCGACCCGGCCGACCCCGGCCAAGAAAGCCGCGGTCAAAACCGTCAGCGAGATCACCTACACCGACGGCGAGTACGACGGTGTCGAGGTCGTCAAGACCGATGCCGAATGGAAAAAAATACTGGCACCTGACACATTCGTCGTGATGCGTCAGGAAGGCACCGAACGGCCGTACACCGGAGCCCTGACCAAAAATCACAAACACGGCATATACTATTGCGCCGCCTGCGGTCTCGCTCTGTTTTCATCCGACGCCAAATTCGAATCAGGCACCGGCTGGCCGAGCTTTTTCAAAACGATCAACAAAAAGAACGTCGTTGAGAAAGTCGATAACTCGATCGGCGAAGAGCGGACCGAGGTCGAATGCGCCCGCTGCCACGGCCACCTCGGCCACGTCTTCGACGACGGCCCTCAGCCTACCGGGTTGCGGTATTGTATGAACTCGGTGGCGTTGAGATTTAAGGAAAGTAAGTAATCGAAAGAAGCTATATTATAATCTCGTCAATAGTTCTAACCCGAACGCCTCGCCGCATGGTTTGAGTGCCGAAACGTTAGAACTTTTTTGTTGCAATTATGTTGCATTTATGATATATTTATTTATATGTGCATTCTCACATATTACTTGCAATTCGGATCATCGGAGGGGATTTTTGAGGACACGACGCAATCAACTATCTTTGGCCCAAAATTTAACAACTGCCTCATTTTATGCAGTAGATCGCAAAAACACACACCAAATCACTCAAACCATTTATATACAGCATTTAAGTGCCTCATTTCGACAAAAATGAGGCACTTTTTGAGGCGCTTGACGCCGCGAAACTGTCCAGTGTCCAGTTTCGCACATCAAATTACAAAAAACTGGACAAAATCGAGCAAACCGTTTATACGCAGACATTTAAGTGTCCAGTTTCTGAAAAAACTGGACACTTTCTGGACACTTAGCAAAGTTAGGCGTTGTGACGAACAGTTCCCCGGACACAATGCCGGACGCGGGGCGATTGGACCGAAAGGCGATGAGGAATTGACAATTTTTAGCGGAAATACACAGCCAAATTGCTTTGTGTTAAAGTTTTGTTATGACAGGAAATGAGATCAGGGACAGATTCCTAACGTATTTTGAGCGTCACGGACATAAGGTCGTGCATTCGTCACCGCTATTGCCGGCCGACGATCCGACGCTGCTATTTACAAACGCTGGAATGAACCAATTCAAGGACGTGTTCCTCGGGAACGAGAAACGCGACTACACGCGGGCGGTTTCGTCGCAAAAATGCATCCGCGCGGGCGGCAAACACAATGACCTCGACGAGGTCGGAAAAACGGCGCGGCATCATACGTTTTTCGAGATGCTCGGCAATTTTTCGTTTGGCGATTATTTTAAGAAAGAAGCGATCCTCTATGCGTGGGATTTTCTTGTAAACGAACTAAAGCTTGACGAATCGCGGCTTTGGTTTTCCGTTTTCGAGGGCGACGACGAGGTCGGGCCCGACGACGAGGCCCGTCTCCTGTGGGAGGCTGCCGGTGCGAAGCCCGAACGCATCCTCGGCTATGGCCGCAAAGATAATTTCTGGCAGATGGGCGACACCGGGCCGTGCGGGCCGTGCTCCGAGATCCATTATTACATGGGCGACGAGCCGGACAATCCCGAATCGAACCACCCGAAATGGGTCAACGGCGAGGGTGACACGACGATGGAGATCTGGAACCTCGTCTTTATGCAATACAACCGGACGCTAGATCCGGACGGGACATTTACATTGAATCCGTTGCCGGCACCGTCGGTCGATACCGGCATGGGCCTCGAACGGATCACCGCCGTTATGCAGCACGTAAAGACCAATTACGAAACCGACCTTATTCGCCCGATCGTCGATTTCGCCGCCGCTCTTTCGGTGGGAAAGATCTAGGATGAATGTCGTCAGAAACATTGCGGCGGTCGTGATCGGATACCTGATCTTCGCCATCTCCGCGGTGATGCTGTTTAAGCTAGGCAGCATCGATCCACACGCTGAGTCCGGCATCGGAACAAAGGCGGCCGTCATAGTTTTTGGGCTCGTATTCTCTTTTATCGGCGGATACGTCGCCAAACTTATCGCTGCCGCGAGAACGTTGAACGTGAATATTGTTCTAGCTATATTGATGGCAGGATTCGCGGCGTTCTCTTTATTCAGATCCGAGGGCGAGCATTATACGCAGATCGCCGCAATTTTATTGTTCGCTCCCGCATCGCTCCTCGGCGGCTTAATTAAACGGCGGTCCGAAAACTAAAATGTCAGACAAGATCAAAACCCTACTGATCGAAAGCCAACCGCTGACACGGCTGGGGATCGGTGCCGTTATCGATTCGACAAACGATATCGAGTTTGCCGGCGAAGCGGACAACGCGGCAGACGGATTCAAACGTTTTACCGAGTTGTTGCCGGATGTCACTATCCTCGGACTCCGATTTCCCGATTCATGTACGATCGACGACCTGGATAATTACTTTGTAGCTACACCGCGTGCCAAGGTGATAGTTCTGGCCGACCACGCCGGTGATGCCGAAATAACACGTGCCCTAAAGAAAGGTGTCGCGGGATACATCTGCAAAGACATCACGCCTGACGAACTCGTCAAAGCCATACGCACCGTAAACGCCGGGCGAAAATACATCCCCGCCGACATCGCCGAAATACTCAGCGAACACATTGGTGCAGAGGAACTAACCGACGCCGAAACCAACGTCCTTCGCATGGTCGTCGGCGGCATGTC
>JGI24770J26754_10002824_pt1 | contig 11825 bp, 12 predicted proteins | sample LakOneMetagenome_FD_26754 | JGI IMG/M metagenome (IMG submission 26754) | reverse complement strand
CCTACTGCTCCAGCCGGAATTAACGGATTAGGAACAAGTACAAAAATTCCAGGACGATACGTACCGGTAGGACAAGGTTTCTTTATGGTGGGTTCATCAACTGGTGGTAACATCACGTTCAATAACAACCAAAGATTATTCATTAAAGAAGACAATGCGGCTTCGACATACATGTTCAAAAACACGAACACTAATATTGTTGCCAACACCAATACGGAAGACCCAATTACCTCAGACACGTTTAAAAGAGTTCGTTTAGGATTGACTTCAAAAGACAATTACCACAGACAAATTCTGTTAGGTTTTATGGATCAGTATGCTACTAGTGCTGTTGAAAGTGGTTATGATGCACCAAGCATTGACAACCAATTAAATGATATGTACTTTATCAATAGTGGTGCTAAATTAAATATTGAAGGTGAAGGATATTTTGATGTAAACAACGTATACCCTATCGGAATCAAAACTAATGTATTTGGAGAAGTAAAAATTATGGTAGATGCCACCGAAAATATGAACAGTAATCAAAGACTTTTCATATTAGACAATACCGACGGTCAATACCATGATATAACCAATAATCCGTATATCGTAGAATTGCCTCAAGGGTTAACTGACAACCGTTTTACATTAACTTTTAAAGACAATCATTCTTTACTGAGCAACGACGAAGTTGATTTGAATACTGGAATAACTATTGCATACGCAAACACAAGCAATATATTAAATATAAAAAATAATGTGGTAGACGCCACAGTAGAAAAAGTGACACTTTTCAATTTGTTAGGACAATTGGTTGCAACTTTTGATGTAAAAGATCAAAACCAACAAAACATCCAATTGCCAATCAAAGACTTGAGTTCTGGAACTTACATTGTAAAAGTAAAAACAGACAAAGGTGAAACTTCAAGAAAAATTGTTTTTAATTAGGGTTTAAACAATTGGTTTGACAACCAAAAAAGCCACGCNGTATTGCGTGGCTTTTTTNATTTTATAAAATAAACTTTATTTTGTAAGTGTTATTAATTCCGAAAGATCAACTTGGGTTTGTTCACCAGAAATAATGTTTTTCAAGGTATACATTCCGTTAGNAATCTCTTTTACAACAAATGGAATGGTTCTTCTTTCAGCATGTTTAAATTGTTTGTCAATTTTAGCGGCATCAGGATACAATTCGGCTTTAATATGTTGAGCACGTAACTGTTGAATAGCTTGCATTGCATCAAAAGCCTGACTTTCACCAAAATTTAAAAACATCACTTTAGTTGAAGTTGTCACTGTTTCTGGAAACAAATTCAATTCTTCCAAAACCAAATAGATTCTATCCAATCCAAACGAAATTCCAACACCACTCATNTTTTTCAATCCAAAAATACCGGTCAAATCATCATATCTTCCGCCACCACCAATACTTCCCATAGCCACACCTTCTGGCGCAGAAACTTCAAAAATGGCTCCAGTGTAATAGTTCAATCCGCGAGCTAACGTCACATCCAAATCCAAAATGGCTTTTTGCAATCCTAATTTTGTCACANTATCACAAATGAATCGAAGTTCTGCAATGCCTTTCATTCCCTCTTCCGAAGTAGACAATAAGGCGGAAAGTTTTTCTATTTTCTCGTGAATCGTTCCCGTAAAATGAAACAATGGTTGTACTTTTACTAAAGCATCTTCTGAAATCCCTTTCTCAAGCATTTCTTTTTTCACGCCGTCCTCTCCTATTTTGTCGAGCTTATCCAAGGCAACCGTAAAATCAATCAATTTATCCGAAGCACCAATGACCTCAGCAATTCCAGACAATATCTTACGATTGTTGATTTTGATAGTTACGCCATTCAATCCCAACGCTGCAAAAACTGAATCGTACAATTGCACCAACTCTACTTCTTGCCACAATGATGTCGAACCGACCACATCGGCATCACATTGGTAAAATTCTCTAAAACGTCCTTTTTGCGGTCGATCGGCACGCCAAACTGGCTGAATTTGATAGCGTTTGAATGGGAATTCAATCTCGTTTTGGTGTTGTACCACATATCTCGCAAACGGAACGGTTAAGTCGTAGCGAAGTGCTTTTTCGGAGATTTTAGTAGTAAGCTTTTTATAGTTTATATCTACTAATTCCTCAGCAGTAACCTTATCCAAATAATCCCCAGAATTCAATATTTTAAAAATCAATCGGTCGCCTTCTTCCCCATATTTTCCCATCAACGTATCCGAATTTTCAAAACTCGGCGTTTCTATCGGTTGGTAACCAAAGTTCTCAAAATGAGTTCGCATGATTGCAGTAATATAGTTACGTTTAGAAACCTCAACAGGAGAAAAATCGCGTGTGCCTTTAGGAATACTGGGTTTAGATGCCATTGTTTTTTAATTATAAATTATCAATTATCAATTGTGAATTATCAATTGACTGTGCAAATATCATACTTTTTAAAATAATTAATAATTCTTATGCCACAAACTTGTAACAAAAACCGTAATTTCGTGTCAAATAGCAATTATGAATGCAGTTTTCAGAGAAAATATTAAGATTGCCATGGGTTCCATTCGCGCACAATTGCTGCGAACCATACTGACCATTGTCATTATCGCTATCGGAATCACCGCTTTGGTGGGAATTCTTACTGTTGTTGCAGCAATTGACAACACCTTGAATTCCAAATTTGCTTCGATGGGTTCGAATACCTTTAGCATCAACCAATACGAATTCAAAACTCGAAACGATGGTGGCGGCGAAATTGAAAAAATCAATCCGATTATTTCCTATCCCGAAGCCAAAGCCTACAAAGAAAAATACGATTACCCATTCACCCATACATCCGTTTCATTTACGGCAACCGGAACCGCAGAAGTTAAATTCGAAAACGAAAAAACCGATCCAGAAATTGCTGTTTTAGGTGTTGATGAATATTTTACGTCCAATGGTGGATTTGAAGTGGTTCAAGGAAGGAACTTCAATGCTTTTGATATTTCCAACAATGCCTATATGTGTGTATTGGGAAGCGACTTTGTCACAAAAGGACTTTTAAAAGATGTGAATCCCATTGATAAAATCATTTCGATTCGTGGCGCCAAATTTAAAGTCATAGGAGTTTTAAAAGAAAAAGGCTCTACGTTTGGCAACAATCAAGACATGAGGGTTTTAATTCCGATTCAAGTGGCGCGTTCTTTATTTTCGGCACCAAGTATTAATTATACGATTAGTACTATGGTGGACAAAAAAGAATTATTGCAAACGGCTGTCGATGATGCTACGCTAACCATGCGAAAAATAAGAAAATTAAACCCAGTAGAAGAAAGCAATTTCGGGATTTCTAGAAGTGACGATTTGGTCAATCGAATTGCCGAAATGACTAGTGTTCTAAGCTTGTCTGCATGGGTTATAGGCATCATTACCATTCTTGGTTCTTCGATTGCTTTGATGAATATTATGATTGTTTCCGTTACAGAAAGAACGCGTGAAATTGGTGTTCGAAAATCACTCGGAGCCAAACGAGGCACTATTGCATGGCAATTCTTTATGGAAACGTTACTGATTGGACAAATTGGTGGTTTTGTTGGAATTATATTCGGAATATTGGTCGGATTTCTAATGGCTTCTTTAATGGATTTCGGATTTGTAATTCCGTGGGGTGCCATCATTGCAGCGGTAATCACCAGCTTTATTGTAGCCTTGGTTTCTGGATTGTATCCAGCCATTAAAGCGTCAAAATTAGACCCTATAGAAGCGTTGCGTTACGAATAGAATTTCAATATTCGTTATTCAAAATTGAATATTCAACATTTTTTAAACCATTGAATTCATAAGTGAATTATTTTCACAAGAAATCATTCTATCATTCTCGTAAATATCTTTCTTCAAAACAATTTTCTTGAAACCCATTTCTTCAAGTAATTCAACAGTTTCTTTTCCCAAATATTGATTAATTTCAAAATACAACTTCCCATTTACAGGCAAGTATTTCTTGGCTAGTTCTGCTATTTTTCTATAAAAAAGTAAAGCATCATTGTCGTCAACAAACAAGGCTAAATGAGGTTCATATTCTAAAACATTCGGTTTTATTTCTTGTTTTTCAAGATTTCGAACATAAGGTGGATTAGAAACAATAATATCGTATTTTTCATCTAAAACTTCTGTTTCCAAAATATTTTTCAGAGTAAAATTTACTGCTACATTATTGATTTCAGCATTCTTTTTAGCACTATATAATGCTTTTTCAGAAACATCAATAGCAGACACACTTGCATTCGGAAGATTTTTAGCCAATGAAACCGCAATACACCCACTACCCGTTCCGATATCCAAAATTTTCAACTTCGTACTTTGTATTTCGTACTTTGTACTTTCCAAAATCCACTCGACCAATTCCTCTGTTTCTGGTCTTGGAATTAACGTGTTTTCATTTACTAAAAAAGGCAAACCATAAAACTCGGTTTCACCTAATATATATTGTATCGGTTTTTCTTTTTTCAATTCGGCCAAAACACTTTCCCAACGAAGCAATTGCAAAGCATCCATTTCCATTGCTGGATCTAAAGCCAAATCGATGCGTTTTTTATGGTGAAATGATTCCAATATGATATAGAAGAAACTCTCNATTTCCATTTCATCATATAAGGAAGAAAGTTCTTGTAGAAAAGTAGNTTTNTACGTTTTAAGAAGCATTANCAATTATTCATTATCAATTAATTCTTTAATCATCCATACAGGACAACTCGTATGACCNGTTCCTCCCAAAGGTGCACAAAGATATTCAAATCCNACTTTTTTATACAGTTTTTGTGCATTGAGCATTTCGGGAAGCGTTTCTAAATAGCATTTTTCATAACCAAATTCGCTGGCTTTTTGCAAACATTTCTGAATCATTTCAAATCCAATNCCTTTGCCACGAACATCTTCTAAAAAATACATTTTCTGTAATTCGCATATATTCTCCTNCGAATTGTCTAACTGACTTACTCCTGCTCCACCAACAATANNACCATTCTCTTCTACTACAAAATAAATAGACTTTGGTTTATTATAGGTTTCAAACANAAAATNCAATTGTGGATCGGCAAAAGCAGTTCCTGTTTTTGGATAATCATCCGATATAAAAACTTGACGAATTACATTGGCGATTTNGTTGTTATCGTTTGGCTGGATTGGTCTTATAATCATTTCAAAAATTTCAAAATTCGTTATTCAAAGTTGGATATTCAAAAAATCAAAAAATCAAATGCTTTTGAATTATAAAATAACTTCACAAAAATAGTACTTTTACAACGTGAAAACGCATCAAAAATACATTAAACGTTGCATTGAATTAGCCAAAAATGGTTTGGGAACTACCTATCCCAATCCGTTAGTGGGCAGTGTCATTGTATATAATAATGAAATTATTGGCGAAGGTTGGCACAGAAAATCGGGTGAACCTCATGCCGAAGTCAATGCCATAAATTCTGTAAAAGACAAATCGCTGCTTTCAAAATCAACCATCTACGTGAGTTTAGAACCTTGCANTCATTTCGGAAAAACACCACCTTGTTGTGATCTAATCATCAAGCATAATATTCCGAATGTCGTTATTGGAACCATTGATCCCTTTGCAAAAGTGGCTGGTAACGGCATCAAAAAACTCATTGAAGCAGGAAAGAATGTGACCGTTGGCATTCTCGAAGATGAGTGCAACGAACTCAACAAACGCTTTTTTACATTTCACAACAAAAAACGACCTTATATTATTTTGAAATGGGCCGAAAGTCGGGATGGATTTTTAGCACCTAGCACTAAAGAAAAACAAGAACCTGTTTGGATTACCAATCCTTTTTCTCGGCAATTAGTTCACAAATGGCGTAGTGAAGAACAAGCTATTTTAGTAGGAACCAATACGGTTTTGGAAGACAACCCAAAATTAGACACCCGAGATTGGAGCGGAACAAATCCGGTGCGAATTGTTTTGGATAAAAGCGGAAAAATCACATCCAATTACCACGTTAAANATCAAAAAAGCAAAACAATTGTACTAACAGAACAAGAAAATTTAACATCAACTGAAAATTTAATCTACGAAAATTGTATCTTTGATAATCGACTTGTTTTTTCAATCTGCAGTATTTTGTATAAAAACAACATACAATCAGTGCTTATTGAAGGCGGAAGTCAAACATTGCAATCGTTTATTGAAGCTAATCTTTGGGACGAAGCACGAGTATTTAAAGGAGAAATCACATTTAAATCGGGTGTAAAATCTCCAACCATTAGGGACAAAAATTCGACTAAACAAATTATTCTAAAGGATGAACTTTTAAAATTTTTCAATCATGATTGATACTATAATTTTTGATTTTGGCGATATCTTTATTAATTTAGAAAAAGAAGCTCAAGTTGAAGCTTTTAAAAAACTAGGTTTACCTGGCCCAAACCAAGAGCTTGTTGAAATGAACGATTTGTTTGAAAAAGGGAAAGTATCCGAATTGGAATTCATCACTTGTTTTCACAAATTTATTCCAAATGCTGGCATCGAAGAAATTAGAACAGCCTGGAATACTATTATAGGTGAATTTCCATTGTATCGATTGGAATTTTTACAAATGCTTTCTAGTAGATACAAATTATTTTTGTTAACCAATACCGACGAGATTCACATCAGTAGATTTGAACATAAAGTTGGAATGTCATTTTACACCGACTTTTACCGTTGTTTTGAAAAAGTCTATTATTCGTATGAAATGGGGATGCGCAAACCCGATTCGGGCATCTACAGTTATATTGTAAACAAACACGATTTATCTCCAAAACGCACTTTATTTGTAGACGATAAAAAAGTCAATACTGATGCCGCAGCAAGTATCGGAATTCATGTATGGAATTTGCAAGTGGGCAAAGAAGATGTAGTCGATTTATTTGAACAAAAACACTTACCTCTTTAATCTAGCACTTCAAACTACGTATTTCAAACCTTGAACGATACCTACAAAACCATTTCTGTTCCTTCGGAAGAAATCCTTTTTAAAGAAAAAAATAGCAAGTTTTTTGGCTATGCATTTCCGGTTTCAACCGAAGATGAAATCAAATCACATTTAGATACATTACGCAAAAAGCACTATGGCGCAGTTCATTTTTGTTATGCCTTTCAAACAGGAACCGACAAAATCCAATTCAGAGCCAACGACGATGGCGAACCAAGTAATACCGCTGGAGCGCCAATTTACGGACAGATTCAATCGTTTGGCGTTACTAATGTATTAGTGGTCGTTGTGCGTTTTTTTGGCGGCATCAAATTGGGTGTTGGCGGATTGATTTCGGCCTACAGAACTGCGGCTCAAATGGCATTGGAAGCTTCGGAAATTATTGAAAAAACAATCAACATTCACTATAAAGTTTCCTTTGATTACAAAAACATGAATAAAGTAATGCGAGTCATCAAAGAAAGAAATCTCGAAATTATAGCCCAAAGTATGAATGAAAGTTGCAAAATTGAAATTGCAACGCGAAAAAAAAATGCCGAACAAATATTCGACATTTTCAATTCTTTGTATGAAATTGAGATACAATTAAAGGACTAATTTTATTACGAAATTATATCCAAAATATACTGTGGCGGAACAATAGGTTTTCCATTTTTTGTATCAACAAAAACCAAAATAAAATGAGCAGTTGTTAATAACTCTGCATTTTCATTACGAATTTCGCAATCAAATTCAATCTTCACGCCGCTGTATTTTCGCAACTTGGTATGAATCGTCAATAAGTCATCATACCGTGCTGGTTTTTTATAATTCAGATGCATAGAAACAATCGGCAAGGCAATACCACTTTCTTCCAACGCTTTATACGAAACCCCTTTGTTTCTTAGCCATTCGACTCTTCCTATCTCAAAATAAGGCACATAACTACCGTGATAAACCACTCCCATTTGATCGGTTTCACCATACCTAACTCTAACTGCTACTTTGTGTTCGTTCATCTATTTTTTTTGCTTTTAATCTAATTTAAAACTATTCNTTACAACAAAATTTTTAAAAAATCAATACCTTATTATTTTTTTTTAAGGAAATTTGTTCACATATTTGTTAACCCAAAAAACACGAAGGAAAATCCCTTTTTCTTTTGTAAGAGAACCTTTAAATTAATTAGTTATTTTAACAAGAATATGAACAAAACTGCGCAATCGGTATGGGAAAACTGTCTGTCCTTCATAAAGGACAATATTCAAGAGCAAGCTTATAAAACTTGGTTTGAACCAATTAAGTCAGTTGAACTTTCTGATAACGCATTGTATATTCAAGTTCCAAGTAAATTCTTTTACGAATGGCTAGAGGAACACTATGTAAAATTACTAAAAGTTGCCTTAACCAAAGAACTTGGAAAAAATGCAAAGTTACTCTATAAAATTAAAATGGAAAACACTTATGGCAACAAACAACCGTTTACGGAACAATTGCCAAGTGCGCACCGCAGTCCTATAAAATCTCAAGAAGTTGACGCTCCTTTTAAAAACCTAAACCCTGAACTTAAAAATCCGTTTGTGATTCCAGGTATTAGAAACTTAAAAATTGAGTCGCAACTGAATCCGAATTACAGTTTTGACAATTTCCTAGAAGGCGACTCTAATAGATTAGCGCGTTCTGCAGGTATGGCTGTAGCCAACAAACCAGGTGGAACATCGTTTAACCCACTGTTAATTTTTGGTGGCGTTGGATTAGGAAAAACACATTTAGCGCACGCTATAGGTGTTGAAATTAAAGACAAATATCCAGAGAAAACCGTATTGTACATTTCTGCCGAAGTGTTCACACAACAATATATCGATTCGGTTAAGAAAAACAACCGCAACGACTTTATTCATTTCTATCAATTGATAGACGTGTTGATTATTGACGACGTTCAATTTCTTTCCGGAAAATCAGGCACACAAGATGTATTCTTTCACATCTTCAATTACCTACACCAAAACGGGAAACAAGTAATTCTTACTTCAGACAAAGCTCCTGTTGACATGCAAGACATTGAACAACGTTTGTTATCGCGTTTCAAATGGGGATTATCTGCCGAATTACACCAACCCGATTACGAAACTAGAGTTTCTATTTTGAATAATATTCTTTATCGTGATGGCGTTGAAATGCCCAACGAAATTGTAGAGTACGTTGCTCAAAATATTAAGTCAAATGTTCGTGAATTAGAAGGCGCTATTATTTCTTTGATTGCACAATCGTCTTTCAACAAAAAAGAAGTCACTCTTGAATTAGCTAAAAGCATTGTAGAAAAATTTGTCAAAAATGTAAAACGTGAAATATCAATCGACTACATTCAAAAAGTAGTTTCCGATTATTTCCAATTAGACATTGACACCCTGCAATCTAAAACCAGAAAACGTCACGTAGTTCAAGCCAGACAATTGGCAATGTTCTTTGCTAAAAAATTCACAAAAGCATCTTTGGCAAATATTGGATCACAAATTGGAGATAGAGACCANGCAACTGTTTTGCACGCCTGTAAAACGGTAGATAATTTGGTTTCAACCGACAAACAATTCAAAAAATTTGTTGAAGATATTCACAAAAAATTATCATTATAGTTATCGGTATTTGTTACTTTTGCATTTTAAAGTAAAGAACGAAACCGAATTAGTATGCCCGTTAAAATTTTAATGGTATGTTTAGGTAATATCTGTCGATCTCCATTGGCAGAAGGCATCTTAGCATCCAAACTTCCCAAAGATAAATTCATTGTTGATTCAGCTGGTACTGGCCATTGGCATGTTGGAAAACATCCTGATGAACGATCTATTGCTACAGCAAAGAAAAACGGACTTGATATTAGTGCTCAAAGAGGACAACTTTTTACACCAAAACACTTTGAAGATTTTGATTACATTTATGTAATGGATAGCTCCAATTATGATGATGTTATGTTTTTGGCTAAAACTGAAACACACAAAAAGAAAGTCAAAATGATTCTAGAGGAACTTTTTCCGGGTGAGAATGTAGATGTTCCTGATCCGTATTATGGTTTGCAAAACGGATTTGATATGGTATACGAAATGCTAGACGAAGCCACCGATATTTTAGCCGCAAAATTAATCGAGAAACATTCTTAATGATACCCGAAAACACCAAAGGAAAATTATATTTAATTCCGATAACCCTTGGAGAAAGCAATCCTCATGATGTTTTACCTCAAACGGTTCAAAGAGCTATTGAATTAATAGACTGCTATATCGTTGAAAACGAAAAAACAGCTCGCAAATTTATTAAAAGTATTTATCCTGAAAAAGTACAGTCTACACTACAACTGAGCACCTTAAACAAACACACCGAAATTACTGAGCACAATGAAATGATTCAACCTTGCTTACAAGGAATCAATATTGGATTGATGAGCGAAGCCGGTTGCCCTGGTGTAGCCGATCCCGGTGCTGTAATTGTAAAATTAGCACATGAAAAAGGAATTCAAGTGATACCGTTAGTAGGTCCATCTTCCATTTTATTGGCGATGATGGGATCAGGCATGAACGGACAAAGTTTTGCTTTTAACGGTTACTTACCCATTGATAAATCGGATAAAAAATCGGCTTTAAAAAATTTCGAGAAGCTATCTTACGATAAAGACCAATCACAAATTTTTATTGAAACTCCATACAGAAACAATAAATTAGTGGAAGATTTATTACAAACCTTGCAACCCAACACGCATTTGTGTATTGCTGCCGACCTTACGCTTCCAACAGAATACATCAAAACACTTCGAGTAGCCGATTGGAAAAAAATTAAAATTGATTTGCATAATCGTCCAACCATATTTATTATACATAAATTGCATTAAACAAAAAAACCATCCGTAATATAGATGGTTTTTTATTTAGCATTGTTAGACTTATTGCACTTTAGCAGTACTATCTGCTTTAATGTTGTGGGTTTCATATCCACCGAATTGTTTTAAATAACTCTTCACCGTAGTTCCATAACCATCTTTACATTTTTTTCTACCGTTAGATTCTAAATATTTTCTAACAGAACCAGCACCCCCTAAATGAGCAGCNGCTAGTATTCCAGACTCGGTTATCCTAACACCGTCAATCGTTTTACCTCGATACTCTTTAATAACATCTTGTAATTTAGATTTATTAATTTTTAATAATGCTACAAAAGCTTTTTCTTGCAATTCAGGACTATTCAAAAACTCTGAATTGTTTTTAATCCCAATAAAGCGCAACGCCGAAGTACCAAATTGGTATTTACCCATATAACCTAATGAGTTTACCAAATGGTATTTTCCTTGAGATTCTTTAAAAGCAATAGCTTCTTTAAATCCAACAAAATGTTTTCCGANAAAAGGTAAAGATTGATTGATGTAGTCTGAAGGTTTTTCTGAAGGAAATTGGTATAACAATTCCTCATTTTCGCTTACATGAAACCATTTTTGATTTAAAGTATCTAGGGGTTTAAAAGCTGAGCTTATAAAACCTACTATCAGAACGATTCCTATGTAAAACGACCATCTTTTTATCATAAATTGTAATTTCCAAGCGCTGTCACCATCTTGATATTGACGGTGCAAATATACAACTTATTTTTAAATAAAATTGAAAATCAGATACTTATGGTTTTTAAAAGTACAAGTAGTGGAATTTAACACCTCCTAAACCATTGATTTCAAAGGTAGGAGCAGGAATTTTTATCGAATTAAAAATAGAGAAAAAAGTCTTCAAAAAGTGTGATTTTGTATCAATTTTGGTCAAATCAGCATCCAAACTCAGGTAAAATTGTCGTGATCTTTGGGTTTCTGGATACAAAAAAAGAGCATTAGTTTCACTTCTTCCAGTAATCATGCCATC
>JGI24770J26754_10002821_pt1 | contig 11831 bp, 14 predicted proteins | sample LakOneMetagenome_FD_26754 | JGI IMG/M metagenome (IMG submission 26754) | reverse complement strand
TTTTTCAATGGTTAATGTGTTTTGCGGAACAGCATGATCATAAGATAATGATGACGCATCAATAATCCCAACGCCGTTTTGCAACAAACGAATCCGATCGCCATCCATGCCACGAATAATAGGTCGCGCCACCCAAGGGCCATAACCCGTTGTCGAAACGCCAGCTTGACCATTCAGCAGTGCACCCAACGTATCTGCTCGTCCAAGCACCAAATCTCGCCCAGCCAGCACGGTCGAAGGTGAACTGGTGCGTTTAGACTGTAATGGATTCGCCGTCACCACAATCGTTGGCAAAATCGCTTCATGGTCATCAGGGTATACATGCGCACTGATTGCGGACATATCGGCAGCAAAAACGGCAGTATGCACAAATATGAATGCAATCGCCCATGAAAGCGGATGGAGCTTATGACGCATGGTAAAATCTCATTTTATTAACAATATAAAAGGTTTGGACTAATTAGAGTATTGACGAGACAACTGAAAACTACAAATAGATATGTTATACTATAACAATATATACAACACATCAATAGAAAACAAAATAATGATGACCTGTTTAAATTCAAAGATAACGCCGTAAGATGACAACAATGTTATATTAATCAATCAGAACATTAACTAGATCATCAATGAGCTTTTTCATGCGCCCAACTGTACTTTGTTTCTCAGGTCTAGACCCTTCAGGCGGTGCAGGTTTGCAAGCAGATATCGAAGCCATCGGCGCAGTCGGTAGTCATGCTGCCATCGCATGTACCGCACTCACCATTCAAGATAGTCAGCGGGTTTATGGTTTTGAAACGGTTAGCCCTACTCTTTTAGATGCACAAGCGCGCGCAGTGTTGAATGATTTGTCGGTCAAAGCCATAAAATCAGGCATGATCGGCAGCACAGAGAACATTGATGTTCTTGAAAAAATACTCAAAGAAAATCCACAGATTCCTTACGTCCTCGACCCTGTTTTGGTCGCCAATAGTGGCGGAAGTCTGGGCGATCCTGCAACGCTTATCAGTGCATTTAAAAAGCTGATTCCACTGGCAACATTGATCACGCCGAATACCGTTGAGCTGCGTGCGCTTGCTGGTGAGCAAGACATTGAAACAGCCGTGCACATTTTGTTTAAGCATGGCGCGCGCGCTGTGTTGGTCAAAGGTGCGCATGAACATGAAGCACATCGTATTCGTCATTGGCTCTATGTTCGGGGAAACGATGGGCAAGCAGAATGCATAACGCAGTCGATTTGGCAGCGCATAGACGGTGAATTTCATGGTTCTGGTTGTACATTGGCGAGCAATATTGCGGGTCGATTGGCGCAAGGGCATTCGCTGAATGAAGCGGTTTCTCGTGCAGAGTTGTGGTTACATCGCACGTTACTTAAAGCGGATGAGCCGCATGTAGATGGACAAAAAATTCCGCGACGGTTTTGATTTCTATTTGATTTCAATCTTTACAACAAAACCCCAAAAATGTATGGGACGACCTGTGGTCGCCCTATTCCGATTCTAAAACCACATCAAAATCAAAAGCGCCCCCATCCCATGAGGAGCACTGCTCTGCAAGACGTAGCGATAGCGCAGTGTCCCCCTCAGGGGAAGAAGTTACAGCGAATCAGTCTTAAACCGCCTCAGCCTCAATCACCTCAAAGCCATGGGTAATCTCTACACCCCCAAGACTCAGCATACGACTTGCAGAACAATACTTTTCTGCAGATAAATGAATTGCCTTATCAACCTGCTTATCTTTCACATCACGCCCAGTCACAATGAAGTGTAAATGAATCTTGGTAAACACCGCAGGAATGTCATCTGCACGCTCAGCCTGTAACTCACAGCGAACATCAGTCACATCTTGACGCGCTTTTTTAAGAATCGTCACAATGTCAAAAGCCGCACAGCCGCCCAATCCAAGTAGAATAAGCTCCATCGGTCTTGCGCCACGATTTTCACCACCGTAAGCAGGCGAACCATCCATCAGCACTTGATGTCCGCTTTCGGATGTCGCTTCGAATGCAACGCCACCAACCCATTTAACACTTGCTTGCATGTTGCATCTCACATTGAGTTATTTCAGATTGACACTAATGATACATGAGCAGACGTAATTTCTTATACAATTTAAAGATTGTTAATTCACGAATTGGTAAATTATAACTGTATTTACTCAAGAAAATATTTTACATTATCTGATTAGAATGTCTTAAATCCCCACACACAAACATGGATGAAATTTGTGATGAAGACTACAGGATAATTCAACCAGCCTATTTTCTTTCTTCTATTTCCGCATCCCTCTCGCACAAATGAGTGGATTCATTTTCTTAGAGCCAGTGATTGCTAAAATGACAACGACCCTATCAGTACCAAAACCCAGACGAAATACACCGAGACTGCCAGACAATCTGTCGCCTTCACTACAGGCATTGCTGAGTCATGCATCCATCAAAACTTACTCGGCACGTACGCCTATTGTCAACAAAGGTGATGTGTCATCGTCGATGTTCTTTATTGTCAGTGGATCGGTTGCGATTATTAGCCAAGAAGAAGGCAAGCGCGATATCGTTCTCGCCTATTTAAATGATGGCGCGTTTTTTGGTGAAATGGGTTTGTTCGAAAATCAGCCTCTTCGTACAGCAATGGTTCGGACTCGCGTACGTTCAAATATAATCGAAATCAATTACGAACAGTTTCTAGCGTTTAGTAAAGAATTTCCTGAACTCCTGTTTGACTTATGTTCACAGTTGTCATTTCGTTTGAAAGAAACTACACGTAAAGTCACCGATTTGACCGTACTCGATGTGACAGGGCGTATTGCACGTTGCTTACTTGATTTATCCAATCAGCCTGATGCCGTTCCACGACCAAACGGTACGCAAATTCACATTACACGCCAAGAAATCGGCAAACTTGTAGGTTGCTCACGCGAAATGGTGGGTCGTGTCCTCAAAACGCTCGAAGACCAACACACCATTAAATCCAGCGGGAAAACGATTCTGATTTATAAACCAGAAGCGTAATTTGAGTGGTGATAAAGACGCTTACAGCCTGCTAATCATCATTTGCAGGTTGTCGTCCAATTTTTGGATTATTTGTCGGCGTCGGTTCAACAACCCGTGCTTCACCCTCAACTGTTGTCCCCGTAAACCCACCATTCGGTGAAAAGCCGCCTTGACTAAACGCATCCGATGAAAATCCATGCTGCCTCATCTGTTCCATCATCGCCTCTTGAACAGCTTGTTGACGCTTTGCAAATGTGCGTATCGCAGATTTTTGTACAAGATGCTGAATAGGCGGCAATAACAAAAACAAAGCAACCGCATCGGTTAATAGCCCTGGAATCAATAACAACAATCCCGCTAAAGCACGAATCAATGCAGGCGCAACTTCTGATGAATTTGCATTTAATTGAAAGCCACGCATGCCTTGTGCGCCGTGCAATTGCGGTACGGCACGAAAACTATTCACCATCAACGACATTCCCAAAAAGAACGCGAAGATTGTCCACAAAAAAATCCACCAGCCGCTAATAAAATGGGCAACCCAAACCCATAAAAAAATCTCTATCGGTGGCAACAAAAATAACCACAGAAAAACCTTACTCATCGTCTTATTCCTAGCCTACTTATGCAGAGCATACTGATCTTCGATCCCATACCCAACCATATTCACGTAATGACTTATGATTTAGCATGTCGATTATGTCAATATATGGGCTAATTTATAAATTTCACTAGGCAATGTGTATGTCTTTGATTATCGGCATTGATCCTGGCTCTCGAATGACGGGCTATGGCATCATTCGTAAAGAGGGCAACAAGCTCATCTTTGTCGATGCTGGAACAATTCGCACAGAAACGCCCACCATGCCTGAACGCTTAAAACGTATTTTTGAAGGCATCAGCAGCATTGTCGATTTTTATCAACCGACGGAAGCGGCCATTGAACAAGTCTTTATGTCGAATAACCCCGACTCAGCCCTTAAACTTGGACAAGCGCGCGGCGCGGCGATGACCGCTGTTGTGGTCAAAAATCTTTCGGTCGCCGAATACACGGCTCGTCAAATCAAACTATCCGTTGTCGGTTACGGCGCGGCGGAAAAAGAACAAGTACAAATGATGGTCACGCGATTATTAAACTTGAGTATCACCCCACAAGCCGATGCTGCCGATGCGCTGGCTTGTGCAATTTGCCATGCCCACGCAGCTTCAAGCAATAATAAGATGCTGATGCTGCAAAGTACAGGCATGTCACGTGGACGCGGTCGCTGGCGTTTGCCAGGTTAATAGACGCATTGAATTTTTTGACCCATGACGAAAACTAAACCTCCTTTACCGCCCCTACAACCAGAGCTACGCGACAATCCTGCCGCACTCAAGGCATGGATTCAAAACGAAGCGCAAGCACTCGGTTTTGCGCGACTGGGCGTCACTTCACCCAATATCGAAGAACAACTGCCCTATTTAAAGCAGTTTCTAGCCGATGGTTTTGCGGGAGATATGCATTATCTCGCCGAAAATATCGAGAAACGTGGCGATGCCAGCTTGCTGGTTGAAGGAACAAAAAGCGTGCTTTGCGTGCAAATGAATTACCTTGTCGAGCCACCGCCTCATCGCTATGTGCCTGATGTTCCCAATCAAGCGATTGTCTCGCGTTATGCACGCGGACGCGATTATCATAAAGTTGTCCGTGGACGACTCAAGCAACTGGCTTTACGTATTGAACAACAGATTGGTGAATTTCAATGGCGACCATTTGCGGATTCAGCACCTATTTTAGAAAAACCTTTAGCAGAACGCAGTGGACTTGGGTGGACAGGCAAACACACACTTTTAATTAATAAAAAAGCCGGATCGTTTTTCTTTTTAGGTGAGCTCTTAACCGATTTAGTGTTGCCGTTCGATACGCCAGCGACGGAACATTGCGGGTCGTGTCGCGCGTGTATTGATATTTGCCCAACTCAAGCCATTATTGAACCGTATCGACTGGACGCAAGGCGCTGTATTGCGTATTTAACCATCGAATTTAAAGGGAGCATTCCTGTCGAACTGCGCCGAGGCATTGGTAATCGTGTGTTTGGCTGTGACGATTGTCAGCTGATTTGTCCGTGGAATAGCTTTGCACAGCTCTCCGCAGAAATCGATTTTCAAGCGCGCCATCAACTCGACCGTCTGAGTCTATTAGATTTATGGCAATGGACAGAAGCGGACTTTCTGTTATTTACCGAAGGCAGCCCGTTACGTCGCACGGGTTATATCAGTCTGATGCGCAATGTGGCGATAGGTTTGGGTAATGCGCCGTTTCACCCTGACAATATTAACGCCTTACAAAATCGACTTGGACAACATGGTGAGTTAGTTGATGAACATATTCATTGGGCGATTGGTGAGCAACAGGAAAAAGCCAAGCGGATCTTTTAAGATCAAAATAAAATCCCTCACTTGCGCATGTGGAATACATGCCGTAAAGCTGCTCACCCATTTCAAAAAGGGAGGAACAGTTCCCTCCTTAGAAAAAGGAGGGTTAGGGGAGATTTTCTTTTAATCTTACCTAGAACTGGGGTTAACCACTCACATCACATCCCAACTGGGCTGATCCGTAAAATACTCAACCAAGAAATCCAACATCGTCCGCAGTGCAGCTGGCATATGCTTGCGAGATGCGTAGACGCCGTAAATCCCCAACTCAACGGCACGATAATCAGGCAATAATGCAATCAGTGCGCCAGACCGAATATATGATGAAGCGAGATACGTCGGAAGCAGTGCAACTCCTGCTCCAGCAAGTGCCGCCTGCATGAGAACGGTCGCTTCATTTGCGCTGATACGACTTGGTACGGGATAAGAAACCTGTTCACCATTGCGTTCAAACACCCAAGAAGTCTTGCCATGAAACGAATGCGTGAGGCATTGATGTAACACTAACTCATCAGCAGTGACAGGTGTGCCATTCTCGCGTAAATAAGCAGGAGACGCGCAGACTACTGAACGACACACCGATAATTGACGCGCAATCAATTGATCATCTAAATCATTGGTAATGCGAATCGCAAGATCAATCCGCTCATCAATTAAATTCACCGTACGATCTAGCAATAACAATTCAATGCCAACGTTTGGATATTTTTTGATATAAGCACTCACCGCTTGCGCCATTTGCGCTTGTGCAAATGAAGAACTAACCGTAATTCGCAGCACACCTTGCGGTGTATTTTCTGACAGATCGGATGCACCGCGCATATCGCTGGCCATTTCTAAAATATGTCGACAGCGGGGCAAGAACTTACTTCCTGCATCTGTCAGACTCAGCCGACGTGTTGTTCGATGCAATAAGCGGCTCCCTGACCAATCCTCAAGTTCCGCCAAATAGCGCGAGATCACAGGACGAGATAAATCCAATTTTTCCGCAGCAGCAGATTGGCTTCCACAATCCACCACAGTGACGAAAACCTCCATGGCCGTTAACTTATCCACGTCCTACTCCCTTTATTCCCTCGACAATTAGACCGATTTTAGAAACAAACTATGGCTATTAATAGGCTTTTTTACACCAAAAAAAGTAACTATTGTACATCTACCCCTGAATAATCAGTCTTAAAAATTGGAGTTCATCATGTCCACATTAAAAAAATCTACCATTTTAACCAGTGCAATACTCACGCTCGGACTTGCAAGCCAAGCGCATGCAGCACCGCTTAAATTAGAGGTCTACAATCCAGGTACAGCCGCAATTTTCCCTGTTTCCTCTGTTCTAGTGACGGGTAAAAATGACGCCATCTTAATCGATGCACAGTTTGGTAAGTCTCAGGCAGAGGAGATTGTCAAAAAAATCAAAGCCCGCGGTAAAACACTGACAACGATTTATATCAGTCATGGTGATCCTGATTATTACTTTGGCTTAGACACCATTAAAACCGCGTTTCCAAATGCAAAAGTATTCGCTACACCACAAACCGTTGCTCATATTCAAGAAACCGTTGAAAGTAAAAAGACCTACTGGAATCCAATTTTGGCAGCTGATGCGCCAACGAATACGATTATCCCAAATGCGCTGACTGGAGATAGTCTTTACTTAGAAGGTAAGCAACTGAAGATCATTGATTTAAAGGGTAATCAACCTGATCGTAGCGTGGTGTGGATTCCATCGATTAAAGCGATTGTCGGGGGTGTTGTTCTAGACGGAAACAACATGCACATTTGGATGGCGGATACGCAAACACCCAAATCCCATAGCGATTGGCTAATCACTCTAAAGACCATTGAAAAACTCAAACCTAAGATCATCATCCCGGGACATTTTTTACCTAATGCAGCATTAAATATCGATTCCGTAAAATATACTGAAAATTACATCAAGATCTTTGACGCCGAAACTGCAAAAGCAAAAGATTCAACCGCATTAATCAATGCCATGAAAGCGGCCTACCCTACGGCTGGCGACACGTCGTCATTAGAACTGAGCGCCAAAGTTGCCAAAGGTGAAATGAAATGGTGATGACGCGTAAACTATTACTTTAAATCACGAACCCCATTCAATATTAAGGAATTATTATCATGAGTCATATTGCGATTATCGGAGCGACAGGTCGTGCAGGCAGTCAACTCTTAGAAGAAGCGTTACGCCGTGGTCACACCGTGACTGCCATTGCCCGCAAAGCCTCTGTGCTGAGTGGCCGTGTCGGTGTGACGGTAAAAGAAGTCGACATTCTGGATGCGACCGCTTTGGAAAATGCGGTCAAGGGCGCTGATGCCGTATTCAGCGCAGCACACTTCTCAGGTATTCCAGCCAGCGCAATTATTGAACCAATCAAAAAAGCTGGTGTTAAACGCCTACTCGTTGTCGGCGGTGCAGGGAGCTTGTTTGCGGCACCTCATCTAAAAGTGATTGATACTCCAAACTTTCCAGAAGAATACAAAGCTGAAGCCAGTGCTGGTGGCGTGTATCTTGATACCCTGCGTTTAGAAACAGCACTCGACTGGACGTTTTTATCTCCATCGGCATTGTTTATCGAAGGCGCGCGCACTGGAAAATTCCGTATTGGACAAGACAATCTACTGGTTGATGAAACAGGCAAAAGCTGGATTACGTTTGCTGACTACGCCATCGCTTACTTAGATGAGTTTGAAAAGCCAGCACATTCGCATCAACGCTTTACAGTGGGTTATTAATCAAAAAATTGAGTCAAAAAAGAGCGCATCAAGTGCTCTTTTTTAACTATTAGCGCTCATAAATCAGGTTGGAATGCGTATGACTTGACCTGGATAGATTTTATCTGGCGTGCTCAACATGGGTTTATTTGCCTCAAAAATCTTATCGTAGAGATTGGCGTTACCATACATTTCTTTGGAAATGTGCGACAGCGTATCACCCGATTTTACCGTATACATCCGGCTTTCTGGCTCTTGGGTTTCAATGGTAATATTATCAATCACGACTTTTGCGACATCTGAATTATTGCCAATCGCCAAAATTACTTTCTCTCGATCGGCTTGAGTCTTTGCTGAACCAGACACAGTCGCCGTGTCGGTATCCGTATTATAGGTCACGGAAAGACCTTCAATTGAAAGATCCAAACTCATGACACGCGTTAACAACAGGTTCGCAATATCTTGTGCTGTGCGTGCTACTGGAGCGGCTGAAGGCGCGGGACTTTCATGATGACCAAAAATTTTATCCCCTACACCTTTTATAAAATTAAAAACACCCATGATATTCCTCCAGTCGTATGTGGTTTTAGTCGTATCAATGCTGACTTAATCAGACTACGCATCATCTAAAAGAAATAATGCAGGAAAAATGTAGTGGTTGTGTTTTAAGTTCACAAGAATCGCAAGCACAAATCACAACGTTCCATAAATGCGATGTTAAAGACACAAAAAAACCGCAATCAATGCGGTCTTTTTGATAGATAGCGATGAGTATTATTGTTCAATAAAAACAAAACAAACTACTCAGCATCCTAAAAAATTAAGCTAATTTCGCAGTCACATAGTCCACTGCTGATTGTACAGTCGTGATGACGCTCGAATCTTCATCAGGAATGGTGATATTGAAATCATTTTCAAAAGACATGACCAACTCAACCAAATCAAGTGAATCAGCACCTAAGTCATCCATGAAAGATGCTTCGTTTTTGATTTCTTCAATACGGATTCCGAGTTGTTCTGCTACTGCTGCCTTGACACGTTGTTCGACATCGCTCACCGAAAATCTCCTTCAGGTTATGGCATCTTAATCAAATAAATAAAGATAAGCACTAGTGTAAAGTAATCAATAAAAAATACAATTGGCGAATATGTTCACTTACGTCACTTTTCGGACATGACCGCGATAGCCTTCGCTCGAACTACAATGATCAATGTCCATCAATTTTGTTATATCAGCACTAAAATAACATACAACAATCACAAAATCCCGATTGGCTATCTGTCCAATCTAAGTACATCCATCAGACTTGTTACCCCATGTACATGCCGCCATTGACAGGTAAGACCGTTCCGGTGATATAACCCGCAGTCGCGCCAGCCAAAAAACCAACAGCGGCTGCAATCTCAGAAGCCTGCCCCAAACGTCCTAAGGGAATTTGTGACAGCATCATCGTGCGTACTTTTTCATCCAATACTTCAGTCATGTCTGTGGCGATAAAACCAGGCGCAACACAATTTACAGTGATATTTCGACCACCCATTTCACGCGCAAGCGCACGACTAAAGCCTTCAATGCCTGCTTTTGCGGCTGAATAATTGGTTTGACCCGCATTACCCATTTGCCCGACCACAGAGGAAATATTAATGATACGCCCAAAGCGTGCTTTGCTCATACCACGTAAAACAGCTTTAGACAGATGAAATACAGCACCTAAATGTACTTGTAGAATGTCTTGAAAATCTTGTTCTGACATTCGCATCAGCAAACCATCTTTGGTAATACCTGCGTTATTGACCAGAATACTGATCGTTCCGAATTCAGCCTCAATCGATTTAACCAGCGCATCCATCGCCGCCGTGTCACGTACATCTAATACACGACCTGCGCCTTGATCCGCCAGACGATCACCAATTTGTTTTGCACCATTTTCTGTCGTTGCAGTGCCAATCACAAAACAGCCTTGGGCAGCTAATTGCTTAGCAATTGCCTCGCCAATTCCACGACTTGCGCCAGTCACTAATGCAATTTGGGCAATTTGGCGCGGTTGCTGATTATTTTGAGCGTTTTGTTCAGTCATGCAAGCTTCCCTTCAGCAACAGAAATATGAGTCAACGCATCATCTAAACGACTACGCGTATCAATGGGGTACGATACAATCGGTGGTGCCATCCGTTTAGCAAGGTTGGTGAGAACATTATTTGGACCACATTCAACCAACTGTTGGACACCCAACGATAGCAACGTTTGTTCTGACTGTGTCCAGCGGACAGGATTATAGAGCTGCTGGGTCAAAGACGCCTTCACATGCTCTAAATCAGCTTCGATGATCGCACGAGTATTTTGTATCACAGGGATACTTGGCATTTGAAATGCGGTTTGTGCCAATACTTCAGCAAGGACTTCGGCGGCAGGGAGCATCAAGCGACAATGTGAAGGTACGCTGACAGGAATTGAGATCGCCTTACCACCCATTTCTTTTGCCAATGCCGCAACCGCCTGAACCGCACTTGCTTGACCAGCAATCACGACTTGACCCGGCGCATTATAATTGGCTGGATCAACGATATCGCCAGTCTCTGTGCTGACTGTCAAACACAACGTTTCGACTTGAGCATCCTGTAAACCCAATACCGCCACCATCGCGCCCGCACCTTGCGGAACTGCTTGCTGCATGAGTTGCCCCCGTAGATGTACTAAACGCACACCATCGCTCAGAGACAACGCTCCACCAGCCACCAAGGCAGAATACTCACCTAATGAATGCCCAGCCAAAGCAACAGGAACAACTCCACCTAAATCAAGCCATAATCGCCAAAGCGCAATACTCGATGTCAGTAATACAGGCTGCGTAAACTCGGTTTGATCTAACGTCTCGCCACTTTGTGCGATTTGCCAAAGATCAAAGCCAACACTGTCTGAGGCTTCAGTAAAGGTTTGAATAATTTGAGGGTAATTTTCGGCCAGTTCAGCCAACATGCCCGCTTTTTGTGACCCTTGCCCAGGAAACACCAAAGCTGTTCTTGTTTGACGCGCAGTCGCCGCCGCTGAGTTAAATGTATTCATAATGATCAAAAAAACCTATACAAGACCACATTGGTCGCGGTGCATTATCAAGTCGTTTAAAAATCTTATCAATGGCATGAATGTGCAAGAATACGGTAATCACATAAAATCTGATCAGCATGCTCAAAACGATTAACTATGTCGTTTTTTACATCTTTTTTCGAGTATAAACAACAAAAGCCGCTTAACTATTTTAGTCAATAACGTCATCAATAGACGATATTTTCAAAAATAATTAGCAGCTTTTGGGTGCTAAACCGTCAAATTAATAAAATCTCGTGCTGAAGACTTATCAATGCGACGTCAACAAATACTGTATTTGATACGCTTAAAACAACTTAACTCAAGTACCACGTATGTACTTCTCAGCACATCACGCGGCGTGATTAAATTGCCAAAGCGAACAAATTATTCGTCGATTGCAGCAACAGCGAACAATTGACGACCACGGTAGAAACCATCTTTGGTCACATGGTGACGGATGTGAGTTTCGCCAGTTGTTTGATCAACGCTGAGTGCAGCAGTAGTCAAACCATCATGTGAACGACGCATGTCACGACGTGCACGGCTTTTTCGGTTTTGTTGAACGGCCATGAGAGCCTCCTTTGCAATAAATCAGTACATTAA
>JGI24770J26754_10002816_pt1 | contig 11845 bp, 10 predicted proteins | sample LakOneMetagenome_FD_26754 | JGI IMG/M metagenome (IMG submission 26754) | reverse complement strand
GGCGCGGCGGGCGGAATCGCCGTAGCCGGATGCTTCGAGCTCCTCCGGCACGCCTGCGCCGAGGTGCGGCGTCAGTCGCTGCCACTGGACGGTCAGCATGCGGTGGCGCTGCAGGTCGCGGAAGGCGCCGTAGTCGGCGACGACCTCGAAGCGGTAGCGCAGGGCTTCGAAGCCGCGACCGGGCCGGTGACGGCGGTTCTCGCGGTTGCCGATCAGATCAGCGAGCATCGCCGCGCGCTCCTCCGTGGAGCAGGCGTCGAGTCGTGCCTGGGTGATGTTCTCGCTGGCGCCGGAGGCCTCGAAGAGCAGTGAGGCGAGCAGCGCCTGCTCGTCGCCGTCGACCTGCAGCAGCCGCACCGACGGGCGGTCGTCACCCTCGCCTTCGGGCCGTGACGCGGGGTCGAGCCCGAGCCGCTCGGCCCAGTCAGCGCCCGCCCGGTCACGCTCGCGGAGGTACTCGATCCACTTGCCGCCGCGGTCGGGCCGCTCGACCCGCGTGACGAAGGACGGCATCACGGCCTGCACCGCGTCGAGGATGCCCTGGCCGGCCTCCCGAGCCTCAGGCAGCGGGTGCGCGAAGAGATGCAGGATCAGCTGTTCATACGTCTGGCCGGAGGCGTAGATGCCCATGTGCGACAACGCTGCCGCAGGCAGGATGCCGCGCAGCAGATCCAGCGCCTTGGCCTGGATCGCGCGATCCCGCGCCGGGCTCGGGTCACCCGGGAAGCTGCCGTCGACCCACGCGGTGACGGCCGGTAGCGCCTCGGCGTAGAGCCCGAAGATCTCCTCCATCGCCGCTGCGTACTGCGGCCCGAGGGCGAGATCGCGGTAGTAGCGGTAGCCGAGGCTCTCGGACATCGGCGTGTCGTAGGCGATATAGCGCGTCGACTGCTCGAGGTAGGCGCCGATCCGTGGACGCTGCAGCACCTTGGTCAGGACGTTCGACACCCACTCGGCGGCGACGTGCATGCCGCCGAGCTGCGCGACCGAGTCATCACCGTAACCGAGGAAGATCCGGTCGTAGAGCTCCGCGGCGCGTTGTCCTTCCGCGCCCTCGAACGGTGCAGCGTCGGTCGGCAGCGAGTCTGCGAACTCGTCCAGGAAGAGGCGTCGCAGGGTGCCCTGATAGCGCGAATAGCGCGCAAAGAGCGCACCCTTCACCGTCTCGGGCAGGTTCACGAGGCCGAAGACCGGCCGGTCCAGATTCGTGAAGTGCGGCGCCAGAATGGCGCGTTCTTCGGTGGTGAACGTGTCTGTCGGGTACTCCACGGGACGGGCGATGCTACCGGCATGCGCGGCGTTGGGATGCGCCCCCGCCGCAGCGGCATTGCTCCATAGCTTGACCGGTGCGGTAGGATACCCCCCGGGGTATCCATCCACTTCCCCCACCCCGGAGAAGGAGCACCATCATGGCCGACGTCGTCATCCTCGGAGCCGGAATTGCCGGCCACACTGCCGCGCTCAACGCGCGCAAGATGCTCGGGCGAAAGCACACGGTCACGGTCGTCTCGCCGAACTCGAACTGGAACTGGATCCCCTCCAACATCTGGGTCGGCGTCGGCGAGATGCAGAAGCAGGACGTCGTCTTCCCGCTCGCTCCCGTCTACAAGAAGCACGGCATCGACTACGTGCAGGCCAAGGCCGTCGCGATCCGCCCGCACGGCGACGCCCATGGCGAACGCGGTGCCGTCGACGTGGTGTCGACCGCGCCGGACGGCGGCGGCGCCGAGCAGCAGCTGCGCTACGACTACCTGATCAACGCGACCGGCCCGCGCTTGAAGTTCGAAGCGACGGAAGGGCTCGGGCCCGACAACGGCAACACCCACTCCGTCTGCACCGCCGATCACGCCACTGCCGCAGCGGCGGCGCTCTCAGCAGCGATCGAGAAGATGCGCGCGGGCGAGCGCCTGACGCTCGTCGTCGGCATGGGCCACGGCACCTGCACCTGCGAGGGCGCGGCGTTCGAGTACACGTTCAACGTCGACGCCGCGCTGCGCCAGGCGGGCGTGCGCGACAACGCGCGGCTGATCTACCTGACGAACGAGAACGAACTCGGGGACTTTGGCGTCGGCGGCATGACCTTCGTGGAACACGGTTTCGAGACGACGAGCTCGCTCTGGACCGGATCGCTGTTCCGCGAGCGCGGTGTGGAGCCGATCCTCGGCGCCCACGTCGAGAAGATCGAACCGGACGTCATCCACTACGAGACGCTCGACGGCGAGCATCACACGCTGGCCTACGACTTCGCGATGCTGCTGCCGCCATTCGGTGGCCAGCCGCTCAAGGCCTACGACCGCGCCGGCGCGGACATCACCGAGCAGCTGTTCGCTCCCAGCGGCTTCATGAAGGTCGACGCCGACTACACGCCCAAGCCCTACGAGGAGTGGTCCGCCGACGACTGGCCGGAGACCTACCAGGCGGTCGGGCTCGACAACGTCTGGGCCGTCGGCATCGCGTTCGCGCCGCCGCACCCGATCTCGAAGCCGCGCAAGAGTCCGGCGGGCACCGTGATCGCGCCGTCACCGCCGCGCACTGGGATGCCATCAGGCGTGATGGCCAAGACCGTGGCCCACACGATCGCCGACCGCATCCAGCACGGTGCCTCAGCGCCCGCCCACCAGGCGTCAATGGCGCGGATGGGGGCGGCCTGTGTCGCCTCGGCCGGCGCTGGCCTGACGAAGGGCACGGCGGCGACGATGACGATGATGCCGATCGTGCCCGACTACCAGCGCTACCGCACCGGCCGCGACCTTGCCCGTACCGGTGGCGAGATCGGCCTTGCCGGCCACTGGCTGAAGCTCTTGCTGCACCACATGTTCCTCTACAAGGCCAAGGGCAAGCGCGGCTGGAGCCTGATCCCGGAGTAGATGATGACCGACGAGACCACACCCACCACCGAAGTTCAGCCGATCGCCGACCTCTCGGGGATGCCGCAGCCAACCAAGCTGACGGTCCGGATCCGCAACAACCTGCCGTTCCAGTTCGGACGTTTCATCGTGCTCAACGCCCGGATGATCCGGATGGTCGTCTCAGGGCACGAAAAGGCGCCGCGCTGAGCGACTAGGCGAGGGCGAGGAAGAGCTTCTCGAGCATCGCCGCGTCGATCTCGCCGTCGGGGTCGCTGGCGCACTGCTTCATACCCTGCGCGATCATCGCGAAGCCGGCGCGGTCGATCGCCTTGCTGACGGCCGCGAGCTGCGTGACGACCTCGCGGCACTCACGATCCTCCTCGATCATCCGCAGGACGCCGGCGAGCTGACCTTCGGCACGGCGCAGCCGGGCGATGACGGCGGAACGGTCCTCTGGGGCGATCTCACGCATGGCATCGCATGGTACCCCACGGGGTATCCGTTTACAGCAGGCCGAGCGCGCGGCCCGCGTCCTGCGCGAGCCCCAGCGCCCAGCCGGGCAGAACGCCCAGCACGACGATCACGGCACCGAGGACGACCGCGAGGATCGTCGTCTCGATTCCTGCCGAATCGCCGGCGGGGGTGTCCTTGGTCGGCATCCAGATCGCGGCGACGACACGCAGGTAGTAGGCGAGCGAGACCACCGAACCGAGCACGATCGCAATACCGAGCCAGGTGTAGCCGCCGTCAACCGCGGCGCCGATCAGCACGAACTTGCCGATGAAGCCGACGGTCGCCGGCATGCCGGCCAGCCCGAGCATCGCGAGCGTCAGCGGCCACGCCAGCGCTGGGCGCGCGGCGCCGAGCCCGCTGACCGCGTCGATGCTGTCGCCGAGGTCGGTCTCGCGCTCGCGGGCGACGATCACCGCGAAGGCCGCGAGGTTCATCGCCGCGTAGCCGACGAGGTAGAAGAGCGTGGCTTCAGCGCCGAACGACGAGCCGACCAGCACCCCGGTCAGCAGATAGCCGGCCTGCGCGATCGACGACCACGCAAGCATCCGCTTCAGCGAGTCCTGACCGAGCGCGCCGACGTTGCCGACCACGATCGTCGTCACGGCGAGTGCCGCGAGCATCGGACCCCAGGTCTGCTGAGCGTCGATCAGCCCGACGTCGAACAGGCGCAGGAACGCACCGAACGTCGCGGCCTTCGTTGCGACGGCCATGAAGGCGGTGATCGGCGTCGGCGCTCCTTCGTAGACGTCAGGCGTCCACTGATGGAACGGCGCGACGGAGGCCTTGAACGCCAAGCCGACGACGCTGAGCGCGATCGCGGCGAGCAGCAGCGAGTCCTTGGGACCGCCGGCCACGGCCTTCGCGATGCCCTGCAGATCGGTGTCACCGCTGTAGCCGTAGAGCAGCGCAAGACCAAAGAGGAACGTCGCCGATCCGAGCGAGCCGACGATCAGGTATTTCAGCCCGGCCTCCAGTGAGCCGCGGCGCTGCAGCTCCACCGCACACAGCACGTAGAGCGGGATCGAGAGCAGCTCCAACCCGACGAACAGCGTGATCAGGTTCTGCGCGGCGGCGAGCACGACCATGCCGGCCGCCGCGGCCAACAGCAGCGCGTAGTACTCGCCGTGTTCGGCCTCCTCGGGTGCGCGCGAGCGCAAGGACAGCAGCACCGTGACGAAGCCGGCGAGGCAGACGATGCCGAGAATGCCGAGCGCCAGCTCGTCGAAGACCAGCGCGCCCTGCGACCCGTCGGCGACGAACAGCGCGGCGTTGTCGCCCCAGTGGGCGGCGCCGAGGATCCCGGCCGACAGGAAGGCCGCGGCAGAAAGCAGCGGCACCACGCCATGCCGTGCGGCGCGGCCTTTGAGCAGGCCGACGAGCAGCACCAGCGGCGACGCGCCGAGCAGCAGCAGCAATGGCAGCGCCTCGACCCAGTCGATCGCCGGCTTGCTGACCGCGATCATGGCGTCTGCCCTTCGAGGGTCGCAGCGGGCGCCGGCTGCGCCGGGGCCGGGGCGTAGGCGGCGACGGCGCGCTTTGTCGCCGGCGCACTGCGGTGCAGCAGGAACTGCGGCACGAACGCCAGGGCGAGGATGACGAGGATGATCGGCACCAGCGGCGCCGCCTCGCCCGCGCTCAGCTCGCGCGAGGTCACGCCCGCCGCCTCCCGGTTGTGCATCGCGCGGATGAACAACCGCAACGCGTAGACGGCCGCCAACGCCACGCCGACCGCCGCGATCAACGCGAACACGAGGTGCGCCTTGAACGCTCCGAGCAGGATCAGGAACTCGCCGATGAAGTTCGAGAAGCCCGGCATCGCGAGCGTCGCGAGCGCGGTGATCAGGAACAGGGTCGCGAGGATCGGTGCGCGGAACGCGATCCCGCCCATGTCACGCAGGTCCTCAGAGCCGCCGGCGCGCCCCGCGAGGTAGGCGACGATCATGAACGCCGGCGCCACCACCAAGCCGTGGTTGACCGACTGCAGGAGGGCGCCCTGCGCGCCGTCGCTGTTCAGCGCGAACACGCCGAGCGTGATGAAGCCGAGCTGCGCGACGGACGAGTAACCGAGCACGAGGCGGGCGTTGTTGACCGTGAACGCCATCACCGAGCCGTACAGGATCGAGCACAGCGCCAAGCCCATCATCAGCTCCTGGAAGTGCGAACTGGCGTCGGGGAAGATCGGCAGCACGATCCGCAGGAAGGCGTAGGCGGCGACCTTCGACAGCACGGCCGAGAACACCGCCAGCACCGGCATCGGCATCGCGCCGTAGCCGTCCGGCATCCAGCCGTGGAACGGGAACGCCGGCATCTTGATCAGGAATGCTGCAGCGAAGCAGAGGAAGATCCAGTTCTGCGAGCCGCTCGGTACACCGGCGGCCTGCAGGTCAGACAACACGAAGCTGAGGCCGCCTTCCGTGCCGGACGTGGCGAGGACGGCTGTCGCACTGGCGGCGGCCAGCATCAGCAGCGAGCCGACGAGCGTGTAGATGAAGAGCTTCGTGATCGCGGCGCGCCAGTCGGGCCCCTCACCCCAACTCAGCGTCAGGAACAGGAACGGCAGCAGCATCAGGTCGAAGAAGGCGATGAACAGCAGCAGGTCCTGTGCCATGAACGCCCCGAGCACGGCGGATTCCGCGGCCGCGAACAGGATCAGGAAGCGGCGCTCGTGCGGCCACTCGCGCATCAGCGCCCAGACGAGACAGACGAGGAACAGCAACGCCGTCAGGGCGATCAGGGCGATATTGAGGCCATCGAGCCCGAGCTTGTAGTGAATGCCGAGCGGCTCGACCCAGACCCGGTCGGTGACGTTCTGCAGGCCGTCGACCTTGCGACCGGCCGACGGGTCGAAGTGGGCGAGCGTGCCTACGACCCAGCCGAGCACAGCACCCATCGCGCCGAGCACGAGCCCGCGCCGCAGCAGGGTCGGCAGGAACGCACCGACGATTGCCGCGGCGAGCGGCAGCCAGAGCGGGATCGAGAGCGGAATGCTCACGCGGCCACCAGGACGTAGAGGAGCAGCGCGGCGATGCCGAGCACGACCAGCGCGGCATAGGCGCGCAGGAATCCCGTCTGCAGCGCCCGCGTCGCGGCTGAGCTGGCGCGGACCGCGCCGGTGGTACCGCCGACGACCAGACCGTCGATCACGACGCGTTCGAAGGTCGACATGGCGAAGCGGCCGATCCAGGCGGCGGGCCGCACGATCAGCAGCGCGATCAGCTCGTCGAAGTACCACTTGTTGACGAACAGGCGGTGCAGCGGCGCGAAGCGCGCCTGCAGCCGCTGGGCGGCCTCACCGTTGCCGACGGCGTAGATCCGGTAGGCGATGAAGATGCCGAGCGCGCCGACAGCGGCACCGAGGATCAGGCCGAACCAGAGCAGCCCGTCAGACGGGTCGGTCTGGATCGTGGAATCGGCGAAGGTCGGTTCGAGGAAGTTCTCGAGCGAGCTCGTGACGTGCGGGATGCCGACGACGCCGCCGACGATCGCCAGGAACGCCAGCACCGACATCGCGGCCTTCATCGGCAGCGCCTCTTCAGCGATGTGATGCTCGGGCCCCGGGAAGCCGACGTCGGTGTCCTCGACCTCGCCGGTTGCGGGATTGGTTGGCTGCTCGGCGTGCCAGATGTGGCCGCCTTCGAGCGCCAGCGCCTGTTCGTTGGGGTCAAGGCCGGGCGGGGTCCAAAACACACGGAAGATCATGCGCCACGTGTAGAACGCGGTCATCAGCGCCGCGACGTAGCCGGCGACGTACAGCGCCCAGTGCCAGCCACCCTGCTCACCGATGCCGAGCAGGATCTCGTCCTTCGAGAAGAAGCCGGAGAACGGCGGGATGCCGGCCAGCGCGAGGCCGCCGACCACGAAGGCGCCGTAGGTGAACGGCATCGCCTTCTTGAAGCCGCGCATCTTGTCGAGGTTCTGCTCGCCGCCCATCGCGGAGATCACCGAGCCGGCGGCCATGAACAGCAGCGCCTTGAAGAAGGCGTGCGTCATCAGGTGGAACAGGCCGGCGACGTAGACGCCGGCCGAAACGGCCATGATCATGTAGCCGATCTGCGACATCGTCGAGTAGGCGATGACGCGCTTGAGGTCGGTCACGACCATGCCGATCGTCGCCGCGATCAGCAGCGTCAGGCAGCCGATGATCGCGCCGGTGTTGGCGGCGGTCGCCGACTGCTCGAACAGCGGGTGCATGCGCGCGATCAGGTAGACGCCGGCGGTCACCATCGTCGCGGCGTGGATCAGTGCGGAGACCGGCGTCGGGCCCTCCATCGCGTCCGGGAGCCAGGTGTGGAACGGCACCTGGGCGGACTTCGCGAACGCGCCGACGAGCAGCAGCAGCAGGCCGACGGTCAGGTCGGTCTGCTGCGCCTGACCGAGCTCCTCGGCCTGCTTGAACGTGCCGAGGAAGTCAACCGTGCCGGTGTGCTTGACGAGGAAGAACGTGCCGAGCACGAGGCCGATGTCACCGACGACGTTGATCACGAACGCCTTGATGCCGGCGCGCGTGGCCGTCTCGCGGCGGTACCAGAAGCTGATCAGCAGATACGAGGCCGCGCCGACGAATGCCCAGCCGACCGTCAGCAGCACGAAGTTGCCGGCCAGCACCAGCAGCACCATCGAGAAGACGAAGAAGTTCAGGTAGGCGAAGAACCGCGTGTAGCCGCGGTCTCCCTGCATGTACGCGATCGAGTAGATGTGGATCAGCGTCGAGACGCCGGTCACCACGAGCAGCATCAGGATGCTCAAGGGGTCGACGAGGATCTGCAGCTTGATGTCGAATGACCCGGCCGACGCGTAGTCGTACAGCGACGAGACGACCTGGCGATCCCCCTCGCCGCGACCCTGCAGCGAGAAGAAGGCAACCAGCGCCAGCGTGAAGCTGGTTGCCAGGGCGACGGTGCCGATCACGCCGGCGACGACGCGCCCGTTGGTGACGCGGAAGAACAGGCCGTTGACGACCGCCCCCACCAACGGGGCGAGGAGCGCGAGCCAGGCAGCGGTGGTCGGGCTCACCCGCGGAGCTCCGATGCAGCGTCGACATCAACGAGCATGTCGCGCCGGTACATCGCGACGATCAGGCCGAGGCCGATGCAGACCTCGCAGGCCGCGACGATCATCACGATCACGGCGAAGACGTGGCCATCGCCGTTGCCCCACTGCCGGGCGAAGGCGATCAGCGCCAGGTTCGCGCCGTTCAGCATCAGCTCCAGGCTCAGCAGCGTCGACAGCGGGCTGCGGCGCGTCAGCACGCCCGCGGCGCCGATCACCCAGATCAGCGCGGCGACGGTGATGTACCAGCTGATGCTCACCGCTCCTCCTCACCCTCTCCAGCGACGTTCATGTTGGCTGTCGGGTTGCGGTAGCCGGTGCCTTCCTTCATCGAGCCGACGCCCTCCGGCATCCGCGGCGCGACCCACGGGCGGGCCGTGCCCTCGTCCGCCCGCCGCCGCGCCAGCACGACGGCGCCGACGGCGGCGACGAGCAGGAGGATCGAGGCCGCCTCGAACGGGAACAGGAAGCGCGTCAGCAGCAGCTCGCCCATCTCCTGCGGCGTGCCGAACGCCGGATCCCACTGCGCGCCGTCGGAGCCAAAGCCCTTGAGGCTCGTGCCGAGCAGCGCGATCAGCAGCTCCACGGCCAGCGCGGCGCCAACGACGATGCTGAAGGCGCGCAGCCCCGGGCCACCGAGCGGCTTGATCCGCGTGGCGCTGTCGGTGCCGACGTAGGCGACGACAAAGACGTAGAGCACCATCACGCCGCCGGCGTAGACGACGACCTGCGCAGCAGCGACGAACTCCGCCCGCAGCAGCAGGAAGAGGACGGCCAGGTTGAGCAGGTGGAAGACCAGCGCCAGCACCGCGTAGAACGGGTTGCGCAGGACGACGACGCCGAGCGCGCCGGCGAGTGCGCCCGTGCCCGCGATGAAGAAGAGCACTTCGGCCATTACTCGCCCTCCCGCCGCAGCGGTTGGCGGTCGAACGGCTCGGCGAGCAACATCTCCTTGGTGAAGATCAGGTCCGATCGCTCGTAATCGGCGAGCTCGAAATCGTTGCCCATCGTGATCGCGTCGAACGGACACGCAACCTCGCAGTAGCCGCAGAAGATGCAGCGGCTGAGGTTGATCTCGTAGACGGCGGCGTAGCGCTCACCGGCCGAGACGCGGTGCTCGGGTGTGTTCTCGGCCGCGACGACGCGGATGCAGTCGGCCGGACAGGCCGCAGCGCAGAGCGAGCAGCCGACGCACTTCTCGAGCCCGGTGTCGGGGAAGGTGTGCAGGCGATGGCGGCCGCGGAAGCGCGGGTAGACCGGCACCTTCTCCTCCGGGTAGGCGATCACCTGCACCGGCTTGACGGTCTGGCCGAGCGTCGTCTTGAGGCCGCGCAGCGTCTCGCCGAACGCGCGGTACAGCCCGCCGAGGCCACCGGGCTCGGGACCGTCGACGACGTGCAGATCCTCAGGTGCCGGCTGCCAACTCATGCGGCCACCACCACGATCGCCGTCACCAGCGTGTTGGCCATCGCCAACGGCAACAGCACCTTCCAACCCAGGGCCATCACCTGGTCGTAGCGCAGCCGGGGCAGCGTGGCGCGCGCCCAGACGAAGAGGAAGATGCCGAACAGAATCTTGGCGAGCACGACGAACGGCATCGCCCAGCCAGGGGTTTCAACAAAGGGAAGGTTCCAGCCACCGAGGTAGACCGTGGCGATCACGCCGGACGCGATCACGGTGTTCAGGTACTCGGCGAAGTAGTACGTCGCGAAACGCCCGCCGCCGTACTCGGTGTTGTAGCCGCCGACGATCTCCGCATCGGCCTCCACCATGTCGAATGGCGGACGGTTCGCCTCGGCGAACGAGGCGACCAGGAAGACGAGGAAGCCGACGAACTGGGGCACGATGTACCAGAGCCCGTCCTGGGCGTTGACGATGTCGACGAGGGACATCGTGCCGGCGCTGATCACGACGCCGACCAGGGCCAGGCCCTGCGAGACCTCGTAGGAGATCAGCTGCGCGGCCGCGCGCATCGACCCGAGGAACGAGTACTTCGAGCCCGATGACCAGCCGCCGAGCATGATGCCGTAGAACGCGATGCCGCCGAAGGCGAACAGGTAGAGCGGGCCGATCGAGACGTCGAGGCCGTAGAGCCCGACCTGCCGGCCACCGATGCTGACGACGTCGCCGAACGGGATGATCGCGAAGGCCGCGACCGCCGTCGAGATCGAGATCAGCGGTGCCAGCACGAACATCCAGCCGATCGAGGTGCGCGGCCGGAACTGCTTCTTCGACAGCAGCTTGAGGATGTCGGCGACCGGCGTGAGCAGCCCGTAGGGACCGACGCGGGTCGGGCCGTAGCGATTCTGCATCCGGCCCATCACCTTGCGGTCGGCCATCAGCGCGACCGGGATCAGTGTCAGCCCGATCGAGAAGAGGATCACGGCCTTGATGACGACGATCCACCACGGCTCGGCGAGCATCACGTCGGCGACGAGCAGGTTCATGACGCGCCCTCCACCGTCGCCAGTTCCTCCAGCGGACGCTCCGCGACCGCCAGCGGATCGACGGAGACGAGCGGGCCGTCGAGCAACGGCCTGGAGAGGAACGCCGAACCGGCCGGCACGCCGGAGCGGATCAGCACGGTCGCCTGCACCGCGGCGCCGCTGTCAGCGGTGACGGTGGCGCGGCCGCCGTTGCGCACGTTCAGCCGCTCGGCATCGCGCGGCGAGAGCTCGATCGTCGTCTCGCGACCGAGGAACGCCAGCGCCGGGGCGTGCGCGGCCTCCGGCCCGTCCCAGGCGGTGCGGAAGCTGCCGAGCCGCAGGCGACTGCCGGCCGGCGCCGGGCCCGCAGCAGGAACCTCAGAGGCTGCAAGGTCCGCCACCGGTTGCGTCACAGGCTCGATGCCGACGGGCGGTGAGACCAGGCCGAAGTCCAGTCCGAGCCGGCGACCGAGCTCCTGCATCACCCACCAGCCCGGCTGCACCTCGCCGACGCGGGCGACACCCTGGCGCACGCGCTGCACGGTGCCGTCGGGGTGGGTCACGGTGCCTTCGCGTTCACCGTCAACGTCAGCGGGGAACACGACGTTGGCGTGCTCGGCGATGCCGTCCGTGAGGAACGCGGCGTGTGCGACGACGCTGGAGGCGCGCTCCAGCGCGTCGTCCCACAGCTCGCCGCCGGGCAGATCATCGATCGGGTCGACGCCCAGCAGCCAGAGTGCGGCGAGCTCCTTGTTCGCCGCCGCTTCGGCGACCTGCTGCGTGTCGAGGCCGCCGCCGTCGAACGGCACGACGCCGGCCTCGGCGAGGCCGCGGCCGTTGGCGAATGCCGGCACGCCGAGCAGGCCCGCACCGTCGCGACCGCCAAGCCCGAGCGCCTGGGCGATCGCCACCAGCGCGGCGCCGCCGGCGGGGTCGGCGAGCACGCGCTCGCCGTAGAGGATCACGACGTCTTCGCCGCCGTCCCGCAGCAGCGTCGCCAGCGCGGCG
>JGI24770J26754_10002809_pt1 | contig 11859 bp, 11 predicted proteins | sample LakOneMetagenome_FD_26754 | JGI IMG/M metagenome (IMG submission 26754) | reverse complement strand
ACCGTGCACAAACCCCAGGCACCCATCGAGGTGCCCTTCACGGATGTCGCGGTGCGCATCGAGCGGACGCGCGGATGACGCCCACGGTGCCTGTGGACGTCGTGGCCGTGGACGTCGTGCCTGCGAACGTGGTGCTGGCCCTCGGCAGCAACCTCGGGGATCGCCACGCCACCCTCGCGGCGGCTGTGCGCGATCTGGCCGACCTGCCCGGGTTTGACCTGACGGGTGTTTCGCCGGTTTTCGAGTCGGTGGCCGTNAAGGTGNACGGCGTTGACGACACCGCGCCCCGCTATCTGAATTCCGTGCTGACCGCCCGGTTCACGGGTGAACCGCTTGCGCTGCTCACGGCCGTGAATGCCGTTGAAGCCGATCACGGTCGAGTGCGGCTGGAACGCTGGGGCGACCGCACGCTCGATATCGACATCATCGTGATCGATGACCTCGAGTACGAGGACGACCGGCTGACACTGCCGCACCCACGAGCGTGGGAACGCGATTTCGTGCTCGCCCCGTGGCTGTGCCTCGACCCGGACGCCAGCATTCCCGGCCGTGGTTTCGTGCGGGACCTGCTCGCCCACATCGACAATGCCGTGGTGCCGGCCGGCACCCGAGGTGAAGCGGACGTGGCGCCATGACCCGCACGCACGCGACGCCGCTGATCGGGCTCGGACTGCTCGGGCTGGTTCTCGGGTTCCTGCTGGAGATCGGCGCCGCGGCATCCGGTTCGGCGATCGTGGTCCCGCCGGTGTCACTCCCGCTCACGCTCCTGGTGATGGCGGCCATTGTGGTGACCCTGGCCTGGCGCGTGCGCCGGTCGGCTCGGCGCCGCGGAACCCGCCGGATGGATCCGTTCTTTGCCATGCGGGTTGCCGTGCTGTCGAAGGCATCGAGCCTGAGCGGTTCGCTGGTGCTCGGAGCCGCGCTGGGAATCGTCGGGTACATTCTTACGCGCACGGTCGTTGCCGCGATCCCGTCCCTGTGGCTGGCTGTCGGAACGGCTGTCGGCGCACTCGTGCTGTTGATAGCCGGCCTGCTCGCGGAGCATTTCTGTACGCTGCCGCCTGATGGTGACAAGCCGGGCTCCGGCACGTCGGGGAAACCCAACGGCGACGCGCCGGGTGCGCAACGTGTCTGAACCGCGCCCGCAGGGCGAACCGCAGCCGCCCGCATCCCCTCGGCTCGACCTGCCGGACGTGGGCGTCTGGCAGCGTGTGGCGCCGCGCTATGTGGTGGTGGAGATCGTGGGCAGCATCGTGTTCGGCTTGGCAGTCTGCGGCGGTGCCGCGTTGTTGTGGTTGCTCGCGGACATGCGGTGGGCCATGTATGCCGGGGCTGCCTTCGCGGTGGTCACCATTGTGAGCATCATCATCGAACCGAGACGCGTGCGATCCATCGGCTATCAGTTGCGGGCTGACGACCTGTTGTTTCGCCGCGGAATCATGTTCCAGCGGTTCGTGTCGGTGCCCTATGGTCGCATGCAGCTCGTGGACATTACCCGCGGGCCGGTGGCACGATGGCTGGGACTGGCCGATCTCAAGTTCGTCACCGCTGCCGCCGCGAGCGGGGTTGCCATCCCCGGACTCAACGAAGCGGATGCCGAGGCCCTGCGGGATCGGCTCGTCGAGCTCGCTGAGAGCCGCCGGGCGGGCCTGTGACCATGCCCGCGGCTGACGCTGTTCCGGTCGAGCCGGAGCGGGAGTCCAACGGGTCGCCAGGTGCCGACCCGCGTGACGCCGACCCGCGTGACATTGACCCGTCCGGATCCCCGGCGCAGTTCGCCGTACCGCTTGTCGTGCCGTCTTTCACCGACGGTGAATGGCACCGTCTGCATCCGGCAACCCCGCTGCTGCGCGGCGGAATCTTTCTGTTCGCCGTTCTCGGCTTCATCATCGCCAACCTGCGTGAGCGGGTCATCGAATTCTTCCTGAACGAGCCCAACTACGGCGGTGACCCGATCGATGAGATCGTGAACCGCGGAGCCGTGGGCTGGGCACTGCTCGGCGTGGCCGCCGTTCTGATCGCGATTCTCGTGATTTTCACCCTGTCGTGGCGCCTGCATACGTTTCGGGTGACCGCCGAGGTCGTGGAGGTGCGCAGCGGGCTGGTGTTCCGCAGCAGCCGTCGGGCCCGTCTCGACCGGGTGCAGGGGGTCAACCTGGTGCGGCCCTTCATTCCGCGCCTGTTCGGAGCAGCGCGCCTCGAAGTGAGTGTGGCGGGTCAGGACGGCAACGTGCAGCTGGCTTACCTCAACTCGAAACTTGCGGACGGCCTCCGTCGTGACATCCTGCGGCTCGCGTCGGGATTGCGGCATGTGCCTGCCGACACGGCGCCGGCCTTGGCAGCGGACGTCGCGTTTTCATCCGGCCGGGACAACGTGGCAACCGGCGATGCGGCAACCGATGTTACGGCATCCGTCGAGGAGGTTCCCGCCGTGGGCGGCGCGGTCGGGGCTCTCGCCCGCACGCGGGTGAATGACTTTCTTGCGCCGGAACTTGACCCGGATGCCGCCCCGCCGGAATCGGTTGTGCGCATACCGATTATTCGGCTGATCGGTTCCATCGTGCTGAGCGGATTCACCGTCTTTCTGCTGCTTGCGGTCGGCGCACTCATCCTCACCGTGGTCATCGGCAGCAACGAGTGGCTGCTCCTCGCCATCCTGCCGGGCATCATCGGTAGCGTCGGTTACTACTTCTCCCGCTTCACCAAATCGCTGCGGTACACCATCGCGGGAACCGCCGAGGGAGTGCGGGTGGGGTTCGGCCTGCTGTCCACCAGCAGTGAAACGTTGCCGGCTGGACGAATCCACGCCATCGGTATCTCGCAGCCGCTCTTGTGGCGGCCGTTCGGCTGGTGGCAGGTGCAGATCAACAAGGCAGGGCAGTCCACCAACCAGGGTGCGGCGGGTGCCGCGTCGACAACCACGCTCCCGGTGGGGTCGGTCGCAGACGTCACACGGGTTCTACAACTCATCCTGCCGGGTGCGGACGCCGAGCAACAGCGCGACCTGATCGAACGCGGGCTCACCTCCCGCGGCGGCAACGACGGATTCAGGAATGCGCCGCGCGTAGCGGCCTGGCTGCATCCGTTCTCCTGGCGTCGCACCGGATACGCGATTTGCAACAACGCAATGCTGTTGCGCCGGGGCGTTATTTACCGGGAGCTCATCGTGGTGCCGCTGGCCAGGATGCAGAGTGTGCGCATCTCCCAGGGCCCGCTACAACGGCGCCTGGGGCTTGCGACGGCCCAGCTGCATACCGTTGCCGGGCCGGTGTCGGCGAAGCTGAGCGTGATCGACCGGCGTGAGGCCGTGATCCTTTTTGAGCTGGCGGAACGTGGGTCCGTTGCCGCCGCCCAGCTCGACACCAACGAATCTTCAAACCGATCGACAGGGGCAACCGAATGAATCAACGACCAGGACGACTCGGAGTCGGCATCATCGGCGCGGGGCGGGTCGGCCCCATCCTGGGTGCGGCGCTCGCAGGAGCGGGGCATGCCATCGTAGGAATCAACGCCATCTCGCAGTCCAGCCGCGACCGGGCCGAGGCCATCCTCCCGCTCGTACCCATCCTCAGCGTGCCGCAGATCGTGGAGCGCAGTGAACTCGTGATCCTGGCCGTACCCGACGCCCAGCTCGAGAGTCTCGTGAGTGGTCTCGCGGCCACGAACACCTGGCGGCCCGGGCAGCTCGTGCTGCACACCTCGGCCCGGTTCGGCACGGCGGTTCTGGCTCCGGCCCTCGCCGGCGGAGCGATCCCTCTCGCCATTCACCCGGCCATGGCCTTCACGGGCACGAGCCTGGACCTTGCCCGGCTGTCCGACAGTTACTTCGCCGTGACGGCACCCGCTCCCGTGCTGCCGATCGGGCAGGCACTCGTCGTGGAGATGGGCGGCGAACCGATCATCGTTGCCGAGGGAGACCGGGCGAATTATGCCGAGGCGGTGGAAACGGCCACGGCGTTCTCCACGTCGATCGTGGAGCAGGCCACGCGGCTGCTGTCCGAGATCGGCGTCGAGCAGCCCGGTGCCGTGATCGGGCCGCTGGTGCGCTCGGCGATGGAGAACGCCTTGGGCCGCATCTCACCGGAGACGTTGGATCTCTCGCGGCTTGACGGTCTGCAGGAGAGCCCTCTTCGTGGCAGGCTTGACGATGGCCCGCGCGAACAAAACGACGATACCTCGGAGGACGAGTGACTGTGCTCACCATGCCAGAAGTCATTGGCACCATTGACGAACTGCGCAATCGGCTCTGTGAAACCCGAGAGAAGGCCGCCATGGTGGGCGGCGACACCCGGGTTGTTCTCGTGCCGACCATGGGCGCCCTGCATGAGGGACACCTGTCCCTGATTCGACGCGCACGGTCCCTCGGCGACATCGTCTTCGTNTCCATCTTCGTCAATCCCCTCCAGTTCGGCGCGGGCGAAGACCTGGACCAGTACCCACGTACCCTCGACGCCGACCTGGCCGCCCTCGCTGCCGAGGGTGTGCCTTTCGTCTTCGCGCCGAGCACCCGGGAGATGTACCCGGTGAGCACCAACAACACGCGGATCACGGCCGGCCCCATCGGCGCTCGGTACGAAGGCGCGGCCCGGCCAGGGCACTTCGACGGCATGCTCACGGTGGTGGCGAAGCTTTTCAACATCGTGGCGCCGGATGCCGCCGTGTTCGGCCAGAAGGACGCGCAGCAGGTTTTCCTGATCCAGAGCATGGTGGCCGACCTCAATGTTCGTGTGGCCGTCGACGTAGTCCCCACCGTGCGTGAGACCAGTGGACTCGCTCTCTCCAGCCGCAACCGCAACCTTGATGCGCCCCAGCTGGCCGCCGCCGCCGCACTGTATGCCGGCCTGAGCAAGGCCCAGAACGCTGCGGCCGCGGGGCCGGAAGCCGCCCTCGCGGCCGCGCATGCGCTTATCGACGCCCAGCCGCTGGTTAAACTGGACTATCTCGTTGTCGTGCATCCGCAGACTTTCCTTGCGGTGCAGCCGGACTATCGCGGTCCGGCCAGAATGTTGGTCGCCGCGATCGTGGGAACGACCCGGCTCATCGACAACGTTTCACTCGATCTGGCCTAGCGCCACCCTCATCAAAGACACCGCCATACACCGAGCACGACCGAGCACCCCCGGAACATAACCGGACCAGGCTCGGGCAATGGAGACCCGCATGAGCATGAACCCCGACGCCGAGCTCACCCCGGCCGAAATGAACGAGCAGAAACTGGTTCGTCTGGGCAAGCGCGAGCGCCTGAACGCGGCCGCCACCTCCCCGGCCGGCGGCGCCTACCCGGTGTCCGTTCCCGTCACCGACACGATCCCGGCCGTGCGGGCCCGATTCGGCCACCTCGAAGCGGATGCGGTGACCGGTGTCATCGTGGGTCTGGCCGGCCGGGTCGTGCACTCCCGCAACACCGGCAAGCTCTGCTTCGCCAGCCTGCAGTCCGGTGACGGAACCCGTATCCAGGCCATGGTCTCCCTGGGAGAGGTCGGCGAGGAATCCCTCGCCGCCTGGAAAGACCTGGTCGACCTCGGCGACCACGTGTTCGTCTCCGGCCAGGTCATCTCAAGCCGCCGCGGCGAGCTGTCGATCATGGTGAGCGAGTGGCAGATCGCCGCCAAGGCGCTGCTGCCGCTGCCCAACCTGCACACCGAACTGAGCGAAGAGACCCGGGTGCGCAGCCGCTACCTCGACCTGATCAACCGCGAGCAGGCACGCAGCAACGTGATCGCCCGCTCCAAGGCCGTGGCGAGTCTGCGCAAGACGTTCACCGATCTGGAGTTTCTCGAGATCGAGACGCCGATGCTGCAGGTCATGCACGGCGGGGCATCCGCTCGCCCGTTCGCCACCCACAGCAACGCCTTCGACACCGAATTGTTCCTGCGCATCGCACCGGAGCTCTTTCTCAAGCGTGCCGTCGTGGGCGGCATCGACCGCGTGTACGAGATCAATCGCAACTTCCGCAATGAGGGCGCCGACTCCACCCACTCGCCCGAGTTCGCGATGCTCGAGGCCTACGAGGCCTACGGCGACTACAACTCGATCGCCGACCTCACCCAAAAGCTAATTCAGGATGCCGCGTTCGCCATCGCCGGGTCGCACGTGGTGACCTGGGCCGACGGAACCGAGTTCGACCTCGGCGGCGACTGGGCGCGCATCAGCATGTACGACAGCCTCTCGGCCGCCGCCGGCATCACGATCACCCCGCAGACGCCCCTCGCCGAGCTCAAGGAGCTCGCGGCACGCGAGGAGTTGGAGATCGACCACCCCATCCACGGCAAGTACGTCGAAGAGCTGTGGGAGCACTTCGTGAAGGGCGACCTCACCCGGCCCACGTTCGTGATGGACTTTCCGGTGGACACGAGTCCACTCGTGCGCGGTCACCGTTCGATCAACGGCGTCGTGGAGAAGTGGGACCTGTACGTGCGCGGCTTCGAACTGGCCACCGGCTACTCGGAGCTCGTCGACCCGGTCGTGCAGCGCGAACGATTCGTGGAGCAGGCCCGCCTGGCCGCAGACGGCGACCCGGAGGCGATGCGCCTCGACGAGGAATTCCTGCGCGCGCTCGAGCATGGCATGCCGCCGACCGGTGGAATGGGAATGGGGATTGACCGCATGCTGATGGCCCTCACCGGTCTGGGCATTCGCGAGACCATCCTGTTCCCCCTGGTGAAGTGAGGCGGCCCGATGAGCTATCTGCCCAAGGACGAACTCGGTCCGGACAAACCGGAGAAGGGCGGCCGCAAGCCGCCGTCGCAGAGCCGCATCGCGCTGTGGGTCGTGGTGAGCGCGGTGGGCCTGTACATGATCGGTAGCGGACTGTACACGCTGCTGACCAAGTAGCCCCGCGAGCGCCCGCACTCAGGGTTTGCGCGTAGTCTAAGAACGTGATTGAGAACTTCTGGGGTAACGCACTCTTTTCCGTGGTGCCCACCATCATCCTGGGTGTGTTGTTCTGGCTGATGCTGCGCGCGATTCTGCGTGCCGACCGCACGGAACGTAAGGTGTACGCCCAGATTGAGGCCGAAGAACGCGAGCGCCTGGGGCTCGACAAGCCCGTCACCTAACAGCCTGTGTTCGGCATCGATGGGCTGAGCTACACCGTTCTGATCGCCTTCTTCATCGACTTCGCAGTGCGGATCGTTGCCATCATCGTCGTGCCGCGCAACCGCCGGCCGATGTCGGGCATGGCGTGGCTGCTCACCATCTTCTTCATCCCATACGTGGGTGTGCTGTTGTTTCTACTCATCGGGTTTCGCATGCTTCCGAAAAAGCGGCTGGCCAAACAGGAAGAAATCAACGAGTTCATCCGTGACACCACGCAGGGAGTGGAGCGCGTGGATCGGGACGAGTCCTGGCCCGGATGGCTCGAGTCCGTGGTGGAACTCAATCGCAATCTCGGGGCGATGCCACTCGTGGGTGACAACAGCGCCACCCTGATCGGTGAATACCAGGTGGCGTTCGACACGATGATCGCCGACATCGACGCCGCTCACAAATACGTGCACGTTGAGTTCTACATCCTCTCCCTCGACCCCACGACGGCCCCCTTCTTCGACGCGCTGGAAAGGGCCGTGGCGCGCGGCATCACCGTGCGGGTGCTGATGGACCACATCCAGTCGATGCGCCGCCCCGGGTACAGTCGCACCAAACAGCGGTTGACGGATGCCGGCGTGCAGTGGGAGCTGATGCTTCCGGTGCAGCCGCTGCGCGGCAAGTGGCAGCGACCCGACCTGCGCAATCACCGCAAGCTCCTGATCGTGGACGGCCGCGTCGGTTTCATGGGCTCCCAGAACATCATCGACCGCTCGTACAACATGCGCCGAAACCTCCGTCGTGGCCTGCAATGGAAAGACCTGATGACGCGGGTTGAAGGGCCGATCGTGCTGGGACTCAACGCGATCTTCATCACGGACTGGTACAGCGAGACCGACGAACTGCTCACCCGCGACGTCGACCCGGTTGCGCCCCGCCTGGGTTCGGAGGGGTTGGACTGCCAGGTGGTACCCAGTGGGCCGGGATTCAAGGGCGAGAACAACCTGCGGCTATTCCTGGCCTTGCTTTACTACGCGCGGGAACGCATCATCATCACCAGCCCGTACTTCGTGCCGGACGAGGCCATGGCATACGCCATCACCACGGCCACGCAGCGGGGCATCCACGTGGAGCTGTTCGTGTCGGAAATCGGGGACCAGGCGGTCGTTTACCACGCCCAACGGTCCTACTACGAGGAACTGCTCACCGCNGGGGTGCACATCTACATGTTCAAGGCGCCGTACATTCTGCACGCCAAGCACTTCACCATCGATGACGACGTCGCGGTGATCGGNTCGAGCAATATGGACATGCGCTCGTTCAGCCTCAACATGGAGGTGTCGCTGATGGTGCGCGGGCGCTCCTTTGTGGCAGACCTGCGCCGCGTCGAAGACGGTTATCGGGCCGACAGCACTGAACTGACCCTCGAGGCGTGGCTCAAGCAGCCGTTACGGTCGACCGTGCTCGACAACCTCGCCCGGCTGACCTCCGCCGTGCAGTAGCCCTCCCGGGCTAGTCCACTCGAATCAGTCGGTGTCGTGNGCGCTGGCCTCAGCCGGAACGGGCTCGAGCAGTGACTCGGTCGCCGTGTCGTCTGTCGTTGTCACCTCGGTCGCCGTGGCCTCTGTCGGCGTCGGCCGCATCAGCAGTTCCAGCAAGACGATGACCACAACGCTGATGATCGCGGTCCATCCGATCACCGCCGGGGTGAGCGGCCGCACGAACACGACGATGGCGGCGGCCACCACCACGACCGTCACCCGGATGCCCCGCCGTGCGGCGAAGAGCCACGAGCCGAATTTCCCCGTGGTCACTCCGCCGCGCTCCGCCGCGGTGCGAGCCAGGGCAGCCCCGTGCACGGTGGCCCGGCGAAGGTTGCGTCCGCCGGTGAAGGGACCCGCCAGGTAGGCCACGGCGGCCACGCCGAACCCGACCAAACCCACGGAGAGCGCCGTGCTGTACAGGAACGGAGTCACGGCGTCGTAGAACGACTGCGCCGCCCCGATGGGCAGGTAGGCGGGGGACACGGTGTTCACGAAGATGATGCGCCCGATGTAGAGCCCGCCGGCCAGAACTGCCATCATCACGGCCAGGAAGCCGCCGGCGAAGATCAGCGTGCGGGCTCGTCGACGCGCCGCGAGGACCCCGGCGGCCAGGAAGGCGAGCGCCACGATCGGAAGCACGAAGCCGAGGGTGTTGAGAACCTCGTAGCCGGCCCGTGCCTGCACGAGGGCGTCGGACTGGGCGACCACGATGGTTCGATCGATGGTGGGGATGTTGGCGGCGAGGGTGAACCCGCTGGCCACCAGCTGGGTCTTCACGGCGTCGATGATCGGACCGATCTGGATTCCCAGTTCGCCGTTGGGGCCGATGACGACCGCGCCGGAAGTGTCGCCCTGGAGTGCGGCCAGCAGTTGGGTATGACTCACGCGCAAGGTCTGCGCCCACACATCCGCGAAGGCCTGCGAGGTGACCACCGATTGGGTTGTGCTGCGAATGAGCGATTCCACGCCCTGCACGGCGGGGGCTCGCAACAGCTGCAGGGCTGCCACCGCCTGAGGGGACAGATTGAGCGTGGCCAGGCCGTCGAAGAGATCGCCGGCCACGGCGTCGATGTCGACCTGCTGGTTGATCTGGGTGACGATTTCGTTTACCAGCACGGTTTGCACGGCCGGGTCGGAGGCGAGCGGCGCGAAGGTTGACACGAAGCGGTCGGTGTCGGTGACTTCGGTCTTGGTCCAGGCCGCAATCACCGCCGTGGGAGCCAGTAGAACACCCACGGCCACCAGGAGGGCCGCCACGAAAGCTCGACCGCGGTGATGCTCACGCGGCGGCGTCGCTGCAGCTGTCGCCGTGACCGCTCTCACCTGTTCGCGCAGCCGCTCGTTCTCCGCGGAAAGCCGCGCAATTTCCCGTGCAGCGTTCTCTGCCGTTGCGTCGACCGGCTCCGCACGGTTAGCTGACTGCTCCATGGACTCCACCTTCCACTCGCTGGTTGCTGACACTATGGCCCCGCATCGGGGTCTGCGCCAGACCGGGAAGCGAGTCAGCGGCATCCTCTGCTCACAGTTCCTTCACACTTCTGTCACGCCTACGGCGAACAAAGCCGTGCAACTCGGCTGGGCTGGCTACTCTCGATGTAACGGCACCAACTGCCCTGGCGCCAAGGGAGCGATCATATGTTTGAGAGATTTACCGACCGAGCTCGTCGCGTCGTCGTTTTGGCCCAGGAAGAGGCCAAGATGCTCAACCACAACTACATCGGCACTGAGCACATTTTGCTCGGGCTGATTCATGAGGGTGAGGGCGTCGCCGCCAAGGCTTTGGAGAGCCTCGGCATTTCACTGGATGCCGTGCGCGAACAGGTGCAAGACATCATCGGTCAGGGTCAGCAGCAGCCGACCGGCCACATCCCCTTCACGCCCCGTGCGAAGAAGGTCCTCGAGTTGAGCCTGCGCGAAGCGCTGCAGCTCGGCCACAACTACATCGGCACCGAGCACATCCTGCTCGGCCTGATCCGCGAGGGTGAGGGCGTTGCCGCACAGGTACTCGTCAAGCTCGGCGCCGACCTCAACCGCGTTCGCCAGCAGGTCATCCAGCTACTTTCCGGATACCAGGGCAAGGAGCAGGTGCAGGTCGGAGCCAACGAACAGGCACCGAACACCGCGGGAAGCCAGGTGCTCGACCAGTTCGGGCGCAACCTCACGCAGTCCGCCCGCGACAACAAACTTGACCCGGTCATCGGGCGCGAGAAGGAAATCGAACGGGTCATGCAGATCCTGTCGCGTCGCACCAAGAACAACCCCGTGCTGATCGGTGAACCCGGCGTCGGCAAGACGGCCGTCGTCGAGGGCCTCGCCCAGGCGATCGTCAAGGGCGATGTTCCGGAGACGCTGAAAGACAAGCAGCTCTACTCGCTCGACCTCGGCTCGCTCATCGCCGGAAGCCGCTACCGCGGTGACTTCGAAGAGCGGCTGAAAAAGGTCACCAAGGAGATTCGCACCCGAGGCGACATCATCGTGTTCATCGACGAGATCCACACCCTCGTCGGCGCCGGTGCTGCCGAAGGCGCTATCGATGCCGCAAGCATCCTCAAGCCCCTGCTGGCTCGCGGTGAGCTGCAGACCATCGGTGCGACCACCCTTGACGAGTACCGCAAGCACTTCGAGAAGGATGCCGCCCTCGAGCGACGCTTCCAGCCGATTCAGGTGAACGAGCCGTCACTGCCGCACACGATCAACATCCTGAAGGGGCTGCGCGACCGGTACGAGGCCCACCACAAGGTGTCCATCACCGACGGTGCTCTCGTTGCCGCCGCGAACCTCGCGGACCGGTACGTGTCTGACCGGTTCCTCCCCGACAAGGCCATCGACCTGATCGATGAGGCCGGCGCTCGTCTGCGCCTGTCCATCCTGTCGAGCCCGCCGGAGCTGCGCGAATTCGACGAGAAGATCGCCGTCGTTCGTGCCGCTAAGGAACTCGCCATCGAGGAGCAGGACTTCGAGAAGGCTGCCGGCCTGCGCGACGAGGAGAAGAACCTTCTCGGCGAGCGACTGCGCCTGGAGAAGAAGTGGAAGTCCGGCGACGTCAAGACCACAGCGGTTGTCGACGAAGGCCTGATCGCCGAGGTTCTGGCCCAGGCCACCGGCATCCCCGTCTTCAAGCTCACCGAGGAAGAGTCCGCTCGCCTGTGTTCATGGAGAAGGCCCTGCACCAGCGCGTCATTGGTCAGGAAGAGGCCATCTCGGCGCTCGCCAAGACCATCCGACGCACCCGTGCCGGACTCAAGGACCCGAAGCGTCCGTCCGGTTCCTTCGTCTTCGCCGGCCCCAC
>JGI24770J26754_10002800_pt1 | contig 11890 bp, 10 predicted proteins | sample LakOneMetagenome_FD_26754 | JGI IMG/M metagenome (IMG submission 26754) | reverse complement strand
CGGGACTGAAATACTTCAGCTCCCGAGCGACCTTGGTGTGCTTTGCTTTTTGACGGCCGCGCCCCATGCGTGACCCCCTTACGATGCCAGGCCGAGTGAGCTGGAGTCACTCGGGAGTTGCCGAACAAAATGTGTAAAAACTAAGACTTAGTTTAGCATGACAGGCGAAGCCGACCGTGGACGCGGATCGCCGCCGCACATGTAACACTAAGCTGTGCCGGTAAGCGACTCTAGCGTGTCCGTCGCCATCANCGGCGCCGGTCAGGCGGGCCTCTCGGTCGCTCGATACCTGCGGTCTGCGAATTTAGCTGCTGGTCGGGATTTTCTCATTTTCGTTNGTGGTCGGGATGCCGGTGGAGCGTGGCAGCAGCGCTGGGAATCCCTGCGACTGGGCGAGGCGCACCGAGTGAACGGTCTGCCCGGTTTGCGCGAACTGGGGCTCAGCTGCGAAACGGCCGATCCCGTTCGGCCGGCCCGTGACGGTGTTTCGGAGTACTACCGCCGCTATGAAGAGCATTTCTGAGCACCTGCTCGGCTGCGCTATTTGCGCTTGCGCCGACGGGAGGCGGAGGGGCGTGACTGCGTGGACACTCCCGTGGGGGCCGGGGTCGAGCGAAGCTGTTGCTGCACGGCGGCCGGGGACAGCGGCTTGCGCGGGATCGGTGTCGCACGCACCGGCTCGCCGCGCCGGTCCTGGCCGGGCACGGGCCGGGACCGGCGCCCGTAGATGAGCGCGGAGGAATCCAGCAGCCACGGCACGAGCGCGATCGTCACACCGTGCACCATCATCAACTTCTGGCGAAGACGGCGAGCCTTGTGGTTGTGCAGCAGCCCCTCCCACCAGTGGCCGACGATGTAGATAGGCGTGTACACGGTGACGACTTCAGCGCCGTGGTCCTCGCGCCGGCCGCGGATGTAGCTGATCAACGGCCAGCTGATATCCCGGTACGGTGACGCGACGATGCGCAGCGGAACCTGGATGTTCTGCTTCACCCAGGCGCGTTTGAGAGCCTTCGTCTCGGCGTCGTCGATGGACACGTGCACAGCTTCGAGGGATTCGTGCCGGGCGGCGATTGCGTAGTCGAGGGCCTTGAGGACGGGCTTCTGCATCTTGCCCACGAGCACGATGGCGTGGTCACCGCTTGATCCGAACGTGGTCACCGGGTCGACTTCGATCTCCTTGGCCACGTCGCGGTAATAGCGGTTGACGCCCATCATCAGGGCGAACAGCACCGGCATCAGCACGAAGACCAGCCAGGCACCGTGGGTGAACTTGGTGACGGTGACGACGATGAGGACCACGAAGGTGAGTGCGGCGCCGAAGCCGTTGATCGACAGGCTCCAGATGATGGAGGCGCGGTGCGGCGGGTTGGTCTTGAGCAGGTTGAGCCAGTGCTTCACCATGCCCGTCTGGCCGAGGGTGAAAGAGACGAAAACACCGATGATGTAAAGCTGGATCAGCAGGGTCAGGTTCGCCCGGTAGACGACCATGATCAGGCAGGCGGCGAGGGCCAGCAGCACGACGCCGTTCGAGTAGATCAGGCGATCACCGCGGGTGCTGAGGGATTTCGGCGCGTAGGAGTCGCGGGCCAGTACGGAGCCGAGCAGCGGGAAGCCGTTGAAGGCGGTGTTGGCAGCGAGCAACAGCACGGCGGCGGTTGCGGCCTGCAGCACGAAGAACATGATCGAGGAGTTGCCGAAGGTCGCCGCAGCAACCTGGGCGATCAGGCTGCGCTGTGGGGACGTGGCGCAATCCGCCCAGCCGATCAGGTCACAGGGGTTCTCGGCGTAGTGCACGTTGGAGACCAGCGCCAATGTGGTGAGTCCCACGAAGAGAACGATGGCGATGCCGCCCATCAATGCGAGCGTGGTTTGGGCGTTCCGCACTTTGGGGTGCTTGAACGCGGGAACGCCGTTGGCGATCGCCTCGACACCGGTGAGGGCGCTGCATCCGCTGGCGAAGGAGCGCAGCAGCAGCAGAATGAAGGCGGCCTGGGCGAGATCCTGTCCCTCCACCCCGAATCCGGCCGACTCGGCCACCGGCGGATCACCCATGACCGTGCGCACCAGCCCGACGACGATCATGAACAGCACGCTCGCCACGAACAGGTAAGTGGGGAAGGCGAAGGCTTTGCTCGACTCGCGCACGCCTCGGAGATTGACGGCGGCCAGCAGGATGATGAAGACCACGGCCATTTCCACCCGCAGTGGAGCCAGTGATGGAACGGCGGAGATGATGTTGTCCACGCCGCTGGCCACCGAGACGACCACGGTCATCACGTAGTCCACCAGGAGGGCGGATGCCACGACCAGGCCGGCTTTTTCACCGAGGTTGCGATGGGCGACTTCATAGTCGCCGCCGCCGGACGGGTAGGCCTTGATGAGCTGGCGGTACGAGGCGACCACGACGATCAGCAGGATCACGACGACGGCGGCGACCCAGGGCGCAAAGCTCAGAAAGGCGAGCCCGCCGAGGGTCAGGATCATCAGGAGCTCTTGCGGGGCGTACGCCACACTCGACAACGGGTCACTGGCAAAGATGGGCAGGGCCAGGTGCTTGGGAAGCAGCTGCCCTTCCAAATGCTCGGTCGGCAGCGGATCGCCGATAATCCACCGCTTGGGTGATCGGTTTTCCGGTACTGGGGCATTGGCCTCGGGTGTCACGAGGGACGACACTACACCTATGTGGGTCCGTGTCAAATATGGCGCAGATTCGGCGCGTCAGCCTGACAGTGAGAACACTCACGTTGCATACGTAATCAGTTCGTATACTGACGAATATGGCACGAAGAGATGCAAGGCGAGGCAACTGGGCGGCCTGGATCAATCGCACTCTGCTTCCGTGGATCGGCCCGCCGCCCGTCGGCCCGTATCCGGTGATCGTCGAAGCCGAGGTCGAAGAACGCAAGAAGGCGGCGGTTTGCCCGATCTGCGGGCAGCTCATGTCCCGGCATGAGGTCGACCGCACCGGTGAGCGCACCCAGATTCGGCACCCCCGGCCCGCCGAGGGCTAGGTGGGCGTGATCGCCGTCTTCAGCCCAACGAAGCGCGGATGCGCGCCCTGACCTCGGCGAGTTGGCGTTGGAGGTCGGAGACCGTCTCCGTGGAAACGCCCGAGCGGGATGCCTGGGTGCGCAGGTCCGTGCGGAGTTGCTGCCGAAACTCGTTCAACACCATCTCCGCCTCATGCAGTGTTCGACTGGAACTCCGGTGCGCACGCAAACCGTCGGCGGGCTCGCCGGTCGCAGCGGATGGCGCGTCGGCAGCGGGGTCGCTGCGGGTCTGGCGGGCCGCTGCGGCCAGGTCGGCCCGGAGGCTCTTCATCGCCGCGTTCACTCCGGAACGAACTTCGGTGGCCAGCCGCCGCACGGAATCGGTGACCCCGTCTTCAATCGCGTCCAGTTCGGCGGCGCGGGCTTCGAGTTCAGTGCGGCCGGCGGTTGTGATTTCGTATACGGTCTTGCGTCCGTCGGTCGACTTCGTGACGAGGCCTTCCTCCTCAAGCTTGGCCAGCCGAGGGTAGATGGTTCCTGCGCTCGGGCTGTAGGTGCCGCCAAAGCGCTCGCTGAGCGCCAGGATGAGCTCGTATCCGTGCCGGGGCTGTTCGGCCAGCAGGCTCAGCAGGTAGAGGCGCAGGCTGCCGTGCGAGAAGACCGGGGTCATGAGGGGGTCCCGTCGGTCTGCTCGGCCGAGGCCCCGGCATCCGCGGGTTCGATCGCACGTCGCACCACCGAGATGTCGCCGGAGACCGTGTTCGCGCGCAGTTCCACCCAGGAGCCGTCGAGGACGCCGCTGGACGCCTCGTACGCCTTGCCCAGCGTGCCGCGCACCGTCTGGTCGTCGAGCTGCAGGGTTCCGGAGACGCTGTTGAGTCGATAGCGGGTGGCCACCTCCGCGCCCAGGCGCACGGTGAGGTTGCCGCTCACCGTGTTGGTGACGATTTCATCGGGCGTGCCCTCGAGGTCCAGGAAGACATCGCTCGTGACGCCGTCCAGGGCGAAGCGACGGATGCGCCCGCTCGCCGTGATCTCGCCCGACACCGTGTGCACGGTGACGGAGCCCACATGGTCGCGCACCGACACCTCGCCGTTCACGGCATTGACATCGAGGTCGCCGGCGCACCCGTCGACGACGATGTCGCCGGAGATTGTGTTCAGCTTGGCGTCATTGCGCAGGCCGGAGACGAGGGCGTCCGCCGTGACGACGCCGAAGCGGAGGGCCACATCGCGGGGGACCAGGACACTGATTTCGGTCTGGGCGGTACCCCGGAAGGAAGCGAAGACGTCCACGAAGTTGTCCCAGCGCAGCTGCGGGTGGTCGATCTGGAGGGCATCGCCGTTCATCGAGATCTTGAGGTCCTTGCCGGTGACCCGGTGTACCTCGATGCGCGCGCCGGGTTCGTCGTGGCCGATCACGTCCACCGTGCCGCCGATCAAGCTCACGGTGAGTCGTCTTACCAGGTCGATGTCGATGATCGTGGACTGTCCGGGGACGACCAGCCATTTTTCCAGGGACACAGTAGGGTCCTTTCCGTCGCATTATCGCGATATATCGCGTCGAGAAACAACACGCTATATCTCGTTGCACGCTCGCGCAAGGGGCCCGGCGTCAGTAGAAGAAGATGTTCAGCCATTGCGGGTGGTGGGCGTGCACGATCACCAGGAAGACCACGGCGTCGAAGAGCAGGTGCACGCACACCACATAGGTCAGTGAGCGCGTCTTCGCGAAGGTGTAGCCCTGCAGCAGGGCAAAGGGAAAGGTGAGCAGCGGACCCCAGCTGCGGTAGCCGAGCTCCCAGAGAAAGGAGCAGAAGATCACGGCCTGCAGCAGATTGGCCTGCCAATCGGGGAAATGGCGACGGAGCAGGGCGAAGACGGTGCAGATGAAGAAGAGCTCATCCCAGATCCCCACGAAACCCACGCCCACGAACAAACGGCCGATTTCATCGGGCGCGCTCACCACCGGCCAGTTCAGGTAGGCGCCGGAACCGATGAAATACCGCGGCAGAATCAGGTAGCCGAGCAGGATGACCAGGGGCAGGTAGGCGCGCTCCAGGGTCGTCCAGCGCTGCCCGGTCCGGATCGGAAACCGGATTGCGTGGTCGCGGTAGGCATACCGGGAAATCAGGTAGGGAACCAGCACGGAGAGGCTGAGTACCGTGCCCATCAGGGCGATGTTGGCATAGTCGATGTTCGCCTCGACCGAGATGGTGCTGATGATGCCGAGGCCGATTGCGATGAGCAGCAGGTCCCGAAACAATGCCCGGTCGGTCACGAACGCGGTCACGAGCGCCAGGGTCAGAATGGCATAACCGGGCAAGGGCATCCCGAGTCCGAACAGGAAGACAGCGGATGCCGACACCAGCGCCGCCGGAACCAGGCCCCAGGAGGCGCGCGGCCGGGAACGTTCATGTGCGGTGGTCAGCATGGCCATGCTCCAGCCTAACCGTGCAGCCGGGTGCGACGAGGCCGGTAGATTCGGCTTATGAACACTGCATCGAGCAACCGTGCCCCGAGCGATCCCGACCCGATCGCGGTGCTGCAGCAGCTCATCGCCATCGATTCGATCAACCCCGACCTGGTGCCCGGAGCTCCCGGCGAGTCAGCCATTGCGGCCTGGTGCGCCGAATGGATGCGAACCCGCGGCTTCGAGGTGTCGGTGCTCGAGGAACGTCCGGGCCGGCCGTCCGTGGTGGGCATCGTGCGCGGCTCGGGATACGGACCGTCCTTGATGCTCAACGGTCATCTCGACACTGTGGGGGTGGCCAGCTATGAGGGTGATCCGTTCAGCGGGGAGCTGCGCGACGGCAAGGTTTTCGGTCGCGGCTCGTTCGACATGAAGGGCGGAGTGGCCGCCATCCTCACCGCCGCCGCCCGGGCCGGCGCCCTGCAGCTGTCCGGCGATGTGGTCGTGACGCTGGTGGCCGACGAGGAGTTCGGCAGCCTGGGCACCGACGAGGTCTTGCGCAGTGTGCGCGCGGATGCCGCAGTGATCGTGGAACCGAGCGGGCTGGAACTCACGCTCGCCCACCGCGGGTTCGCCTGGTTCGAGCTTGAGCTTCGTGGCCTCGCCGCCCACGGCTCGCAGCCCGAGCTCGGCATCGACGCGATCGCCCATGCCGGCCTGTGCCTGCGGGCCCTCGACGAGATGCGCGAACGGCTCGAGGCCCTGGACCCGCACCCGGCGCTGGGGTACGGCACGGTGCGCGTGTCGATGATCTCCGGTGGCGAGGACGCCGCCACCGTGGCAGACACCTGCATGCTCACCCTCGAGCGCCGCACGCTGCCGGGACAGTCGCCCGAGGCCGTCGAGGCCGAGCTGCGGGCCGTGTTCACCGCCCTGGCCTCCGTCACGCCGGGATTCAGCTTCGTGCTCCGACCCCTGGTCGCCCGGGCGGCATTCGAAGCCGACCCGGAGTGGCCGATCGTGCGTGCGCTGGCGGCCGCGGCAGAACGGGTGCTCGGGCGCGTGCCGGCGACCCGTGCTGAGCCGTTCTGGACCGATGCGGGGCTCGTCTTCGACGCGGGGATCCCGTGCCTGGTGTTCGGAGTGGACGGTGGAGGGGCGCACGCCGACGTCGAGTGGGCGGATGCGGCATCCGTCACCCAGCTCAGCGACATCCTCACCAGCACGATCACCGCGTTCTGCCGGTAGAGCTGCCGATCGGGCTGCCAGGGGCTCTCCCCGGGTCAGGAAGCGGCGTCGAGGGCCGGATCGGCCGCTGCCGGGGCAGCCGGGGCCGCCGGGGCAGCCGGGGCTGTCGGAATGGGCCGCTTGATCGCGAAGAACGGCAGGGTCAGCCCGCAGAGCGGCCCGATCAAGACCGCGAAGAGCACCGTTCCAACGCCCACGTTGCCGCCCAGCACCCACCCGATGCTGAGGACGATCACCTCGAGGCCGGTGCGAACGATCCAGATCTTCCAGCCGGTGCGCTTGTGCAGGCCGGTCATCAGGCCGTCCCGCGGGCCGGGACCGAAGTGCGCCCCGATATAGAGCCCAGTCGCGATCGCCACCGTGACGAGTCCGGCCCCGAACAACAGGATGCGGGCCCAGAGCGGGAGATCGGCGGGGATCAGCCACAACCCCACGTCCGCCGCCGGCCCGACGAGGGCCGCATTGAGCACGGTCCCCGCCCCGGGCTTCTGCCGGATCGGAATCCACAGCAGCAGCACGACCGCGCTGATCAGAATGGTGACCAAGCCGAATCCGAGATGGGTCTGGGCGTCGATGCCCTGCGTCAGCACGTCCCAGGGGGCCACTCCGATTCCGCCGCGCACCATCAGGGCGATGCCGGTCCCGTAGAGGAACAATCCGGTCATTAATTGCACGAGGCGGCGGGTCATCAGCACTCGCCCCATTATCCACGGCCGGGCCAGTCTGATGCCTGCGTGCCCCGTTGTTTTTGCAGGCATCGGAGACCAGAATAGACGGGTGTATTTCCTTGCGGTCCTCAGCATGCGCAACCGGGCGCTGATCGCCCTCATCACCATTGTGGCGGCGGTTTTCGGCAGCCTCGCGCTGACCAGCCTGAAGCAGGAACTGATTCCCTCGCTCCAGCTGCCGCAACTGCTCGTGTCCACGAGTTACCCCGGCGCCTCGCCGGAGGTCGTCAACGACGACGTGTCCACTCCGATCGAGACTGCCATCCAGGGCCTCGTCGGGTTGGAATCGACCTCGACCACGAGCAACACCAATTCCTCGCTCGTGAGTGCCACATTCACCTATGGGACCGACCTGGTCAAGGCCGAATCGAAGATCAGCCAGGCGATCAACCGCATCAAGTCCACGCTGCCCGAAGGCCTGGATCCCCAGGTGATCAGCGGCAGTATCGAAGACTTCCCCATCATCTCCCTCGCCGTCGCCGGCGGGGACCCGGCGACTCTCGCCGACGAACTCAAGCGCAGCGTTCTGGGTGATATCCGCGATGTGCCGGGAGTGCGTGAAGCCGCCCTCTCCGGTGATGTGGGGCAGCGGGTGACCATCACGCCCGACAGCGCACGACTTGCCGAACGCGGCCTGACCGCGCAGGCCATCCGTGACGCCCTGCGCCAAAACGGCGCGCTCATTCCGGCCGGGGCCCTCACCGAGGCAGACAAAACCCTGTCGGTGCAGGCCGGTGCCAAACTCGGCACGGTCGATGAGGTGGCGGCCCTGCCGCTGTTGGCCGGCCCGAGCGCATTCTCGACGGCACCGGCGACCATAACGGGTGCCACGGCGCCGACCATCGGTGACGTGGCGGCGGTCGCCCTGGCCGAGAACCCGGTGACGAGCATCTCGCGTGTGAACGGAGTGCCGGCGCTGACCATCTCGGTCACCAAGGTTCCGGCCGCGAACACGGTCGATGTGTCGAGGGCGATTCGGGATATCCTGCCCTCGCTTGAGGCTGCCGTCGCCGGGGCCACCTTCACGGTCGTGTTCGACCAGGCCCCCTATATCCAGGAATCCATCAACGCGCTCACCCAGGAAGGCACTCTCGGCCTCGTGTTCGCGGTGCTCGTCATCCTGGTGTTCCTGCTCTCGGTGCGCGCCACCCTCGTGACCGCGATCTCCATCCCCACGAGCGTGCTGATCACTTTCATCGGCCTGCAATCGGTGGGGTATTCCCTCAATATCCTCACGCTCGGCGCGCTCACGATCGCCATCGGACGGGTCGTCGATGACTCGATCGTGGTCATCGAGAACATCAAACGCCATCTCACGGTGGGCGTCGACCGGGCGGAGGCCATCGTCTATTCCGTGCGGGAGGTGGCCGGGGCCATCACTGCTTCCACCATCACCACGGTGACGGTGTTCCTGCCGATCGCGTTCGTCGGCGGATCGACCGGCGAGCTGTTCCGCCCGTTCGCCCTCACGGTCACGATCGCCCTGCTCGCGTCCCTGCTGGTGGCCCTCACCATCGTGCCGGTGCTCGCCTACTGGTTTTTGAGGGCCCCGGTGCCCAAGGCCGGCGCGGCCGGAGCGCCGGCCGATGACGACACTGAATCTGCCGCCGCCAAGGAACCCGCGCTGGTGGCCGCCGCCGCTGCGCCGGTCGGCACGTCCGCGGTCGCGCCCGGTGCCGGCGATACCGTCGCCGACTCAACCGCCACGTCGACGCCTCCGAGCGCCGCAGCGCCGAGCGCCGCCGCACCGGGAGGCACCGCGCACACGCGGCACGCGGCATCCGCCGGTCAGCAGTTCGGCGGCCCGCCAGGGCACATCGACAACCCCAATCGCCTGCAGCGCGGCTACCTGCCCGTGATCCGTTGGACGCTCAAGCATGCCGTTGCCACGCTGTTGCTCGCCCTTCTGGTCCTCGGCGCGACAGTGGCCCTGATTCCATATATGAAGATCAACTTCCTCGGTTCCACGGGGCAGAACACGTTCCGGGTCACCCAGACCCTCCCGGTGGGTACGAGCCTCGCGGCGCAGGACACCGCCTCGACCGAGGTGGAGTCCACACTCCGCGGTATCGACGGCATCGACATCGTGCAGGTGTCCATCGGTGGCGGTGGCGGTGCCTTTGCGGCCGCCAGCGCCTTCCGCGGGGGCGCGCCGTCGTCGAGCACCATCAGCTACGCCGTCACCACGGCAAGCGGCGCCAACGCCGACCAGGTGCAGGCCACGGTGCGCGACGAACTCGCCGCCCTCAGTGGCGCGGGGAACATCTCGGTGGCCGCCGCGAGCGGCTTCGGGTCCTCGGGTGATATCGAGGTGAAGGTGACGGCGGCCACGGATGCCGACCTCGCCGTCGCGACAGAGGCGATCGCCGCAGGGGTGGCCACCCTCGACTCCATCACCCAGAGTTCCAACACCCTGGCCGCCTCCCGGCCCTACATCGCCGTGACCATCGATCGGGCGGCGGCCGCGCAAGCCGGACTCAGCGAGCTCGCCCTCGGTACCCTGGTGTCCCAGGCTATGCAGCCGACCGCAGTCGGCACGATTGTGATCAACCAGACCACGCTGTCGATCTACCTGCAAACCGAGAGCTCACCGGCCAGCACGGCCGAGCTGGCGGCATTGCCGATTCCCACGGCCGCCGGGCCGGTGGCGCTGAGCACGCTCGCCAGCGTGGAGCAGGTGAACGGCCCGGCGCAGATCAGCACAGCGAAGGGGCTGCGCACCGCCACGGTGACGGCCACGCCGAACAGCGACGACCTCGGCACCGCGAACACCCAGATGGCGACCGTGCTTGCGGACACGGCGCTGCCCACCGGAGCCACGGCCACTCTGGGCGGGGTCACCGCCGACCAGACCGATGCTTTCCGGCAACTCGGGGTGGCCCTGCTGATCGCCATCCTGATCGTCTACATCGTCATGGTCGCCACCTTCCGTTCGCTGCTGCAGCCACTGCTGCTGCTCGTGTCGATTCCGTTCGCGGCCACCGGGGCCATCGCCCTGCAGGTCATCACCGGGATCCCGCTCGGGGTGCCGTCGCTGATCGGGGTGCTCATGCTTATCGGCATCGTCGTGACGAACGCGATTGTGCTGGTGGATCTTGTCAACCAATACCGTCGTCGCGGGCTACGGGTTCGCGAGGCGCTGGTGGTCGGTTCCGCCCGGCGGTTGCGGCCCATCCTGATGACGGCGCTCGCCACCATCTTCGCGCTGCTGCCGATGGCCATCGGCCTCACCGGCACCGGCGGCTTCATCTCCCAGCCGCTCGCGCTGGTGGTGATCGGCGGGTTGGTCTCATCGACGCTGCTCACTCTGGTGGTGCTTCCGGTGCTGTACTTCGTGGTGGAGGGTGCTCGGGAGCGCCGGGCGGAGCGAGGTGCCGCCCAGGTCCAGGCGTAGCCGAGCGGATACCGGGGTCGGTCGCGACGGGGAGCCCGGTCCCCGGGATAGGCTCGGCGCATGGCCACTCCTGAATTCGTGCTCGAGCTGCGTCAGAAGATCGGCACGGCGCCGCTGTGGCTGACCGGTGCCACTGCCATCGTGCTGCGCGCCGATGAGATCCTGCTGGTGCGCCGCGCGGACACCGGAGAATGGTCGCCGGTGACCGGCATCATCGATCCGGGAGAGGAACCGGCCGATGCGGCGGTGCGCGAGGTCCTCGAGGAATCCGACGTGGTGGTTCGGGCAGAGCACCTGGCCTGGGTGCACGTGCTCGAGCCGCTGACCTATCCCAACGGCGACCAGGCGCAATACCTCGACCTGGTCTTCACCTGCCGCTGGGTCAGTGGTGAGCCGTTCCCGGCCGACGGGGAGAACACCGAGGCGGCATGGTGGCCGCTGGCCCAGTTGCCGCCGATACCGGAAACCTATGCCGCGCGCATCCGATCGGCCCTGCGCCCGGTGGGCCCCGCCGAATTTGAACAGCGAATCTCGGCTGCGGCGGCCGAGGTCTGAGACCACGCCTGGCGCTCTCGCTGGCACGGCTGGCCGTTCGCGCTCGCGGCCCGAGCGTTGCTATCCAGCCGCGCCGAGCACCACGCCGCGGGCGGCGAAGAAGGGTTGCGGGTCGACCCGGGTGCCGTTCAGCCGCACCTCGACATGCAGGTGGCAGCCCGTGGACGCTCCGGTGCTGCCCACGCCGGCGATCACCTGTCCGGCCGTGACTCTGTCGCCCACAGCAACGGCTAGGGTGCCGGTGGCGAGGTGGGCGTAGCCCGTTTGCACGCCCGCCCCGTGGTCGATCAATATCCAGTTGCCGTAGCCGCCGACGGCCCCGACGGCGGCAACCGTTCCGGCAGCGGCGGCCCGGACGGCAGCGTCGCATCCCGCGCCGATGTCCGTGGCGTAGTGGAAGACGCCCGCGTCGGGAACCGGGCGGATAGGCCGCGGCCCGAAGACATCCGTTATCGCCCCCGCCGCCGGGAGCGCCCAGCCCTGCGCGCTGAGCTGGCCGGTGTCGAGGCTGGACAACCAGATGGCGGCGCTGTGAACGGCGGCGCTCGCCGGGGCGCCC
>JGI24770J26754_10002796_pt1 | contig 11898 bp, 5 predicted proteins | sample LakOneMetagenome_FD_26754 | JGI IMG/M metagenome (IMG submission 26754) | reverse complement strand
AGATGCGCGACAAGCTCGCCGCGATGCTTGCGTTGTTGATGCGGCAGCCGAAGGCGGCTGCATAGCTTCCGGTTCACGGGACGCACTGCCTTCTCGCAGGTGAGGTGCGGGCGTCGAGTAGGCGCGCACGGATGTTCTGCTGGCGTCGTCTGCANGGTCCATCGCTTCGTTGAAGCGTCTGGATTGCCGGTACTGAAGCTCCGCCCCCTGTCCTGGACGTCGATCGCCTTCGCAAAAGGAGGCCAGTGATCGTTGACGGATCGTTCGACGTTGAAACGGCATTTCCAGCCTGCCAACGCCAGCGGCGCGGTTCGCTACCGTCGCCGCAGCCGGCGCGCGCCAACCCGATGGCACCCGACTCCAGCCTCACCGGAACGCTGCGGGTGGTAGCATCTGGCCCGTTCAACGCAGGAAGTCATGGACGTAGCGGACTGCGAGGGTCTGAGTCGACAGTCGCGAATCGGGCGTTACGCGTTCCAACTCCGGGAGAGCGTCATGTTGGTATCGAATCGGATGGTGTATGTCGCGCTCGCAACGAGCGCGTTCTTCGCAGTGTCGGCCTGGGCAAATTCCGGNGAGATACCGGACCCGCGCGGCCCGATGGTCGCACGAAGCGATTTGCCCACGCCACACCTGCCTTACGCTGACGACACCGCATCGGTGCCGCCGGAATTCGCTGCAGTATCCAGCGGGTACCGCAGCGTCCATTTCAACAGCTACTTCACCGCCTCGTTCGTGTTTCCGTTCCATGTCACGGCCGATGGAGATGACCTGTTCGTCTCGGACGCCTCCGGCAATTTCGTCAAGATGTTCCAGATTGTCAGCGGATCGGCGACCTACATCCGGACTTTCGGAGCACCAGGATCCGGCGCTGGCCAGTTCAGTGGCCCCGAGCAGGTGGCGGTCGTNGGCAANGATCTCTTTGTCGCGGACTTCAGCAACAATCGCGTCCAGCGATTCAACAAGACGACGGGCGCNTACGTCAGTCAGTTTGGATCGCCCGGTTCCGGCGCCGGTCAGTTCAACGCGCCGAGTGGACTGGTGTACAACCCGGTCAACGGATTGCTGTACGTNTCCGAAGTAGGCAACGACCGCGTGCAGGTGTTTTCCACTGCGGGGATCTATCAGGGACAATTCGGCGCGCTCGGTTCCGGTGACGGCCAGCTCAACAATCCCTACGCCTTGGCCGTGGATGGTAACGGCAACATCTATGCGGCGGACACCGCCAACAACCGCGTGAGCAAGTTCGATTCGACGGGGTTATGGATACGCAACCTGGCGGTCGGTCTCTCCACCCCGCTGGGTATCGCCGTGGACAAGGCCAATGTGGTGTGGGTCGCCGGCAATACCGGCGAGATCTATGCCTACGAGGCGAACGGCAGTTACCTCGCCTATTACTACGGTTCCTACACGGGCACTTCGTTCTTCGAGGGTTACATTCGCGACATTCGCGGACTCGCCGTCACCGCGCCCCTCACGGTACCACCCTACAACGGCGCGCCGGCGATCGCGGTTGTCGACAGCGCTTCGCAAGCGGTCGAGCTGATGTCGATCTCGGCGCAACCGACGGCCCATGCGCCGATTACCGCTATTCCGGCGGTCGGCGGTTACAACGCGCAGATTGCATTCGACAGTTCGGACAATGTCTTTTTTGCCAGCTACGACAGCAATACGGTCTACAAATTCGACAAGTTCGGCGCACCTATCACGCAGTGGGGTTCTACCGGAACAGGCAATGGCCAGTTCGACGGCGCGATGGGCGTTGCCGTCGACGGCAGCAACAACGTCTATGTTGCGGACCGCAACAACAACCGCATCCAGAAGTTCGACAACAGCGGCAACTACATCACGCAATGGGGCAGCCTGGGCACCGGCGACGGACAGTTCAACCATCCCAGTCACATCGCGACGGATGGATCCTGGCTCTACGTGACGGAAGAAAACAACAATCGCGTGCAGAAGTTCAGTTTCTCTGGTGCCTGGGTAAGAAAGTGGGGGACGGCTGGCACGGGTGATGGCCAGTTCATTACCCCTATCGGGATCGCGGTTGATAGCAATCGGAATCAGGTATACGTAGGCGAATACGGCGGCAGTCGCGTCCAGCAGTTCTCCGTCTTCGGCGATTTCATCAAGGTTTTCACGGGGACGACCCTCAATGGCGTGCTCGGCCTCGCCACCGATCAGCACGGCAACCTCTACGTGTCCGACTTGAACAACAATCGGGTCGTGCAGTTCAACGACGGCGGAACCTTCCTTTCCTCGTTCCCGCAGACCGGCGCAAATGGACTCGGTGTCAATCCGCGCAACGGCCAGTTGTACAGCGGCGCCCTCAGCGGCGGCGTCGTCACCCGTTTTGCTGCAACGATGGGCAAGACCGATACCGTGGGGATCTATCGACCTGCAACCCATACCTTTCTGTTGCGCAAGAGCCTGACGTCCGGAACGCCCGACATCAGTGCCGTCGTGGCGCTCGCCGACATCGCAGACATTGCCATGACCGGCGACTGGAACGGCGACGGTGTAGACACCCCTGGTCTCTATCGCCCGAGCACCTCGACGTTCTACCTGTGGGACCGATGGTCCGGCCTGAGCATCGCCAACGGATTACTCGTTCGTGTTCGGAAATGTCGGTGATCGCCCGATCGTCGGCGACTGGAACGGTGACGGCAAGGATGGTGTCGGCGTCTTCCGGACGTCCACGGGCACGCACTACCTGAAGAATGATCTCGTGGCGGGCCCCCCGGATTACGCCGTGGTTTTCGGCAGCAGCACGGATGCCGCGGTGGCGGGCGACTGGAATGGGGACGGCGCGAGCAGTGCGGGCGTGTATCGACGCGCCGATGGTCGCTTCCATGTCACGGACCGCAATTTCTCGGGCACGGTTGCCGAGAGCGGGTCCTATCCGCTGGGAAGCGCCGGCGATGTTGCGATCACTGGCGACTGGACGCACAGCGGCTATGCGGGCATCGGCGTATTCCGACCCGGCAGCGGCACGTTCATCCTGAAGTACAACCTCGACAACGCGCCCGCCGACACGACCTTCACGTTCGATTCCGATGCGCTGTTTCACGACGGGTTCGAACAGACCGCGGCGGACACCCCGCTGGCGGGCAATTGGGGAAGCGTGCCCGAATGACTTGCCATCGACCACTTGTCGGTCCGCGAATCTGCCAATCGATGACGGCGTTGCGGTGAAGAGTTGACCAGGGCGGCGCGTCGTCTTGCACGTCGCGCCGTCCCTGGTGGCGTCCACCCGAGCATGCGGCGCCCGAAAAGTGCGCAGNGCGCATGGCCTCGGGAGTGCGGTCGTCCTTCAGCGATCCTGCGCGGCCTCGCTGCCTGACCGCGCCCCNTGCGAAAGACCAGCNCTTTCAGCGCGCCGCGATGTCCGCGCTGCAGACGAAACGTATCGCATCCAGCCTGGGCGCNGCGTTCGACAGTGCCTCGCGCAGTGCATCGAGTTCGGCCGCAATCGCATCGATTTCNTCCGCGCGCACNGACGGGTTGACCTTGGCCAGTGCNGTCAAACGTGNATGTTCGGCATCGAGTTCGCGTTGGGCCGCGGTGAGCGCAGCGCCGACTTCGGTTGCGGCGAGGCGGCGTGCCTGGGTCTCGCACGCGCCGAGCATCGGCGGGACGAGCTTCGCCAGCAACGGGCGATAGCGCGCGGCTTCGATCGGTTGTTCTTTCGCGCGGAACAGACTGCTGGGGTTCGGCATGTACTCATCGCGAGTCGTGAGGCGCGTGTCGACGACGACACGCAGTGGCAACGGCGGTAGAAAGCGCCCNACGTCGAGCTTGCGCTCGGCGACGCATTCGAGCACGTAGACGCATTCGAGCAATGCGGTGCGCGTTGGCAGCGCCGCATCGACGAGGATCGAGGCATTGCCCTGTTCGCTTTCGAGCAGCAGGTCGAGCGCGCCAAGCACGAGCGGGTGGTCAAGGCGCAGCAGCGGCAGGTCCTCGCGCGCAAGTGCGATTGCACGCTCGAACGTGACCTGCTGTGGCCCATCCTTGAGTCCCGGGAAACCGTCGGTGCTGAGGTATTCCGGATCGAGCACGACCGTGCGTGCGCCCATTTCCTCGTTGTCGATGCCGAACTGCTCGAACAGGGAAAGCATGAACTCGTCAGCGCCGTGATCGGCATCCTGCGCGCGCAGCGCGTCGGCGAGTGGCATTTCGCGTGCCTGGCGCTCGGTCGCGAGTTCGAGCAGGCGGTCGCGGCCCGCCTGCACGAGCGCGGAAAGTTCGCGGTGGGTGGCGGCGGTGTCGGCAATCAGGCTGTCGAGTTCCGCATCGGCATCCTCGCCGCCGGCGGCGTGCCGTTCTGCTTCCGCGAGCAGGCGGCTGCGGTATTGGCGCAGGATCTCGCGGCCATCGGAGGGGCTGGTGCGCAGGGCATCGAGTCCCTCGTGATACCAGCGCAACAGCGCGTGCTGGGCGGTACCGTTGTGCGCGGTCGCGTGCAGGCAGATGTCTTCGTGCTGGCCGATGCGATCGAGCCGGCCGATGCGCTGTTCGAGCAGGTCGGGGTCGAGCGGAAGGTCCCACAGCACGAGGTGGTGGGCGAACTGGAAGTTGCGGCCTTCCGAACCGATCTCCGAACACAGAAGCACGCGCGCGCCTTCGGTTTCGGCGAAGAACGCCGCATTGCGATCGCGCTGCAGGATGCTCATGCCTTCGTGGAAACGCGCGATTTTCGCGCCGCTGCGCGTGCGCAGCGCGTCCTCGAGTGCGATCACCTTCGCCTGGGTGCGGCAGATCAGCAGCAGCTTCGCCGGCGCGAGCCGGTCGATCAACGCGACCAGCCACGGCAGGCGCGGGTCGCTCGCGTAGTCGAGCTCACCCGCCGGCGGATGCGCCTGCGCGTCGGCGTGGAACTCGGCGAGCAGGCGCTGGCGTTGCGTGTCGTCGAGACTGCGGCCGTCGAGCACGTCGATCTTCGCGACGCGTTTCGGAAAACCGCCGATCTGCGCCCGCCGGTTGCGGAACATCACCCGTCCAGTGCCATGCCGATCGATGAGCGCATCGAGCAGGGCGGGCGCATGGGCCGTGCGGTCTTCGTCGTACCGCACGAGCAAGGCGCCGAGCGCCGCATCGGTTTCGAAGCGCTGTGCCAGCAGTTCGCGCGATGGCGCATCCAGCGGAGCGGCGTCGACCAGTTGCGTCGCGACCGACGACAGGGCCGCGTAGCCATCGGCCTCGGCAGCGAACGCGTCGAGGTCGGTGTAACGGGCGGGGTCGAGCAGGCGCAGCCGAGCGAAGTGTCCGCTGCGGCCCAGTTGCTGAGGCGTCGCGGTCAGGAGGATCAGGCCGGGTGAACCGCCGGCGAGCTGTTCGACCAGACGATATGCCGGGCTTGCGGCCTCGGGCGTCCATTCGAGGTGATGCGCTTCGTCGACGACGACGAGGTCCCAGTTCGCGACAACGACCTGCCGCGCACGCGTTGGCGTGTCGGCGAGCCAGTCGATGTCGGCGATCACGCACTGCTCGTCCTCGAACGGGTTGCGCGTGTCGTCAGCGACTTCGATCGCCTCGCAGCGTTCCTCGTCGAACAGCGCGAACGGAAGGTTGAAGCGGCGTAGCAGTTCGACGAACCACTGCGCGGTCAGGCTCGGTGGCGCGAGCACGATCACGCGCGCGATGCGTCCGCTGGCGAGCAACCGCGCGAGCACCATGCCGGCCTCGATCGTCTTGCCGAGGCCGACCTCGTCGGCCAGCAGGGCGCGCGGTGGACGCCGCTGCGCGACGATGCCGGCGACACGCAACTGATGCGGGATCAGGTCGATGCGCGCACTGGCGAGGCCCCACGCCGGCGATCGCTTCGCGGCCGCGCGCCGGGTCAGTGCCTGCAGGCGGAAATCGAAACGGTCGGGCGCGTCGATGCGCGTCGACAACAGGCGTTCGTCCGCGCGCGAGATCGGTTGTGCGTCGTCGAGTTCGGACTCGGCCAGCGCCTTGCTGCCATTGTGGTAGGTCAGCAGGCCGTGGGCCTCGCTGACGTGTTCGATCACGAAGTGCTGTTTCTGTCCGGCGACCTTCTGGCCAACGCGAAACTCCGCGCGCGCGAGCGGCGCGGCCTGCTTGGCGTAGTGGCGCAACACGCCGGCGGTCGCGAAAAGCACCTGCACGGTGCGGCCATCGAGGCGCACGACGGTGCCGAGGCCGAGTTCTGGTTCGGCATTGGAAATCCAGCGTTGACCGGGAACGAAGGGCATGGGCTCGGCGCGCGGAAGGGGTTGCGATTATCCCGCTTTCCGCGCCCCCGGCGCCAATACTTGCGCCCAGTCGGGCCAGACGCCGCCCTTGCATGATGCATCCGACGATGCCGCGCTTGCCAACCCGTGAAAAGAAGACGGCGCCGCATGGGCGCCGTCTTCATCCAGCCGACGGGAAATGCCGTCCTACCAGATCTTCACCTGCTTGCCATCATCGCGCACCATCGCGTCGCCGGCCTTGCACGAGAACGCATGCGCGAACGCGGGGACGTTCGACGGCGCGCCAATCGCGCGGTACTGCGCCGGTGCATGCGGATCCGCGTTCAGCAGCACTTCCTGGCGCTTGGGCAGCGTGCTGCCGCGCCAGATGCGCGCGAAGTTGAGGAAGAAGCGCTGCTGGGGCGTGTAGCCGTCGATCTCCTTCGACGCCTCGCCGTGCTTGCCGAGCGCCATCTGCAGCGCATCGTAGGCGACGTTGATGCCGCCGAGGTCGGCGATGTTCTCGCCGAGGGTCAGCTGGCCGTTGACGTGCTTGCCCGGCAGCGGTTCGTACTCGTTGAACTGCGCGACCAGCTTGGCGGTGCGTGCATCGAACTTCTCGCGGTCTTCCTTCGTCCACCAGTTCGCGTTGTTGCCCTGCGCATCGAACTGGCTGCCCTCGTCGTCGAAGCCGTGCGTGGCCTCATGGCCGATCACCGCGCCGATGCCGCCGTAGTTGAGCGCGTCGTCGGCGTTGGCGTCGAAGAACGGCGGTTGCAGGATCGCTGCCGGGAAGTTGATCGTGTTGTCGGTCGGGTTGTAGTACGCGTTGACCGTCTGCGGCGTCATGCCCCACTCGAGGCGATCGGTCGGCTTGCCGACCTTGGCCAGCTCGTAGTCGTAGTTGTATTTGCTCGCCGCCAGCACGTTCGCGTAGTAGTCGTCCGACTTCACCGCGAGGCCGGACCAGTCGCGCCACTTGTCCGGGTAGCCGATCTTCGGCAGGAAGGTCGACCACTTCTCGATCGCCTTCTGCTTGGTCGTGTCGCTCATCCAGTCGAGCTTCTCGATGCGCGCCTTCAATGCCGCGCTGACATTGGTGACCAGCTCCATCGCGCGCTGCTTGGACTCCGGCGGGAAGGTCTTGGCGACGTACAGTTCGCCGAGGCCCATGCCCATTCCTTCATTGACCGTCGCGAGCACGCGCTTCCAGCGCGGCTCCTGCTCCTTCTGGCCATTGAGGGTCTTGTTGTAGAACGCGAAGTTCTCCTGCGAGAACGGCTTGGACAGGTACGGCGAGGCGGAGTCGATGGCGTGGAAGCGCAGGTAGGCGCGCCACTGGTCCGCCGGGACGTCGCCGATCATCTTGTCGACTTCGGCGAAGAACATCGGCTGCGAGCGAGAAACCGCCCTTGATGTCGGCGTGCTGTGCAGCGAAGAACTTCGTCCACGAGAAGTTCGTGCTCGCCTTGTCGGCATCGGCGAGCGAGACGAAGTGATACTGGTTTTCCGGTTTGCGCAGCTCGACCGGAACGAGCGAGGCCGCGGCGAGGCGCGTCTCGAAGGCGAGTACCTGCTCGGCCGCCTTGTTCGCGTCGACGGCCTTCTCGCCGGCGAGTTCGAGCACCTTGGCGACGTGGGCCTGGTAAGCCTTGCGCAGTTCGGCGTAGTCGGGCTTGGAGTAGTACTCCGAGGTCGGCAGGCCGATGCCGCCCTGCGCGACATAGGCGATCTGCACCTTCGAATTCTTGAAGTCCGGTGCGGCGTAGATGCCGAACAGGCCGCTCTGGCCGCGCGAGAAGCTTTCGGTACGTAGGCGGCGATGTCTGCGGGGCTCTTCAGCGCGTCGATCTTCGCAAGCTCCGGTTTGACCGGCGCGAGTCCAGCCTTCTCGATCGCGCCCTCGGCCATGCCGGAACGGTAGAACCAGCCGATCTTCTGCCCGACCGAACCGGCCGTGGCCTTGTTCGCGTCGCGCGCGGCCGCTTCGGCGATCTCGCGCTGGGTCTGCAGGCTGTGCTCGCGCAGCTGGTCGAATGCGCCCCAGCGAGTGCGGTCGGACGGGATCGGATTCGCCTCGACCCATTTCGCGTTGACGAAGCCGTTGAAATCACCGCAGGGATTGATTTTCGCGTCGAGATCTTTGACGTCGAAGGACGGGGCCGTGGTCGCGGCGATCGCGGTGGTGGACAGCGCGGCGAAGATCGCCGACGCGAGGGTCTTGTTCAGCAGCTTGCGCATTTCTTTCTCCGGGATTCGCGGTCTTGGGCTTGCAGGTGTCTGGGATGCCAGCGGATGGGGGCCGCGGCAGGTCAAGGCAACGCATGAAAATAGCGGGCGGCGACCGTAAGGCCCAGTGTCGAAGGTCATTGCCGCCCCGCATGAAATCGTTACACTTGCGCGCTTTCCGCTTCAGGGAACGGGAAAATGGGTGTTGCCACGACAGGACGGTCGCGCATGCTCGTCGCGGTGCTGCTGGCGTCGAGCGCATCTGCCGCGATGGCGGGGGATGGGTCTGCGTTCGAGCGCGTGTTCCCGAACGAATACCGCGACATCCTGCGCCGCGCGGCGCTGGCCTACGACGCGAAGCGGTATGACGAGGCATTCGGCCTGTTCCGGCGTGGCGCCTGCGCCGGCGACAAGCAGAGCCAGTCCGCGCTCGGCCGCATGTACCTGCTCGGACAGGGCGTCGCCCGCGACGACCTGACCGGCTATGCGTGGCTGAAGGTCGCGGCCGAGAAGATCTTCCCGGGCTACCAGACGATCGTGCGCGAGCTCGAGCGGGCGATGAAGCCCGAGCAGCGCAAGCTCGCCGATGCCGAGGCGGCGGCGAAGATCCGCGACTATGGCCTGGCGGCGAGCGGCATGAGCTGCCAGACCCATGCCTCGCGCGGCGGCCACATCGTCGACGAGATCGTCTGCACGCCGCGCCAGGAAGCCGACGCGCTCCTGCTCAAGCGCTGCGCGCCGGAGAACTGATCGCTGCGGGCACGCGGAACCAGATCGCGTACAGCGCCGGCAGGTAGAGCAGGGTCAACACNGTCGCAACCGTGATGCCGCCCATCAGCGCCGTCGCCATCGGACCGAAGAAGTTGCTGCGCAGGAGCGGGATCAAGGCCAGCACCGCCGCGGCCGCGGTCAGCGTGATCGGGCGGAAACGCCGCACGACCGCGCGCTGGATCGCCTCGTGGGCGGAATGGCCTTCGCCGATGTCCTGCTCGATCTGGTCGATCAGGATCACCGAATTGCGCATGATGATGCCGAACATCGCGATCGTGCCGAGCATCGCGACGAAGCCGAACGGCTGGCCGAACAGCAGCAGCGCGCCGACCACGCCGATCAGGCCGAGCGGTGCAGTCAGCACAACCATCAGCGTGCGCGAGAAGCTGCGCAACTGGATCATCAGAAGGGTCAGCACGGCAAGCAGCATGACCGGCATCTGCGCATTGATCGACGCCTGCGCCTTGGCGCTGTTCTCGACCGCGCCGCCAACCTCGATGCGGTAGCCGATCGGAAGCTTCGCGCGCAGCTCGCCGAGCTTTGCATCGACACTGTGGGTGACGTCGATGCCCAGGCGGCCCGCGGCGGTATCCGAGCGCACGGTGATCGTCGGCTGGCGGTCGCGCTCCCACACCACGCCGTAGTCCATCGCCTGGTCGATGCGCGCGATCTGCGTCAGCGGCACCGTCTTGCCCGCTGGCGTGGCGATCGCGAGATCGCCAAGGCGTTCGGCATCGACGCGCTGCGCCTGCGGCCAGCGCAGGTCGACGACGATCAGCTTGTCGCGCTCGCGATACTGCGTGACCGGCGCACCGCTCAACGCGAGGTTGACCGCGGCGGCGACGTCCTGCGAGGTGAGGCCGAGCACACGTGCCTTGTCCTGGTCGATGTCGAGGCGGATCGAGCGCGTTGACGGTTCGTCCCAATCGAACTGCACGTTCGCGGTGCCGGCATCGGCGCGCATCACGTGCTCGACCTCCTCGGCAATCGCGCGCACCTTGCCGATGTCGTCGCCGGAGACGCGGAACTGCACCGGGAAGCCGACCGGTGGCCCGTTCTCGAGCGCGCTGACGCGACCACTGACGTCCGGGAAGCGTTCGTCGAGGACCTGCTGCACGCGCTTCTCCAGGCGCTTGCGCGCTTCGACGTCGCGTGCGGTTGCGACAACCTGCGCGAAGTTCGCGCGTGGCAACTGCTGGTCGAGCGGCAGGTAGAAGCGCGGCGCGCCGGCACCGACGTAGGCGACGAAGTGGTCGACATCCTTGTCGGCGGCGAGTTCGTGTTCCATGCGCGCGGCGACCGCACGCGTCGCCGCGATCGATGCGCCTTCGCCGAGGCGCAGGTCGATCAGCAGCTCGCTGCGGTCCGAACTCGGGAAGAACTGCTGCGGCACCAGCGCGAATGCGCCGATCGAGACCAGCCACAGCGCGAGGGTCGCGGCGAGCACGCGCCAGCGATGGTCGACGCACCAGGCGATCAGCGCGCCGAAGCGGTGGTAGAACGCGCGGTCGTACGGATCGACGCCGTGCGTCGCCGCGGCCGCGCCCCGGCGCAGCACGCGTTCGCGCAGCCATGTAGCGAAGCGGCTGGGCGGATGGTGCGCCTCTGGCAGCATCGCATGGCCGAGCACCGGGATCACCACCACTGCGGCGATCCACGAGGCGACCAGCGCGATCGCCGAAACCTGGAAGATCGAGCGCGTGTATTCACCGGTGCCGGATTTCGCCAGAGCGATCGGCAGGAATCCGGCGACCGTGACCAGCGTGCCGGTCAGCATCGGGAACGCGGTACTGGTGTAGGCGAAGCTCGCCGCACGCATGCGGTCCCAGCCTTCCTCGAGCTTCACCGCCATCATCTCGATCGCGATGATCGCGTCGTCGACGAGCAGGCCGAGCGCGAGGATAAGCGTGCCGAGCGAGACCTTGTGCAGGCCGATGCCGAACCACCACATGCCGAGTGCGGTCGCGGCGAGCACGAACGGAATCGTGATCGCGACGACCATGCCGGTGCGGAAGCCGAGGCTGGCGAGGCTGACCAGCAGCACGATCAGCACCGCCTCGGCCACCGCTTCGAGGAAGTCGTCGAGCGAATGTTCGACCGCAGCGGGCATGCTGCTGTATTCGTTCAAGGCGAGGCCGGCCGGGAGGCCCGTGCGAATGCGCGCGATGGTCGCGTCGAGCGCGTGGCCGAGCTCGACCACGTCACCGCCAGGTTGCATGGTCACGCCGATCGCCAGTGCGGGTCGCCCGCCGTAGCGCACTTCCTCGANCGGCGGATCGACGTAACCGCGGCGCACTTCGGCGACGTCGCCGAGGCGGAACAGCTTGTCGCCGATGCGCAGGCTCGTCTCGCGCAAGGCGGCCACGTCGCCGAACTGTCCGCTCGGGCGCACGAAGATGCGGTCCTCGGCGGCCTCCAGCGTGCCGGCCGGCGCGACCGCGTTCTGCGCCGCGATCGCGGTTCCGAGCTGCAACGGCGTGATGCCGAGGGTGGCGAGGCGCGCGTTGTCGATCTCGATCGTGATGCGTTGTTCCTGGTCGCCGAAGTAGTCGACCTTGGCGACACCGGCCACGCGCAGCAGTTCGGTGCGGATCGTGTCTGCGTAGTCGCGCAATTCGGCCGGTGACGAGCCGTCGCCCTCGAGCGCCCAGATGTTCGTGTAGACGTCCCCGAATTCGTCGTTGAAGAACGGTCCCTGCAC
>JGI24770J26754_10002795_pt1 | contig 11899 bp, 12 predicted proteins | sample LakOneMetagenome_FD_26754 | JGI IMG/M metagenome (IMG submission 26754) | reverse complement strand
GACGCCGACGCCGACCCCGACGCCGACGCCGACCCCGACGCCGACACCCACTCCCACGCCGACGCCGACCCCGACGCCGACGCCGACACCCACGCCGACGACTCCGCCCACCCAGTGCGTCAACGACCCGATGGGCATCCCGCCCGCGGGCAAGACCTACCTCGGCGCGGCAGTCAACGGCACCAGCGACATCGGTGTCCGGGAGACCCAGCTCGGACAGACGCTGCCGATCCACCGCACCTACTTCCAGTCCGGCAACATCGCCGGTGCCGTGAAGCAGGCCAAGGAGGACGTGGCTGCTGGCCGGATCCCCTGGATCAGCTTCAAGGAGCCGTTGAGCTGGGCCGACATGGCCGCCGGCAAGGGCGACACCTGGTCCACCCAGCTGGCCGATGGTCTCGCGACCGTCGACGGCCCGGTGTGGCTGGCCGTGCACCACGAGCCCGAGGGCGACGGTGACATGGCGCTGTGGACGCAGATGCAGGCCAAGATCGCTCCGATCATCCACGCACGCACCAACAACGTCGCGTACACGGTGATCTACAGCGGTTGGAACACCTATGGCGCAGGCAAGGACACCGTCGCCACCAAGTGGCCTGGGGATGCCAACATCGACATCCTCGGCATCGACGCCTACAACGACTACGGCACCGACCGTGACGGCGATGGCGTTCTGCAGATGAAGTCCCTGGATCTTGGTCCCTACTTCGCCAAGATGGCGAGCTGGTCCCAGGCCCACGGCACGGCGTTCGCTCTCGGCGAGACGGGTCAGACCAACCTGGCCTCGGCCGTCGACCCGGACTGGATCGCCCGCAGCTACAAGCAGATGGTGTCGTACGGCGGAGCAGGCTTCTCCTACTACGACTCCTCGGCCAACTCGGTCGGCAACTGGACCCTCGACGACGCGACGAAGTTCAAGTCGTTCAAGAGCCAGATCCCGTCCTCGGCGAGGCTCTGCCCCTGATCGATCGCACCACCGCGTGACGCGAGGCCCCGGGCTCCGGCCCGGGGCCTCGTCACGTCACCAGGCGGTCGATCTCCCNTACCATCGGCCAGGCGCCCTCACCGGTGTTGGCGATCACGGTCCAGGTGAGTGCCGAGTCCGGGTGATGCTCGCTGAAGAACGAGACGCCGGCGTCCATGCCCTCCATCATCAGCAGGTCGGAGTCCGGGTCCAGCCAGAGCCCGAGACCATAGAGCCGTCCCTCGTCGAGCTCGACCCCCTGCGGACGTCGCATCTGCGTCACCAGTTCCGGGGCGAGCACCTCGCCGGCAAGAAGCGCCCGCCACAGCCGGTGCACGTCGTCCACCGTGGTGTAGATCCCTCCGTCACCGCTCCCCCGCACCGGCAGGTGCAGCGCATTGGTCCGGAGCCCCTCCGGTGCCAGGTAGCCGCGCGCCACGTCCCCGGGCAGCTCGTCGGACCGCAGGAACGCCGTGGCGGCGAGCCCGGCCGGACGACACACGCGCTCGTNGACCAGGTCGGCGTACGCCGTCCCGGACGCCCGTTCGGCGAGCAGCGCCAGCACCACGTAGCCGCTGTTGCAGTAGGAGAAGCCGGCTCCTGGTGCGAACTTCTGCGGGAAGCCGGCGAGGGCGGGCAGATAGTCCTCGGTGGTGGCGAACAGGTGGACCGGCAGGTTCGTCAGGTAGTCGTTGACATCCAGATCGGTGTCCTCGTCGATGTAGTCACCGATCCCCGAGCGATGAGCCAACAGCTGCTCGACGGTCACCCGGTCGTCGATCTCGGGCAGGTCGTCGCGCAGCAGCGTCCGTGCGGCGGTGTCGAGTGTCAGCCGTCCTTCAGCCACGAGGCTGAGCACGGTGATCGCCGTCATCGTCTTGGTGCCACTGGCGATCCCGAACCGGGTGGTCACNGCGTTGACGACGCCGTGGGCCCGGTCGGCCAGNCCGAACGCCTCGGCGTACGACGGCTCACCGGGACGGTCGACCCTCACCACCCCGGAGAAGCCGTGCTCCTCGGCGACGTGACGGACGGACTCCCGCAGGGTCTCCATGAAGGGGACCCTAAACCCGAAGCGACAGTCAGCGCTGAGGGGGCGGACCGGGCTCGTCGTTCCAGACGTCCTCCCAGACNGCGCCCTGGTCGTGGCCGGCGATGCCCAGCAGCGCGTTGGCGGTCTCGAGGTTGCCGTCGTCGGACGCTCGCCCCATCACCGACTCCGCGANGTCNGNAGGAGTGTCGAAGGGCAGCACGAGGAGCCGCATCCGCTCCCCCGAGTCGAGCGTCAGGATCACGACGTGGGTGTCGTCGGAGGGGAAGGAGCTCACTGCGAGCGCGCCCCGAGGCGTCTCNATCTCGGTCAGGTCGCCCGCTGTGTCCGCCCAGTCCGGGCGGGAGAACAGCACCCGCTCGATGACACCCCACCGNTTCGGGAANCCCTCGGCCAGCTGGGCCAGCTCGATCGCAAGGTCGCGGGACCGCGGCCACCAGGCGCCGTTGAGCGGCCTGGACTGCAGCCCCTTGTCCAGAGCGATGCGCAGTCCGCGCCCGCCCGATGGTGACTTCCCTGCGCTGGCAGGCATGTCGTCCTTCCCCGGACGGGTGGTTGCGGTGNTGAGTGGTGGAGCTGGCGGGAATCGAACCCGCGTCCTCGAGCGTCGAACCAGGTCTTCTCCGGGTGCAGTCATCGAAGTCGTTGTCTCATCCCCGGCGCTCGCGATGACGCGTCGCCGACGGGCTCAGTCAGGAAAGAGTCCCGGTCACCCCTCCTGACGGGAGATGACCAGCAAGCCTTCTAGATGAGGCCTGGGTCCGGGCCGAAGGCGGATACCCGGTCAGACCCTTCGATCACCGCTCAGGCGGCGAGAGCGAAGTCAGTGCGCTTAGCGTTGGCACTTATGGTTTCCAGCGGTCGTTTACGAGATGTCGCTGGCTCCTCGACCCGCTTCTCCTGGAACTAACGTCCCAAGTCGAAACCGATCAGCCCCTCTTGAGTTGTGTGTCCAGTCTATCTGGCCCCTGGCTAGGCCTCGACCACTATTCCGGCCCAGCCGCCGAGGCNGGCTCACCCCATAGACCGACGGCGTTGTCCCACAGCACCGCCCGCAGCCACTCCTCCCCCAGCCCGAGCCGCTCCAGGGCCTCGAGCTGGTGGTCGTAGGGGTAGGGGATGTTGGGGAAGTCCGACCCCAGCAGGACCTTCGAGCCGAGGTCGCGCAGCCGCGGGAGGAGCTCGGGAGGGTACGGCGCACCGAGCTCGCCGAAGAAGTCGGTGAAGACCATCGTGGTGTCGAGGTGGACCCGCTCGAAGGTCTCGGCCAGCGTCAGGAACTCGGCGTACTCGGGGGCTCCCGCGTGCGCGATCACCAGGCGCAGGGTCGGGTGGCGACGCAGCAGGTCGGCCACCGGCGCGGGGCCGGTGTGCTCGGTCGCGACCGGGCCGGAGCCCGCGTGGAGCACGACCGGGGTGCCGGCGTCGGCCAGGACACCCCACGCCTCACCCAGCAGCGGGTCCCGGACGTCGAAGCCGCCCACCTGCACATGCACCTTGAAGACGTCGACTCCCGCGGCGACGCGGGCCTGCACAGCGGCACCCGCGCCGGGCTCCGGGAAGAAGGTGGCCGAGACCAGCGCTTCGGGGACCCGCTCCGCGAACCCGGCCGCCCAGTCGTTGAGCCACTCCGCCATCCCGGGCCGGTGCGCATAGGGCAGCGCCGTGAACCGCCGTACGCCGAGCTGGCGCAGCGCGCCGACCAGGGACGCCTCGTCGTCGCGGTAGGCCAGCGGCCAGGCGTGCCCGATGAGAGGNCCGGCCGCGTCGAACTGCGCCCGCACCTTGACCATCACNTTCGGCGGCAGGAAGTGCGTGTGGGCGTCGATGACTCCCGGGAGCCCCAGTCGCTGCCAGAGGGGTGCTGAGTCCGTCACCCCAGGAGTCTGCCAGGAGGTGCTAGGACCATCGGACAGGTGGGCGGGCGACCGATGCCGTCGCTAGCGTCCGGGGCACCACCCCACCCCGAAGGATCATCATGCGCCCGCTCTCCCGCCTCCTCCTCGTCACGGCAGCCCTGCTCGCCGGCGGTCTCGTCACCGTGCCCGCCCACGCGGCAGCGACGACCGCGCCACCGCCGCCCACCGGTCTNCGCGCCACGCTCGACAGCCGCAACGCCAACCTGATCCACCTGTCNTGGACCGACCCCACCCCGTTCACCAGCCCCGACAACGAGACCTCNTTCGAGGTGCAGCGCTGCGCCGGCCTGGACTGCACGGACTTCGCCACCGTGATCGTCTGGCCGAGTGCGGGTACCGACCTGTTCGGCTACTCCGACGGCTCCACCACCAAGACCGAGGGCACGACCTACACCTACCGTGTCCGCGGCATCAACGAGCTCGGCGCCTCCGACTGGAGCAACACCGCCTCCGCCACCACCGGCTTCGCGACGCCGGCCGCCCCGACGGGGCTGACCGCGACCTACACCGGCGCCAACGCTGCGGGGCTCAACGGCAACACCGTGCTCACCTGGGTCGACAACGCCACCAACGAGACGTCGTACACCGTGATGCGGTGCAACCCGTTCAACTGCCAGGCCACGCAGGTCGACGTGACCCTGCCAGCCGGCTCGTCGTCGTACGTCGACACGTCGGTGGTCGACGGCGAGGAGTACGTCTACCTCGTCTCGGTCCGCGGCGCGACGGGCCTCGGATCGACGAGCGGCAACATCCGCCACCAGGCCGGCCGGGGCCTGCCCGCACCGACGCGGCTCAGCGCCACGCTGGTCAACGGCGGCATCTCGCTCACCTGGCGCAACCAGGTGTCGCGACCGGTCCAGATCTGGCGGTGCGACACCAGGATCTGCGTGGACGGCATCACGGGGGCCGTCAACCCGGGAACCCAGTGGATCAGCAAGNGGGTGGTCACCGCCGGGACGACCCGGTTCGTCGACCGGTTCACCAAGGCTCCGGCCACCTACTACATCTACCGGGTCAGGGTCACCACGGCCAACGCGGTCTCCCCGTCGGTCTATGTGGCGGTGACGACACCGGCGGCCTGANGGTCAGACCATGCCCTTCAGCCGGCGACCGAGCGCCTGCTCGGTCTCCCGGTTGGCCTGGCGCTCGGCGATCGCGTGGCGCTTGTCGTAGGCCTTCTTGCCGCGNGCGAGGGCGATCTCGATCTTGGCCCGACCGTCCTTGAAATAGAGGCTGAGCGGGACGAGCGTGTAGCCCTTCTCCGACACCTTGCGCTCGATCTTGGCGATCTCGGACCGGTGCAGCAGGAGCTTGCGCTTGCGGCGGGCGGAGTGGTTGGTCCAGGTCCCCTGGGTGTACTCGGGGATGTGGACCCCCATGAGCCAGATCTCGTGGTCGTCGATCTCGGCGAACCCGTCCACGAGGGAGGCGCGACCGGCCCGCAGCGACTTCACCTCGGTGCCCGTGAGGACCATCCCGGCCTCCCAGGTGTCCTCGATGAGGTAGTCGTGTCGCGCCTTCTTGTTCTGCGCGACGGGCTTGTGCCCCTTCTCCTTGACCATGTCGGGCATTCTCTCAGGCCGTCTCAACCGNATTGTCTGTCCGCCCCCGAAAGATGCGGTTTGGCCCAAATCCGCAGCTTCAGCACCCCGAAACCTGCGGTTTGCGTCCAATCGATGGGTCGAGGAAGCCCCGGAAGGATCACAGCCACTTCATCGGGTCGACGGGGCTGCCGTTGACCATCACCGTGAAGTGCAGGTGACATCCGGTCGACCAGCCCGTCGTGCCGACATAGCCGATCACCTGACCGCGCTTGACCGAGTCGCCGACACCCACGGTGTAGCGGATCGCGTGGTTGTAGACGGTGGCCAGCCCAACGCCGCGCACGAAGCCGTTGTCGATGATCATCCGGTTGCCATAGGCGGTGTTCCAGTACGACGAGATCACCTTGCCGTCCGCGGCCGAGTAGAGCGGCGCTCCGCACGAGGCACCGAAGTCGGTCCCGTCGTGGAGGGAGTAGTAGCCATAGATCGGGTGGATCCGGTAGCCGAACGGCGAGGTGACCGGGCCGTTGGTGGGGTAGCTGAGGTAGCCGCCGGACGGCAGCGGGTTGGAGTCCCCGTTCTTGGCGGCCGCGGCCGCGGCGCGACGACGGAGCATCTCCTGGATACGCCGGTCCTCGCGCTCGAGCCGCTTGAGCTTGGCGAGGTCGTGCGAGCGGGCGGCATCGGCGGCCGCCTTGGCGTTGCGGGCGCCGACGACCTGGGTGTGCACCGCCTGCTTGGCGGACCGGGCCTGCCGTTCGTACTTCTGCCGTTCGGCGAGCAGCTGGGCGGCCTCACGGCGCTTGGCCGCGGTGTCAGCCTTCGCGTCCTCCACCTGCTGCTCGCGGACCTCGAGCAGCACCTCGGCCGCTCGGAGCTCGTCGAGCGCCTGCACCTGGCTGTCGACGACGGCGCCGCCGATCTCGGCCTGGCGGGTGAGGTCGGAGGCGGACGTGGAGTCGAGCATCGCCATCAGCCCGAGCATCTCGGGGTCGCCCTGCTGATAGGTGTCGGCGAGCATGTTCCCGATCTGCTGCCGCTTGTCGACCACGGCCAGCTGGCCGTCCGACAGATCGGTGCGCGCCTGGTCGAGCCGTGCGACGGCCTGGTCGAGCTCGGCCTGCATCTGCTCGTCGCGGATGCGCGCGGCCTCGAGCCGGGCCTGCGCCGAGGCGAGGGCGGACTGGGCGGCGCTGAGGTTGGTGCGCGCGGTCTCGAGCGCGGCGGCGGTGTTGCGCAGCCGGGCGCTGGACTCGCTGAGATCGTCGTGGGCAGCGGAGAGCTGCTTCTTGACGTGCTTGTGCCGGTCCTTGAGGTGGTCGTCGGCGGCGGCGAGCTGCGGACTGACCATCGGGCTGGAGACCAGCGTGGTCAGCAGGACGCCCACGAGCGTGGCCATGCCGACCCGGCGCCACGGCAACTTGGCCAGGCGAGGGCGAGTGGTACGGGGGAAGGGACGCACCGTTGAGCCTTCGGGTGTTCGGGGAAGTGAACGTCCACGAGGCTAACGGGCGCTTCTCACACTTTCGTGTATTTGCGGGTCAGCACGAGTGTCGGGATCACCGTCAGCAGCGGCCCGAGTACGGCGACGAACGCGATCGCGGTGCCGAAGTCCCACCACGAGATCCACGGAATGAACTTGAGCTCCTGCGCGATGCCCTGGAACACCCCGAAGTGCATGAACGCCGCCAGCGTGCCGGTGGCGAGGGCGATGCTGATGATCGCGGTGACGAGCGCCTCCATGAGGAACGGCAGCTGGATATACATCGTCGAGGCACCGACCAGCCGCATGATGCCGATCTCGCGCCGTCTGGCCAGGGCCGCCAAGCGCACGGTGTTGCCGACGTTGAGCAGGGCGGCCAGCACCAGAACGACCGCCACCACCACCGANCCGACCCGGAAGATGTCGAGGGTGGTCAGGATCTTGGACACGAAGTCACGCATGTCCTGCACCGACTGGACACCGTCGAGGCCCTGGACCGCACTCTCGATGCCTTCGAACTTCTCGGGGTCCTTGAGCTCGATCCAGACCGACTCGCGCAGCGACGCCGGTGTCAGGACCGGGTTGGAGCCCTCGAAGAGGTTCTTGTCGTAGAGCTCCTTGGCCTTCTCATAGGCCTGCTCCTGGGTCTCGATGCGATAGCTCGCGACCTCGGGGTTGTCCTCGACGACCTTGAGGATCGCGTCGCGCTGGGCGTCGGTGACCTCGGTGGCGCAGGACGGGGTCGAGTCCTTGTCCTTGCACAGCCAGACGGTGATCTCGAGCTGGGAGCCGAAGTAGTCGGTGGTCTTGGCGGCCTGGTTGCTGAGCAGGACGCCCAGCCCGACCAGCGTCAGGGAGACGAACAGGGTGAGGATGACCGCGACATGCATCGACAGATTGCGACGCAGACCTTGGCCGAGCTCGGAGAAGACATAACGAAGCTGCATCGGGGATCTCTCGTGTCGGTCTGTCTGCTCAGTTCTGGAATCCGTAGACGCCCTGCGCCTGGTCGCGGATGACGCGACCGTGCTCGAGCTCGATGACGCGCTTGCGCATCTGGTCGACCACGCCGTGGTCGTGCGTCGCCATCACCACCGTTGTTCCGGTGCGGTTGATCCGGTCGAGCAGCTTCATGATCCCGACCGAGGTGGTGGGGTCCAGGTTGCCCGTGGGCTCGTCGGCGATCAGGATCATCGGCCGGTTGACGAAGGCGCGAGCGATCGCCACGCGCTGCTGCTCACCGCCGGAGAGCTCGTCGGGCATGCGGCTCTCCTTGCCCTCCAGGCCGACCAGCTCGAGGGTCTCAGGGACCGTCTCGTCGATGTGGGACTTGGGCTTGCCGATCACCTGGAGCGCGAAGGCGACGTTCTCGGCGACGGTCTTGTTGGGCAGCAGCCGGAAGTCCTGGAACACGGTGCCGATCTGGCGGCGCAGCCGCGGCACCTTCCAGCCGGCTAGCCGGTTGATCTCCTTGCCGGCGACATAGACCCGCCCCTCGGTCGGTCGCGCCTCCCGCAGGACGAGCCGGAGGAACGTCGACTTGCCCGAGCCGGAGGTGCCGACGAGGAAGACGAACTCGCCCTTCTCGACGTCGACAGTCACCTGGTCGAGGGCCGAGTGGCCCTGGCCGGGGTAGGTCTTGGAGACCTTCTCGAAGCGGATCACTGTCCCGAGGTTAGCCGGTGCCCCCCGTGTGGCCGGGGATTGGCCCGGTCGGGCGGGTCCACCGCCCACACCTGGCCGTAGCCTGAGGCCATGCCGCGCCCCTCCCGCCGCGCCCGCCAGGCGCTCTCGGTCGCCGCCCTGGCGGTCGTGGCGCTGCCCGTCAGCGCATGCACGGGTGGCGGCGGCTCGGATGACGCTTCCGGGGCACCGGCAGTGGCGGTCGGCACTCCCCTGACCGAGGTCGACACCAGCCTGATCGCCGTGGTGCGCGGGCCCTTCTGCGAGCGGCTCAGCTCGGTCCTCGTGGAGCGCGCGCTCGGCGGCAAGGTCGCGGCAGCGACGTCGTACGGCAACGGCGACCGCGCCGAGGTCGCCGCCGGTGTGACCGACGTGGCCCACGAGTTCTCCTGCACCTTCACCGCCGCCGACGGCACCGAGGCCCGCGCGTGGCTCTTCGCCCCGCCGATCACCCGGGACCGTGCGGCCGGGATCGTCAAGGCCGTCAGCGCCCGGGAGGGCTGCACCGTGATCGACGACGCGGCCCGGTTCGGTGACCCGTCGGTCGCCGTCCAGTGCCTCTCTCGGACCGGCGACCGACTCCAGGGCACGACGGTGACCTATCAGGGCCTCTTCGGCGATGCCTGGCTCGCCTGCTCCCTGGCGGTCCCCGGCGACACCGTCCGCATCGACCAGGCCGACCAGGCCAGCCGCTGGTGCGCCGGTGTCGTCACCGCCGCGGGCCCCACCGACGACGCTGGCTAGCCCCGGGCAAGGAGTCGCCTCGCCTAGCGTTGACGGTTCATCAAGGTAGGTGGTCGAACCCTCACCTACCTAGCCGAGTTCGCCTGGGTAAGTGAGGGTTTCCCTTCCTACCTTGATGAACCGTCAACCCCCACAGAACGCCGCGTACGACGGCCGCAGGCGTCAGGTCAGTGCTGGGCGGCGCGGTCGGCGCCGCGGCGCCAGCGGATGCCCGCCTCGATGAAGTCGTCGAGGTCGCCGTCGAAGACCGCCTGGGGGTTGCCGGTCTCGTGACCGGTCCGCAGGTCCTTGACGATCTGGTAGGGGTTCAGCACGTAGTTGCGCATCTGGTCGCCCCACGACGCCTGCACGTCGCCCTTGAGGTCGCGCAGGTGCGCCTCCTCCTCAGCCTTCTTCAACGCAAGCAACTTGGCCTTGAGCACGATCATCGCGGCCGCCTTGTTCTGCAGCTGGGACTTCTCGTTCTGGCAGCTCACGACGGTCCCGGTCGGGAGGTGGGTCAGTCGCACCGCGGAGTCCGTGGTGTTGACGCTCTGGCCGCCGGGACCCGAGGAGCGGTAGACGTCGACCTTGATGTCGTTGTCGTCCACCTCGATCTCGTCGGTCTGCTCGAGCAGCGGCACCACTTCGACGGCGGCAAAGGACGTCTGGCGGCGGCCCTGGTTGTCGAACGGGCTGATCCGCACCAGTCGGTGGGTGCCGGCCTCGACGGAGAGGGTGCCGTAGGCGTAGGGCGAGTGGATGGCGAAGGTCGCCGACTTGAGCCCCGCCTCCTCGGCATAGGAGGTGTCGAAGACCTCGGTGTTGTAGTTGTGCTGCTCGGCCCAGCGCAGATACATCCGCATCAGCATCTCGGCGAAGTCGGCGGCGTCGACCCCGCCCGCACCGGAGCGGATGGTGATGATGGCCTCGCGGGCGTCGTACTCACCGGCGAGCAGCGTGCGGACCTCGAGCGCCTCGACGGCCTTCTTGACGCGGACCAGCTCGGCCTCGGACTCGGCGAGCGACTCGGCGTCGCCCTCCTCCTGGCCGAGCTCGACCAGCAGGGCGAGGTCCTCGACGCGCGAGTTGAGGTCGGTGAAGCGGTCGACCTCGGAGTTGAGCACCGACAGCCGGCTGGTGATCCGCTGCGCGTTGGCCTGGTCGTCCCAGAGGTCCGGGGCCGCGACCTGCTCCCCCAGGTCGGCGATCTCGCGCCGCATGGCGTCGAGGTCGAGCACCTGCTCGATGGTGTGCATGGTCGCCTGGAGCTGCTTGAGCTCGGCGTCGAAGTCGGGGCCTGCCACGAGGAGCAACAGTACGGCGCGGGTCCGAGCCGTGTCGAAGCAGCAGTCGCGCCGGCCGCGATCAGGGCAGGACGTCGTCCTTCCAGGGGTACGACGGCTGCGCGCCCAGGTGCTGCACCGAGGCGGCGGCGACCCGGGTGGCCAGCAGAGCGGCGTCGCGGACCGACTCACCCCGGGCCAGGCCGACGGCGAGGGCACCGACGAACGCGTCGCCGGCCCCGGTGGTGTCTCGAGGGGTGACGGCGCGCGCAGGAAGCGCCCAGCTGCCGTCCCCGTCGACCCCCACCACTCCGGCGGCCCCGAGGGTGAGCACGACGGACGGGATGCCGAGAAGGGCCAGACCGTTGAGGGCGTCCTCCCCCGCGATGCCCGGCGTGTCGAGCAGGATCGCCGCCTCGTGCTCGTTGACGACGAGCGGGTCGGCCTGTCGCAGCGTCTCGACGGGGAGCTGGCAGGCGGGCGCCACGTTGAGCACGACCCGACGCCCGGCGTCGTGGGCGATGCGGGCCGCACGGATGACGCCGTCCAGGGGGATCTCGGCCTGGAGGACGCAGACGGCCGCACCGGCGATGGTGTCCGCGGCCGACGCGACGGCCGCCTCGTCGGTCGTGGCGTTGGCACCCGCGATGACGACGATCGAGTTCTCGGCGTCGTCGGCGACGGTGACCACCGCCAGGCCCGTGGGTCCGGCGACGCGACGGACTCCGCTCAGGTCGACCCCGGCAGAGCTCAGCTCGGCCAGGGCAGGATCGGCATAGACGTCAGTGCCGACCGCGCCCACCATCGCGACCCGCGCGCCGAGGCGGGCGGCCGCGACGGCCTGGTTGGCGCCCTTGCCCCCAGGCAGCACCGAGATCGCGTGGCCGAGCAGGGTCTCTCCAGGGTGCGGGTGGCGTGGGACTTCCAGGACGAGGTCGGCGTTGACCGAGCCGACCACGACGATGTCGTGCTGCATGGGTCAACTCTCGCAGGAGGTCTTCTGCTCCACGCGCGGGCATGCGTCCTTGCCCGGACCGCCGTTGGCCTTGTCCTGGCCGTCGCCGCCGTCGAGCAGGTCCTTGCCCGTCGTCCCGACCATCGCGTCGTCGCCCGGGCCCATCCAGGCGTTGAGCTTGCCGCCATAGCTGGTGACGCTCTCGTCGGCATCGGTGCCGAGGACCTCCCAGAAGCCCTTGTAGGGCAGATAGAGCGACTCCACCCCGGTCAGCGCCACATGCCAGCTGCC
>JGI24770J26754_10002787_pt1 | contig 11921 bp, 12 predicted proteins | sample LakOneMetagenome_FD_26754 | JGI IMG/M metagenome (IMG submission 26754) | reverse complement strand
GCATCGCCGACGCGGCCATACAGCGTTGGCCCGCACATCCGGACATCGAAGCCGTCACATTCGACGCGGTCATCGCCGGATTTGCGTCCGGCAGTACAAACAGGTGATTCTTCGCACCGCCGAGAGCAATACAGCGTTTCAATGCGTTGGTACTTTGCTGATAAACGAGCTTCGCAACCTTGGTCGAACCGACAAAACTCACTGCCTCAATATCTTTATGTGAACAAATACCTTCGACGATCTCTTTTCCGCCATTGATCACATTAAAAACGCCGTCCGGCAATCCAGCATCTTTCAAGAGCTGAGCCATTCGCAAAACCGAGAGCGGAACGAGTTCGGATGGCTTCATGATCATCGTGTTGCCGAGAACGAGGGCATTTGGCATCGTCCAGTTGGGCACCATCAGTGGAAAATTAAACGGAGCGATCGAGGCAACAACACCGACCGGAAAATGCTCGGTCCGGCACTCGACGCCGCGGCTAACTTCGAGAACTTCATTTGACACGAGCTGCGGCATCGAACACGCAAATTCGGTCAGCTCGATACTCTTATCAACCTCAGCCTTCGCCTCATCCCAGGTCTTGCCGTTCTCTTCCGAGATCAATGCGGTCAGTTCTTCCGAATTCTGCTCAAGCAGGCTACGATAGCGAAAGAACACCTGTACTCGCTCTTTGATAGGCTGGTGGCCCCAGGATTCGAGTGCGGCTTTTGCGGACGCTACGGCTTTATTTAATTCATCAACCGTCGACATCGGAACCGTCGACAACAAATTCCCGTCAAGCGGTGAGGTAACATCCAGATCACTCGCAGACGCACTTTCAACAAACTCACCGTTGTAAAAATTCTTAACTCTTTGATACTTCATTATTAACTTTCTCTTGCGGCGGAACCGCCGCCATCAATCCCCAGTGTACAAAGAACGCTACGCCAAACCCGACAAACCATGCATAATCGTAAAGCACTCTGAGACTTGGAATTATCAACCCTATCCACGCAAAAAAGCAACCCAGAAGCGTCGCAAATAACGCCCGCCAATTCCAGCCGCCGTAGATCCCATTGGTCCGGTACAGATCGCCAAGATGCAAGTCCTTTCGCCGAACAAGCCAATAATCGGCGATCAAAACCCCGGCTATTGATCCAAGCCCGCCCGAATACCCAACCAGCCAGCCAAAAATATAACCGGTCGGATCGGCAAGAAGTTTCCACGGCATCATCAGAATACCGACGATTCCCGTTATCAGGCCGCCGGTGCGGAATGAGATGAGTTTGGGAAAAGCGTTGGCAAAATCATTTGCGGGTGAAACAACGTTAGCCGCGATATTGACTGATAAGGTCGCAACCACAACCGTAAACATCGATATCGCCACCACTATCGGCTGCGAAAATTGCCCGACGAGTTTCACCGGGTCCCAAGCGTCCGCCGGATTCATGTGTGGAAAGACTACTACCGCCGCCGACGTGATCAAAATTCCCATCGCCGCAAACACGACCATTGTCGAAGGCAGCGCCACGACCTGCCCGACCGCCTGTTCACGCTGGCTCTTTCCGTATCGAGTAAAGTCGGGCATGTTGAGCGAAAGCGTCGCCCAGAAACCGATCATTCCCGTTAAGCTTGGAATAAACACCGGCCAAAAATCACCGAATGTATTTAGCTTGCCCGGTTCGTGCAGCAAGAATCCAATGCCGCCCGCCTGATACAGTATCCAGGCAAGCAAAATGCCCGTCATGACCAAAACATAAGGAGCCGCCCAGTTCTCGACGATCCGAAGCAGATTCATACCGCGATAAATGATCGCGATATTCAGCCCCCAAAACAACATAAATGAAAGCCACTCGGTCGGCGTATGGCCGCCAACCGGACCGCCGAGGATCGTCGCCCAGCCCGGAATAAACGCCGCAAAAAAAGTCTGCAACGCCTGTCCGCCGATCCACGCCTGGATCCCAAACCAGCCACAAGCGACGATCGCGCGCATCAAAGCCGGCAGATTCGAACCCATCGTTCCATAGGCCGCTCGTGCGAATACAGGAAACGGAATGCCGTACTTCGTTCCGGGATGCGAATTGAGCAGGATCGGGGCGAGAACGATGATGTTGCCGAGTAATATAGTGAACAACGCTTGCCACCAGTTCATCCCCGCCGAGATCAGCCCCGACGCCATCATGTATGTCGGTATACAATGTGCCATCGATATCCAAAGCGCCGCGTAGTTATAGGTCGTCCAATTACGTTTCTCAACCGGAACCGGGGCGAGGTCTTCGTTATAAAGCGACGACGAGCGAATGCTCTCTTCCGCATCCGCGTTCAGCTCGACGCGTCCGTCGGGGTGTTGAATGGTATCGATCATAGGCTTGATCTCAATGGCTAACGACATTGAATAGGTCGTGAAGTTTAGGTGATTATTCTAACCTATTAATTGCCATTTTGTGCGAGTGTAAGCGATGCTGAATCCATTTTTCTGGGCGTTTTTCTGCGACTGGCTACCCGGCGACGCTCCCATCACTGCGAGAGTGCAGCCGAGTTCGGCGGCATGGGAAAGCCGCGCGTGAAGCAGTGCGTTCTGTGCTCCTTGATTGCGGCCTTCCGGAATGGTGCTCGCACCCGCGAGCATCGCGACATCGCCGTGGACGAACATCATCCCGGTCGAGATAGCCTTGCCGTCGAGCTCCGCAAGGTACGGATATGAACCCGCACACTGAGCGCTGATCTGTCCGAAATTGAACATAAAATCGGCCAGCGACTCATGCTCGGTCGCCCAACCGCCCGCCGATGTTTTTGCCCACAGATCGACCTCGTCATGCGTGATCACGCGGGTTGTGATTCGCCCGTTTTGCTGAGTCTCGTCAATATTGCCGCCGATCTCACGATACATCACGCTCGTGAGTTCGATCGGCTGATAGCCTCGCTCATTTAGCAGAGGCATAAGCGACGGATCGGCCAGCGGGCTGACTTCGTGAAAAACGGGAGCATCTTTTTGACCGAAAAAATCTTCGATCTCGTCAAGATGTTCATTAGTCGTTTCCTCAAACAGCCCGAGACCAAACGTCTGCGTACAAGGCGATTCGACGCCATCAAACATGGCATACGCGCCGCCAACCTCGATCCACTCCGCACCGCTCTCAGGCTTAAGCCTTGCCCGCGTTTCGACAAAATCGGCATTCGCACGAGCCTCGGAGCGTTCCATTCTTTGAGATAGTGATTTATCGGAATAGATCAAATGGATAGCTCCTTTGTGTCGGAAACAATGATTGAATATCGCCGTAGATCCGCAGCCTTTTCGGGATTATTGGTCAACAGAATGATCGACTTTACTTTTAGCTCGTTCAATATCTCCGCCGCCGGACGAAAGCTGCGTGCGTCCGACGCAAAACCAGCCATCTCGTATGCCTCGCCCTGAGAATGGCCGGCATTCTTGAAAGGAATACTCGCCATCAGGGCTAGATGTCCGTTGCCCTTGCCTTCCTGATCGAGATAGATAATAACGCCTTTTCCCGCCTGTTGAACCGCCGCCTGAGCCGAGGCCATCTCGTCTGCACATTCACACTCGACGCTGTTAAAAACGTGTCCCCCAAGGCACGCAGAATGAACGCGACACAGCACGTTTTCGCCGTTCGCTACATCACCCATCACGAGCGCGATCGATTCTCGCTGGCCGTTGTAATAAAGCACCTCCGAAAAGGTGCCATATTTTGTCTTGATTTCTCTGTCCGCTATTCGAATATTCATCGCTAATGCTTCATCGGAGCTTTGTCCGGCATTGGATCGATCATGTCGAGGAACGGCGTTCCCTTTTCGCTGACGTAAAATATAACGAGCCGCAATGGCGATGTCGTGCTGCGGTTGTGGCCGGTCATTCTTAGATTTGGCGGCTCGACGAAAGATTCACCGGCCTTTATAACGATCGGAGCTTTTTCGCCCTCGAGATCAAGAGTAAATGCACCCTCGAGAATATAAACCGTCACCGGAAAGCGATGCGAGTGAAATACCGTATTATCGCCCGGCTTAAATTCGGCGGTAAACACACGAACCTCTTGCTCAGCCGTCGTCGGCATGCCCTTGACGATCTTGCTCATAACCTGCACCGGCCGCGTGATGCCTTGTGCAAACGATGCTGAGTGAAAGCCGATAATCATCAGCGCCGAAAAAACAAAAATACCGACCCACCTTGTCATTTCATTTCCTCCAAACTAAACCTTTACGCATTCGCCCCGTTTGAGAAACTGGCCGTCGCCTTGTTTGCCGGTGTGCTCGCCGTTTTGAATAACAACGCGGCCGCGTGACAGGACGGTCTCGACCTTGCCTTTTACCTTCCAGCCTTCGTACGAAGAATAATCGACGTTCATATGCTCGGCATCGACGCCGAATGTGTGTTCCGTGTCCGGATTAAAGATGACGATGTCTGCGTCCGAACCGACGGCGATCGTTCCCTTCTTCGGGAAAAGGCCGAACATCTTTGCCGCGGCTGTCGAAGTTAGCTCGACAAATCTGTTCAAAGAGATCCGCTGTTCGACCACTCCGCCGTTGTAGATGAGGTTCATGCGATTTTCGACGCCGGGAGCACCATTAGGGATCTTCGAAAAATCATCGACCCCGAGTTCCTTTTGCTCCTTCATGCAGAACGGACAATGGTCGGTCGAGATGACCTGCAGGTCGTCCATCTTGAGGCCTTTCCAGAGCTCGGCACAGTTGTGTTTCTCACGCAAAGGCGGCGTCATGACGTATTTCGCACCTTCCCAACCGTCGCCGTAATCGTCGATCGAGTGGAAAAGATACTGCGGACAAGTCTCGGCAAACGCCGGAATGCCGCGATCTCGCGCCTGCCTTACCTGATTCAAAGCATCGGTACACGAAAGGTGAACAATATACACCGGCGACTCAGCCATCTCGGCAATTGCGATCGCTCGATGAACGCCCTCGGCCTCGGCGATCGTCGGCCTCGTCAGAGCATGATACTTCGGAGCGGTGCGTCCATCTGCTAGAAATCGTTTGATGATCTCGTTTATGACAATGCCGTTCTCGGCGTGCATGCAGATCAGGCCGCCGCGTTTGCCCGCCGCCGACATCGCGCGAAAGATCGTCGCGTCGTCCGCCAAAAACACTCCCGGATACGCCATGAACAGCTTGAACGACGTAATGCCCTCGTCCATCAGCTTGTACATCTCTTTCTCATCGCCGTCCTCAAACTCGGTAGTGATCAGATGAAACCCGTAGTCGATCGCCGTCTTGCCCTCGGCCTTTTTGTGCCACGCGTCGACGCCCGCGGTCATCGATTCGCCCTTCGTCTGCACCGCAAAATCAATGATCGTCGTCGTCCCCCCAAACGCCGCCGCCCGCGTCCCGGTAAAAAAATCGTCCGACGCAAACGTCCCGCCAAACGGCAGCTCCATATGCGTATGCGGATCGATCCCGCCCGGGATTACCAGCCTCCCCGACGCGTCCAGCACAACATCCGCCTCCATATCCAGCCGCTTGCCGATAGTCGTCACCGTCTCGCCGTCAATAAAAATATCCGCCCGATAGTCGTCCACCGCAGTAACAACTCGCCCGTTTTTGATCAGTGTTTTCATCGTCTTAAAGCCCTTCTTTTAGTTCAAGTGGAATTTCGTTGTCCTAGTCTAGCGTTGAGTGAAGCGTGAATGCTCCCTTGACACCGCGAACAGATTACCAATGATTGTTTTTCATCAGATTTCATCGGACAACCTCAATATGAGCGATACCATAGCGTCGGTAAGTGGAGCACCCGTCAAAAGTTCGATCCAGAAATACTGTCCATTTGGATTCACTTCGATGAAGTAATATGTATCGGTTTCATCCCGAATTAGGTCAAATGCACCATAATTCAGATTCATCACGGACAACATTCGTTTAAGCTTAGATGAAACATCCTCAGGCAGGGATACCAACTGGTGAGGAAGTTCCTCCACGCTTTCAATGCGCCAATCAATGTTTTCGATCGTGTCCGGCTTCGTCGATATCTCACACGCAAAGACCTCGTCGCCAACAACAGTTACTCGCAACTCTTCTACCTTGTTTATTCGTTGTTGAAAGATAGCAGGTGCATACGCCAGATCTTCGTCGGCTAATTTCTCTAGATCGGCAGTCTCTAGAACATTGGTATAGCATCCAAATTGAAATTCATCGACCGCGAAGCCACTATAAGCTATCGGCTTAACGATGATCTGCTTGTGCCGAGCCGCGAGATCTTTAACAACAGAAAGTCTATTTGTAATTACGGTTTCTGGGACGGAAAGCCCAATTGCCTCGGCGATAGGCATTTGACTCGCCTTAATAGAGTACTTCTGCATCTGCCAATATTCATTAATCCATTTTGCACGAGGAAAAAAGCCAGGAAAGGATCGCGTGAGTTCGCGGTATTCTTGTACACTGCATTCTTGAGCGTTGATGTCGGTTAGGTTAGGGTGAGGCGGAGTTCTATCTGGCTTCCTGTACCAAATGACTGAGACCTCGTTCGTTGATAACTTCGAATCTATAGTGCGTAATTCTTGTTGTTCGAGACGAGCGGACTGAGACCAATGAAAGCAGTAATCTAAATTCGTCGAGAGATTATCCGTGTTGATGCGAACTACTCCAAAATCCGGTTGACGCTCATGAAGCCGTCGAATTACGGCGTCAGCATGAAGGTCATCTTGGCATGTTAAAATAACAAGTTGCATAGGATGTCGGAGTAGTTCTTTTCAAAATAGGTTCTAATCATCCGTTTTTCTGTCATCGTCCGACTGGCCGAAATCTCTAATTCTCTCGCCGGTGGAAGAAGACCTACTGCACGTACTTTTGTCCTTGCTTCCCATCATCTTCATCATGTCGCCGCCGTATATAGACATTTGAGTTGACGGCTCATAAGGAATAGGTGGTAAGTTTGAAACACTTATATTACGAGCAAAGCGCATTGTAAGCGGCAGTACTCCAAGTCCCTTCGGAACGGGTTCAGTGAGTGTTTGCATGAATTTCTCCTATCTATTAAAGGGGTGCCTTCGTTGAATTCGCCATGCGGTCCTCGCACCCTAAAAGAGCCAGCGAAGCGAAGCTAAAAATTTTAGTTTCCTAAATATATGTCAAAGCCGTCGGACTTGTCACTCATCCAGTTGGCTTTTTAGTCTTCCGCGTGAGACCGGATTTCTTTTCGGACTTTCGTACAAATCCCATCGCTCCATAGAGCGGGCTGTCGTTGCCGTATGCGGGGTCGCCGGCGACGGCCATGCCGATCTGTGAGCGTTTTTGATCGAGTGCGGCGTACTTGTCATCGCGCTCGTCGCGTTTCAATTTTAGTTCCGACTCAAGGTTCGCGATTGTCGCGTCATCAGCCTCAGCCGCTTCGATCTGAGTCTGGAAGTCGGTCTGCGACATTGCGACGAATTTAACGCTAGGAGCTCCCTCGACCCAAGCGTCGTTCATCACATTACATTTCTCTCTGATCGTCTTAACATCTACTTTCGGCATACGTTTTCTCCTTATTGTATAGGTATTTATTGGGTTTTTCTCGAAATAGCGATGTGAGCACTATTCGATGCGAACATAATATACCCGATCCGGAAAAAATTCCAAGCCTTTCGGAACACCTTCCGAGTCGTCCCGCCAACGTTCCATGTCAATCGGACTGCCTTCCGAGTCGTTCGGATCGCGTTCCGAGTCAATCAGATGCCTTTCCGTGTCAACCGGAACGCCTTCCGTGTCAATGGGATCGCAAGCCGAGTCGCTTGGATCGAGTTCTTGGTCACCAAGATTGTTATAGGAGAATTTGCTGTACGACTGCCTTCGTTGTCCCACTATAAATTCCGCCGCGGGCCTTGAACATTATCACCATCTTATCCACTTTAATTACACCGACTGCGATAAGCCGCGAGCCCCAGCCCGCGCCAATAGATGTCAATTCAATTTGAACCCGATCCCCTTCTTGCCGCCACACTCCAGAGCGGTTCCCTAAACCGCCGCCCTGCAAGATTAGAGTCCCGTCTGGCTGAAAGGCGACCGACAATTCGTGTTCACCTTGCCAAGTCGTCTTTTCAATTCGTCTCGGCGTTTCATTTGAAGTAGTTAAGCTACTCTTTTCCCCCTCAGGCTTCTGCACAACTTGTTGTTGGGGTTTATCCGGCAGCCCGGCAATCATGCGGAAGCCACGCAGATTAAGTGCTGAAAGCGGAAAGTCAATATTACCGATTTGAACCTCAACCACATCTGCGTTGGCAATCTCGGCGAAGACCTCGTACGGGATCGGAACTGCAACGAACTCATCTACACCACTGGTCGTCGCCCGTTTTACCGTCTGAGACATATTTCCAAGACGAATCCGTTTGTTGTTAGCAATAACAATTAGCGAAGGGTCAAATCCAAAGAATGGGCCATCGGCATAAGTCTTAAAGAGTAAATTTATTATGGTAGGTTTTACTGGTTGCTGGCCAGGATATGAATATGTAGCGTAGACATCCACAAAAGCAATGTAATTTTTCAATCTCGCGTTTACGATTCCCCGTAGATCCTGAACAGGCGTTGAAATCACTGCGGTCGTAACGTCTTTGAACTTGTCATAGCTAGAACCCACACTTAAGGGTCTAGGCTCGGTTGGAACTGGCTTCGTCTGGATAGCGTTAGTAGGAGGCTTGAACTTCGCGATTTGTTTATCCAAGTCCTTTCTAACATCCTGTTCTAGACGATCATACTCTTGCCTATCTTTTTCCTGCTGCGACAGTACTGAAGGTGTGGCAAGCCATAGAAAGGCGATTACAATATAAATAATCACGTTATTGGAATACATAGTGCTTTCTAACAAAGAGCCAAGCCAGCGTCCAGGGCTTTGATCAGTTGGTCCACTGTGTCTTTGGACGAATTTAGCATGAGGCCGGTGCGGATTACGTTGCCGTAGAGGCCGCCTTTCCGACATTCGTTACAGATCACGCTTTCATTTTGCCATTCGCTCGAAAGGCATGTCACGGAGCCTGGATAGGCTGATGTGTAGCTTTTCGATCTTTCCGGCTTTATCTCGCGTTGCCCAGAGGACGATGCCGCCGCCTTCTAGTGTGAACCCGTCCTTGTATTCGGGCTTAAGCAGGATCTTCGTGTCGGGCCGCTGGGTAAAATAGAGTTTATCGCCCTCGAGTTTCAAGGAAAACAACGCTCCGGCTTCGTCGGCGTACCAATTGCCGGTAAATTGAGCGAGTTCTGCGGCGGTCGGCTTCCATTCGGGTTCGGCGGCGTAATCCAAAACTACATCGCCCGCGAGAACATGAAACGAGGCCGCTTTTCCCGCCGCGTCCGTCTTAAACGTGAATCGGGACCCGCTGCCGATAAACGAACCATCCGGCTGGCGTTTTAACGCAGGTTGCCCCGCGAGTTTCAGTTCGCCGTTCTCGATCACGGTTCGAATAGGAAAATGCGTCCGGATATTTCTCCACATGCCCACGTAAGGCTGCAGGTCCGCGGCGTCCGAAGCGGTCTTTTCCACAGGTTTCGAATCAGACGCAGGGCCGACGATCTCATCGACGATACTGTGTGCGAGATTGGTCGAATTTGGCACGACGCCGTTGCAGACTATCGCGACCGAAAGTTTGTTGTCGGGAAATCTTCCGAGATATGTCTGATAGCCTGCGGTGGAACCGTTATGCGAGATCTCGGTCTGCCCCTTGTACTTGCTTACCGTCAATCCGAGGGCATATGTGATCTTTCGTCCGTCGTTGAGGACGCCGGTGGTTTCGAGCGCTTCGACGAGCGGAGCCCCGAGCGAGCGTGAATCGAGCATCGCGTTCCACTTGAGCCAGTCGCCGATCGTTGTGAGCATACCGCCATTGCCGTAGACATTCATGAACGGCATATCCAGCTGCCATTTGCCGCTGCCGTCTTTTGAATATCCTTGGGCACGACCGGGAACCAGCCGCCGATAATCATCCCGCCACGAGCTATGCGTCATACCAAGAGGTTTGAAAAACCGCTCGGCGGTAAATGCAGGCAGTTTCTGTTTGGAAACTCTCTCCACGATGGTCGAAAGTAGCGTGTACCCGCTGTTTGAATATGAATATTCGTCGCCCGGCTTGAAATCCAGCCCGCGTTGATCGAGGATCACCTGCATCGCGAGTTCCTGCGATATCACGCGGTCGCCACGCCCGGCACCCGTCAACTGCATCACCGACCCCCAATCGCGAAGGCCCGCCGTATGGTTGAGCAAATTCCTTATCGTGAGCGGTGATCCGTAATCCGGCATTTCGGGGATGTAATTCCTGACAGGATCATCGAGTTTGAGTTTGCCCTCCAACGAAAGCAAAACGATCGACGCCGCCGTAAACTGTTTGCCGACAGAACCCGATTCGAATATCGTGTCCACGGTATTAGGAACGTTATGCTCTATCTCGGCAAGCCCGAAAGCCTTCTGGAAAATAGTTTCGCTATTGAGAGCGACGCCGATCGCACAACCGGGCGACGAGCTTCCCGCCGCTTTCGAAGTTCGTTCGAAAACCCGGTCCACCGCTGCGATCGTCTTTTCTTTGTCCAACGCCTGCCCGAAAAGCCCTACCGAAAAGGTGGCGATCAAGACAGCGGTTTTGGCGAGATATTTCATTTCTACTTAACAAAGAGCAAGGCCCGCATCCAACGCCTCGATGACTTTGTCGATCGAAGCGGTGGTTGAGTTGAGCATGACGCCGGTGCGGATTACGTTGCCGTAGAGGCCGCCTTTGCCGATGAGAACGCCCTGGCGTTTGGTCTCCTCGAAAACGCGGAGGACGAGGTCGGGGGCCGGTTCTTTGGTTTGGCGGTCCTTGACGAGTTCGATGCCCTGCATCAGGCCCATGCCGCGAACGTCGCCGATACAGGCGTATTTTTCCTGCAATCGGAGCAGTTCGTTATGGAAATAATCGCCAACGACACGGGCGTTTGTGCGGAGGTCGTCTTCTTCGATAACGTTGATGACCGCGAGGCCGACTGCGGACGAGACCGGATTGCCGCCGAATGTCGAGAAGGTCAGCCCCGGGAAAGCATCGGCAACCTCGGGCGTTGCGATCGTCCAGCCGATCGGCACGCCGTTGCCCATGCCTTTGGCCGAAGTGATGATGTCCGGCTCGACGCCCCAATGCTCGATGCCAAACCATTTATCACCCGTGCGGCCCCAAGCGGCCTGGACTTCGTCGGAGATAAACAACCCGCCGTGACGGCGTGCGATCTCAGCGACACGCGGGAAATACTCTTTAGGCGGAATGATAAATCCGCCAACGCCAAGAACCGTCTCAGCCATAAACGCCGCGATGTTGCCGGTCGTCGTTGTGTTTATCAATTCCTCGACATCATCCGCACAAGCAACGCCGCACGTCGGATATTCGAGCTTGAACGGACAGCGGTAGCAATAAGGCGCCGCCGCATGAACGATCCCCGCAACCTGCGAAGCTATTGGCTTCCACGTCTTGTGACCAATCGTCGAAAGCGCGGTCGCGCTGCGTCCAGCGTAACTGTGCCGCAGCACGACGATCTCGTTATTCCCCGTCGCGATCTTCGCCGCGAGGATGGCGGTATCGTCGGCCTCGGTGCCGCTGTTCGAAAAGAAAGATTTCTTCAAATTTCCCGGTGTGATCTCAGCCAGTTTCTCCGCCAGATCGCCCTGCGGCCCGTTCGCATAAAGCGTCGACATATGCGCGATCTTATCGACCTGGTCCTTCCACGCGGCATTTACACGCGGATTGGCATGCCCGACGCTCACTGTAAGCACTCCGCCAAAGGCATCGAGATACTTATTGCCCTGGTCATCCCAGACGTACTCGCCCTCACCTTTCACAAGAGCGAGCGGCTCCTGATAATAAGTTGCGACGGCCGGAAATAGAAACTCTTTGTGTTTTTGTATCGCACTCTTGAGAGGCGATGTTTGTTCTGCTTGTGTCATCATTTGCTCCTCACGGGTCTATTTATCTTCTTTTTTGACGTCTTTGTC
>JGI24770J26754_10002784_pt1 | contig 11925 bp, 8 predicted proteins | sample LakOneMetagenome_FD_26754 | JGI IMG/M metagenome (IMG submission 26754) | reverse complement strand
CCCTCCATCAAGACGTTGGACGGCTTGATGTCGCGGTGCAGCACCCCGCAGGAGTGGACCGACTCGAGCGCCTCGGCCAGGCACGTCGCGAACCAGACCAGGTCGGGTCCGCTGACCGGGCCCTCCTCGACCACGTGGTCGTGCAGCGACAGCCCGGGGACATAGCGGGTCGCCACGAACGGCACCGGACCCCAGGGGTCGGCGTCGAGGATCTCGGCCACGCGAGGCGAGCGGATGCGGCGCAGCGAGCCGACCTCGCGGGCCAGCCGGGCCCGCGCCTCGTCGTCGCCGACGATGTGCGGCCGCAAGACCTTGAGCGCGACCCGGGCCCCGCCCGGCTTCTGGGCGAGGTGCACGACCCCCATCCCTCCCTCCCCGATGCGGGTGAGCAGGGCATAGCCGCCGACCGTCAGGCCGGGCGGCGCCGCCGGCGGTCGCGGGGTCGTCGTCACGCCACGAGGGTACCTGTGCGACGGCCGCGAACCAGGATCCTGAGCCCAGCGCGCGGCCGGACAAAGGCCAGCGCCGGTGGTGTCTGAGTCCCCACTTCTCGACACCACCGGCGCTCGAAGACCATCATGCGGGTGCCACTGAAGGTGGCCTTAAGGCGGACCGGCCTCGGGCTACGCGGCTGGGAACGGCGCGGGGTCCAGACCCAGCTCGCCCATGCGCTCGGCGTACTGGCCATAGACACGGCGAGCCTCGCCGTGCTGGCCCTCCAGCGACAGTGCGCCCACGAGCCCAAGGTGAGCGGCCTCGTCGAAGGGGTCCACCGCCAGCAGCCGTTGGTAGTGACGCGCCGCCGCGTCCGGGTGGCCCAGGGACTCCTCGAGTCGCGCCAGGGACCGAGCCACGGCGACGAAGGCCGCGCGGGCCTCGTCGCGCAGCCGGGTGAGCTCCTCGTCATAGGCGTCCTCGGGAAGCACATCGCCCAGATAGGCCACCTCCGCGCGGGCCAGCACCTCGGCCGCTGCGGGGTCGCCGGAGCGGCTCAGCCGGAGCCCGGCCTCCGCATCGGTCAGGAACTGCTCGACGTCGACCTCGACCCTGGCTCGGTCAAGGCGGACGCTCACCCGGTCGGCCACCACCACCGGCGCGTCCGCGGTCCGCCCGGCAGGCTCGAGCACCGTGCGCAATGTGGACAGCGCGACGGACAGCCTGTTGGAGGTGCGGGACGCCGGCTCTCCGGGCCAGAGCGCCTCCCTCAGCTCCTCACGGGGGACGGTGGTTCCGCGGCGGGCGATCAGGATCTTGAGCAGGTCGCGGGCCTTCTTGGACTGCCACGCGGTGAGTGGCACCGGCTCGCCGCCGCGGTCGACCCCGAACCCGCCCAGGGTCCGGATCCTCACCCGGGGATCCGGGCCGGTGACTCGGCCCAGGTCGCGGGCAGCGGCCACCAACCCGCGGGCTCCGAGCCGCGTGGCGGTCTCGATGACGCCCGCGAGCTCCGCCTGCTCGGCACCCCACAGTCGGGCCCGGACGAGCCGGTTGCCCAGCTCGTCGACCGGGGAGCCCAGGTCACGCCACAGGCGCAGGGCTTCGTCGAGCCACGCGGTCCTGGTGGACGCATCGGCGCGGAGGTCGCTCTCGGCGGCGAGCTCCAGCGCTTGGGCCAGTCCCCGGCGGTCCCGGCGGTCTCCGGCCGCCTCGCGGGCCAGCACCGCCTGGGAGGCAGCCTCGGCGCGCTCACCGCGGGCCAGCCGGACCTGTCCGAGAGCGAGATGGGCGCTGACGACATCGAGCGCCGCGGCGTTCTCCACCGCCCGTTCGGCCAAGGACAGCGCCTGGTCCGCGTCCTCCTCGACCAGCACCAGCGCAAGACCCGACAGGGCGGGNACGAGCCCCTGGGCGTCGCCCTGCGGCTCAGCGGCGGCGATGGCCGACCGATAGGCCGCGGCCGCCTGGGCGCGGTCCCCCCGCAGGTGGTGCACCTCGCCCAAGGCGGCCGAGGCGTAGGCAGCGTGCCGGGACCCGACGGCGTCCCATTGAGTGCGGGCCGCCGTGATGTCCGCGACCGCTTCGTCCACCGCGCCGAGCCGGAGCCGGGCCCGGCCACGGTTCAACAGTGCCAATGGCTCGAACGCGGAGTCGCCGGTCAGCTCGGCCAGCCTCAGCGCCTGCTCGGTCTCGGCGATCGACTCCGCATAGTTGCCCTCCTCGCCGTGCCGCGAACCGCGGTTGGCGTGGATGCGCATCTGCTGCCACAGGTCCCCCGCCCGTTCGGCATGGTGCAGCGCCTTCAGATAGTGAGCCTCGTTGCCGGCCCGGTCCCCGGCGAGCGCCGCGACCATGGCCATCACGGTGTGTGCCGTGCCGAGGGCCCGGTCGTCGCCGGCCGCCGTCGCCGCGGCCAGCGCCTCCTCGGCGAGCGTGGAACTGCCGTCGAGGTCGGCGGTGACCCACAGTGCCGCGGCCCGCCAAGCAAGCAGGAGGGCGACGTCGACGGGCGCACCTTCGCGGTCGCCGCGGCGATAGACGGCGAGAGCCTGGTCCGCCTCCCCTCGCAGATGGTGGATGAGCCCGGCCCGCCAGGCGAGGCCCGGGTCGACCAGGTCGGCGGATCCCATCAGGCGCGTGAGGATCGAGAGGGCCTGGTCGGCGTCGCCCAGTGCTCGGTGCGCCTCGGCCTGGGCCCGCTGGAGTCCGGCGGAACGCTCGTCGGCGGGCAGTGAGTCGACCGCGGCGACGAGCGCCCGAGCCGCGCCCGCGCTCACCATGGCGTCGGCGTTCTCCACCACCGTGCTCGTCAACAGCGCGACGTCTCCCACCGCACCGAGGAGCGCCAGACACTCCATCCAGCGTCCGTGCCGGCGATGCCACATCGCTCCGGCCGTGAGGGCAGACCGCCGCTCCTCGTCGGTCAGCGGCGCCACGACGGCCAGGTGTCCGGCAACGATAGGCGTGAGCCGCAACGGCTCGTCGGTCCCCTGGAAGTAGAGGCCACGTCGCTTCAGGCGGTCGAGCACGGCGCCGGCGTCGGGGACCCCGAGCTCCTGGGCCAGCCGACCGTCCATCCCTCCCACGGCCGCGGCCACCGCCAGCAGCCGGCGAGCCTCCGCAGACTCCGCGGCCACCACCTCTTCGGCGAGATAGGCCAGCAGCGTGCCACCAGGGTCCCGCTCCGGGTCGAGCACGTGGGCGACGTCATCGGCCGGAGCCTGCCTGAGGGCCTCGCAGACCAGCCGGACGGCGACCGGCCACCCTGAGGTCGCCGCCTGGACGCGGTCGATGACCCCCGGAGCGACCTCCCCCAGCTGCTCCGCCACTGCCTGTGCGGTCTCCTCGAGGGTGAAGGCGAGGTCCGACGCACCCAGCTGGTCGACGGCGCCGGCCACTCGCAACCGCGACAGGCGGACCGGTGGCTCCGCGCGTCCGGAGAGGACGACGTGCAGCAGGTCGGGGGCATGCCGCAGGAGACCGTCGACGAGCAGGGCCGCGTCCGATCCCTCGAGCTCGTGGACGTTGTCCAGCACGAGGACGAGATCGCGAGCGAGGTGCGCCTCCAGCAGGCCGCCGAACTCAGCGGCCAGCGCCGTCGCGTCGGGGGCGACATCCGTGGCTGCCGCCAGCACCGTCGACAACGGCGCACCGAGGGCGGGCACGCGCAGCCGGAAGCCGTCGAACAGCGAGCGCGCCAGTGCCCCCACCGACCGATGGACCGGGGTCAGGTCGACGACCACCGACGGGACGGACTCCGTCCACGCCGCCACGAGAGTGGACTTGCCGAACCCGGCCCCCGCGGTGAGGACGTGCACGCGCAGCCCGAGGACGTCGCGGTGCAGCCGCTCTCTGATCACCATGCCGGGTCCTGTCTCACGCGGGTCGGAGCCTGGCCGTCATGGTCGGGTCGGGGGCGAGCCGGTCAGCAGACCTGGTGCATCCAGGCGTGCGTGTCCTCGGCGCGGCCGTACTGGATGTCGACGAGCGCCTGCCGGATGCTCTTGGTGACCGGCCCGGCGTCCTCGACCTCGGGGGTCTGACCGCCGTCCCAGCGCAGGGAGCCCACGGGGGTGACGACCGCGGCCGTGCCGCAGGCGAAGACCTCGCTGATCGCGCCGCTCGTGACACCCTCGCGCCACTCGTCGACGGAGATGTGGCGTTCCTCGACCTGATGGCCGAGCTTGCCGGCGATCTCCATGATCGAGCGGCGGGTGATGCCCTCGAGGATGGTGCCGATCGCCGGGGTGACGATGCGGCCATCCGCGAAGACGAAGTACATGTTCATGCCGCCGAGCTCTTCGACGTAGATGCCCTCCTGGGCATCGAGGAAGACCACCTGGTCGCAGCCCTGGCCCATCGCCTGCTGCTGGGCGACCAGGCTGGCGGCGTAGTTGCCCCCGGTCTTGGCCGCTCCCATGCCGCCGCGGCCGGCGCGGGTGTAGTCGGTGGACAGCCAGAGGTCGACCGGCTTGACGCCCTTGGCGAAGTAGGCGCCCGCCGGGCTCAGGATGATCGCGAAGGTGACGTGCTTGGCCGGCCGCACCCCGAGGAACGCCTCGGAGGCGAACATGAAGGGCCGGATGTAGAGGCTCTTCTCACCCGCGTTGGCCGGGACCCAGCGCTGATCGACCTTCACCACCTCGTCGACCGCGGCCACGAAGTCGTCGGCCTCCATCACCGGGAGGGCGAGCCGCTGGGAGGAGCGGACCATCCGCTCGGCGTTGGCCTCGGGGCGGAAGGTCCAGATCGACCCGTCGTCGTGGCGGTAGGCCTTCAGACCCTCGAAGACCTCCTGCGCNTAGTGCAGGACGGCGGTCGCGGGGTCGAGCGAGAACGGACCGTAGGGCGTGATCCGGGCGTCGTACCACCCACGCTCGGGGGTCCACTCGGCCACGAACATGTGGTCGGTGAAGTGCGTCCCGAAGCCGGGGTTGGCGAGGATCTCGGCCAGCCGGGCATCGTCGACGGCGGTCCTCGACAGGGTCGTCGTGATCTGCATAGGAGGCACGGTAGCCCACCTTTCCACAGGGGGTCGGGGGAAGGACAAGGGGTTGTCGGTTTCACCGGCTCGCCGGGGAAACAAGCACTTCTCGACCGAAACTTCGGTCGAGAAGTGACAGTTTCACCGGCTCGCCGGTGAAACTGTCACGTGGGGTGACCCACCGGACGGAGGGTCAGCCGGCTACTCGGGCGGCGATGGCGTCGCCGACGTCGGACGTACGCCGGGTGGTGCCGGGGGTGCGGTCGGCGAGGTCGGCCAGGACTGCGCGCTCGACGGTGGCCGCCGCGTCGGCGTGGCCGAGGTGGTCGAGCAGCATGCCCACCGACAAGATCGCGGCGGTGGGGTCGGCCTTCTGCTGACCGGCGATGTCCGGCGCGGAGCCGTGGACCGGCTCGAACATGGACGGCATCGTGCGGTCGGGGTTGATGTTGCCCGAGGCAGCGAGACCGATGCCGCCGGTGATGGCCGCGGCGAGGTCGGTGATGATGTCGCCGAAGAGGTTGTCGGTGACGATCACGTCGAACCGCGCCGGGTCGGTGGTCATGAAGATCGTGGCGGCGTCGATGTGGAGGTAGTCCACGGTGACGTCGGGGAACTCGCGACCGACCTCGCCGACGATGCGCGACCAGACGGCNCCGGCGTTGACGAGGACGTTGGTCTTGTGGACCAGGGTGAGCTTGCGGCGCGGCCNGCGCTGGGCGCGGGCGAAGGCGTCGCGNACGACNCGCTCCACGCCGAAGGCGGTGTTGACCGACACCTCGGTGGCGATCTCGGCCGGGGTGCCGACNCGCAGGGCGCCNCCGTTGCCGGTGTAGGGACCCTCGGTGCCCTCACGGACGACGACGAAGTCGACCTCGCCGGGGTCGGCCANCGGNGACGGGACGCCNGGGAAGATCCGCGACGGGCGCAGGTTGACGTAGTGGTCGAGCTCGAACCGCAGCCGCAGCAGCAGGCCNCGCTCGAGGATNCCGGGCGGCAGGTTGGGGTCACCNGGCTTGCCNCCGACGGCNCCGAGCAGGATCGCGTCGTGGCCCTTGATCTCNTCGAGGACGGAGTCGGGCAGCACCTCGCCGGTCGCGAGATAGCGCTCGGCGCCCAGGTCNTAGCGGGTCGNCTCGACCTTGACGGGCGCGACGGCCTCGAGGACCTTGAGCCCCTCGGCGGTCACCTCCTGGCCGATGCCGTCACCGGGGATGACGGCCAGGCGNAGGGNNTCGGTCGGGGCAGGGGTCGAGGAAGACGGCACGGTCACGGGGGCCAGGCTAGTTGTCGTCGGGGCGGAGACCGCCGTTGTCTCGCAGGTCAAGCGCCGTCTGGACGGCCTCGACGCTGTGCGGGTTGTCGGGGTTGTGGCTGGCAGGGCCCCACTCGGGGTAGAGGTCGTAGAACACGGCTCTGACTTTCTGGGCGCATCGGACGGTACGGGGGAAAGGTCGGGTGTGCGCGGTCCCGGGGAGTGCTCCTGCTCGGCGCCCCCCGCGGCGGGAGGGATGGCGGCTTCGGACGCGGATCACGCGTCGGCGGCCGGGCATCGACCTCGGACCTGCGGATCGCGCGAAGCACGGAGGCGACCCGCCGCGGAGGCAGCTGGGCTGAGCTGAGAAAGAGCTGCAAGGCCACGCACAACGCCGAACACCGCGGCGAGGGGGCCTTGCCTAGCAGGCCTCGCCGCGGCAGCCGATGAGTACGTACACGCTCCGCATGATGCGACCACCGTACGACGGCCCGCGCGAGAGCGCCCACCACTCGGGCAGATGTTCTCACCATCCGAGACGTCGGGGCCGAGGTGACAGACTCTCCGCCATGAGTGCGCCCCCCGACGTCCCCCCGATCGTCGCCAGGGCGTTCCAGGTCTCCCGCAAGGCGGGCTACGCGTCGTTCTGCCGCAACGAGACCGGGCGTCTGCTGGCCACGCTGGCCGCGACCCGCACCGGCACCCTCGCCGAGTTCGGCACCGGGTGCGGGGTCGGCACCGCCTGGCTGCGCTCCGGCGTTCCCGACGGAGCCCGCATCCTGACCGCCGAGCTCGACGCCCGGCTGGCCGGCGCNGCGGCCGAGATCTTCGCCGANGACCCCCAGGTCGACGTGCTCTCCGCCGACTGGTCGACGCTGCTCGACAAGGGCCCGTTCTCGCTGTTGTTCCTGGACTCCGGGGAGTCCCAGGAGGTGCGTGTCGACGCGGTCGCNGACCTGCTCGAGGAGGGCGNCATCGTCGTNCTCGACGACTTCATGCCGTGCCAGAGCTGGCCGCCCACCGCCTATGGCCGGGTCGACACGATCCGCGAGGAGTGGCTGACCGACGAGCGGTTCACCGCCGTCGAGGTGATGCTCTCCCCCGACGCGTCGGCGATCATCGCCACTCGACGCTGACGGGGACGTCGACGGGCACGGTCAGCCAGGGCAGCAGCGCCTGGGTGAGCGGGCCGATGGCGACGGCATAGAGGACGGTGCCGATGCCGACCACGCCGCCGAGCAGCCACCCGATCGCCACGACGAGCACCTCGAGTGAGGTGCGCACGAGGCGGACCGACAAGCCGGTGCGCCGTACCCAGCCGGTCATCAGGCCGTCGCGCGGCCCCGGCCCCAGCTGCGCACCGATGTAGAGCGCGGTCGCCAGGCCGTTGAGGAGCACCCCGGCGAGGACGAACCCGACCCGCACGACCAGGGCGTCCGGGACGGCCACCGCGACCAGGGTGAGGTCGAGCGCGACCCCGATGAGCACCGCGTTGAGAACGGTCCCGAGACCGGGAGCCTGTCGCAGCGGGATCCAGAGGAGCAGCACCAGGAACGAGGTCGCGACCACCACCTGACCGATGCTCAGCGGCAGGTGCAGCGCGAGGCCGTAGTGCAGCACGTCCCACGGCAGCTGGCCCAGGGTGCTGCGGATCATCAGCCCCATCGACACTCCATAGAGGGCCAGGCCGACCAACAGCTGGCCGAGACGGCGCGGCAGCCGACCGGCACGGAGCTGCTGCGCCGGCCCGAGGTTGGCGAGGGGGGTCTGGGTCATGCGGACCAGTCTGAGTCAGATTGGCCTTGGAACAAATAGCCAATCATGACAGGGTGGCCTGCATGAGCCGCCTCGCGCCCACCGGGACCGTCACCGCCTCGCGCATCGCCGAGGTCGTCGGACGGCTCCGCACNCGGCCGGCGTACGCCGGGCTCGCGACGGCACTGCGGCTGGCCATCGGCGACGGGCGGCTCCCCGCCGGCGTACGCCTCCCCAGCGAGCGCGACCTCGCCGAGCTGCTCGGCCTCTCGCGGACCACGGTGACGCGGGCCTACGCGACCCTGCGCGAGGAGGGGTACGCCGACGCGCACCAGGGCGCGGGGACGTTCACCCGCATCCCGGGCGGGCGGGCCCGCACCTGGGACCGCGCGCTCACGACCCGCGTCGGCGACGACGCGGCCATCGACCTCAACTGCGCCGCGTCCTCGGCGCTGCCCGGGATCGCCGGCGCCTACCAGGCGGCGGTGGCGGACCTGCCGGCCTACCTGTCCGGCCACGGCTACTACCCCGCCGGGCTGCCGGAGCTCCAGCAGCGGCTCGCCGAGGGCTATCGGCGTCGCGGGCTACCGACCGACCCGGAGCAGGTCTTCGTGACCGTCGGGGCGCTGACGGCCGCGGCCATCGCCGCGCGGGTGCTGGTGCGACCCGGCGACCGGGTTCTGGTGGAGGTGCCCGGCTATCCCAACGCCGCGCAGGCCTTCAAGGGCGCAGGCGCCCGGCTCGTCCCCATCCCGGTCGACGCGGGCGGCTGGGACCTCGACCTGCTCGAGTCGACCGTGCGCCGGCTCCGACCCCGCGCCGCCTACCTGGGACCCGACTTCCACAACCCCACAGGCGCTCTGATGGGCGACACCGACCGCGGCAGGGTCGCCCGCGCGCTCGCGGCCGCCGGCACCGTGGCGGTCGTCGACGAGGTGCACCANGAGCTCGCCCTCGACGGGCGNGTGATGCCACGCCCCTTGGCCCGGCATGTCGCGGACGCGGGGGGCCGCTCGATCACCGTCAGCGGGGCCAGCAAGATGCTGTGGGGCGGCCTGCGGCTCGGCTGGGCGCGCGTGGACGCCGCGCTGGTGGAGGCGTTCAGCGAGGCCCGCCTGACCGTCGACCTGGGGGCCCCGGTGGTCGAGCAACTCGCGCTGGCGCACTTGCTGGACGACCTCGACCACCACCTGGGCATTCACCGGGCCCGGCTGAGGGAGCAGCGCGACGCGCTCGCGACGGCGCTGCGCGAGCGGCTGCCGGAGTGGGAGGTGTCGGTCCCGGCGGGTGGGCTCTGGCTCTGGTCGCGACTCCCCCGCCCCCTCGCGGCCGTGGTCGCCGACGAGGCCGAGACGAGGGGGCTCGTCGTCGCCCCGGGNCCGATGTTCGCCCCCGAGGGCGGGCTCGCGTCGTGGCTGCGCACGCCCTACACCCGCTCGGTCCCCGAGCTGCTCCGCGCGGCCGAGATCCTCGAGGAGGCCTGGGCCGCCGCTCAGCGACACCACGGTCCCCCGAGCACTCGGCCATCCCTCATCCGCGCCCGGAGCGAGCGCGCCGTCGTCGCCTGAGGCGGCCGCCGTAGGACGGAAGGGTCAGCGCAGGTTGGCGGCGCGCACCCACGTGGCGCTGATGGCCTGCTCGATGTCCTCGAGGGTCTCGGACGGGATCGGCGAGTCGACCGACAGGGCGACCAGGGCCGCGCCACCACGAGCGTCACGGGAGACCTGCATGCTCGCGATGTTGACCTGCGCGTCGCCGAGGATGCGGCCGACGATGCCGACCATGCCGGGCCGGTCCTGATAGGCGAGGAAGGCCAGGTGGTCGGTCGGCTCGAGGTCGACGTCGAACTCGTTGACCGAGACGACCCGCTCCTTCTGGGCGATGCCGACGAGCGTGCCGCTCACGCACACCTGGGAACCGTCGGCGAGCGTGCCCCGGATCGTGATCAGGTTGCGGTGGTCGGGGCTCTCGGGGTCGGTGACGAGACGTACGGCGGTCCCGCGCTCGGCCGCGAGGAGCGGTGCGTTGACGTAGGAGACCTGCTCCTCGACCACGTCGGAGAAGATCCCCTTGAGCGCGGCCAGCTCGAGCACCTTGACGTCGTACTCGGTGATCTCACCGCGCACCTCGACGTCGACGGAGAGGGCGACCTCNCCGGCGAGCGAGGTGAAGATGCGGCCGAGCCGCTCGGTGAGCGGGATGCCNGGGCGGACCTCCTCGGCGATCANGCCGCCCTGCACGTTGACGGCGTCGGGGACCAGCTCNCCGGACAGGGCNAGCCGCACCGACTTGGCGACCGCGATGCCGGCCTTCTCCTGCGCCTCGTCGGTNGAGGCACCCAGGTGAGGCGTGGCGACGACGTTCTCGAGCTCGAAGAGCGGGCTGTCGGTGCAGGGCTCCTTGGCGAACACGTCGAGGCCGGCGCCGGCGATGCGACCCTCCTTGAGCGCGGCATAGAGTGCCTCCTCATCGACGATCCCGCCGCGCGCGGCGTTGACGAGGACGAGCGACGACTTGGCCTTGGCCAGCTCGGGGGCGCCGATGAGGCCGAGGGTCTCGGGGGTCTTGGGCAGGTGGACCGACATGAAGTCGGACTCGGCGAGCAGCGTGTCGAGGTCCACGAGGCGGACGCCCATCTGGGCGGCGCGGCCCGGCTGGACATAGGGGTCATAGGCGATGACCGACATCCCGAACGCGCTCAGCCGTTGGGCGACGAGGACGCCGATGCGGCCGAGGCCGACGATGCCCACGGTCTTCTCATAGAGCTCGATCCCGGAGTACTTCGACCGCTTCCACTCGCCGTTCTTGAGCGCGCCGTGAGCCGGGGAGATGTTGCGGGCCGCGGCGAGCATCAGCCCGACGGCGAGCTCGGCGGCCGAGACGATGTTGGACGTCGGCGCGTTGACGACCATGACGCCGCTCTGGGTCGCGGCCTTGACGTCGACGTTGTCGAGGCCGACGCCCGCCCGGGCGACGACCTTGAGGCGGCCGGCAGCGGCCAGCGCCTCGGCGTCGACCTTGGTCGCGGAACGCACGAGGATGGCGTCGGCGTCGACGATCGACGACAGGAGCTCGCCCCGGTCCGCACCNTTGCAGTGGCGGATCTCGAAGTCGGGACCCAGGGCCTCGACGGTGGCGGGGCTGAGCTCTTCGGCGATGAGTACGACGGGCTTGGTCACAGCGGTCCCTCGCAGGAAAGTGAAGGTGGGTGGATGCACGACGCTGTGCCACGGCAACTCTACCGGCTGGTCGGCGGCCGCGTGGCCGGTGTCCGTGAGGTGATGTCGCGTGTCCCGCTGCTGCGGGGGACCACGCTCAGGCGAACAGACCGGAGCCGAACCAGTCGTCGGGCCCGCGGACACCGGGCGGTACGGCGAACAGGGCCGAGGAGGTGAACCGGAGGTACTCCATGAGGGCGTCGTTCTTGGCCATCGCCGTCTGCATCGGGACGAACTGCCGCAGCGGGTCGCGGACGTAGGCCACGAAGAACAGCCCCGCGTCGAGGCCGCCGAGGGCGTTGCTGCCGTCGACGAAGTTGTAGCCACGCCGCAGCAGCCGGTGGCCCGCGTTGACGTCGGGGTGCACGACGCGCACGTGCGAGTCCACCGGCATGATCGGGCCGTCGCTCCCCTCCAGCGCGAAGTCCGGCTCGTCGAACTCCTCTCCCCCGGACAGCGGCGCCCCCGAGCCCTTGGTGCGCCCGATGAAGCGCTCCTGGTCGCCGAGCGGCTGGCGGTCCCACACCTCGATGGTCATGGCGATGCGCCGGGCCACGAGATAGGAGCCGCCGGTCAGCCAGGCGCCCCGGGCGTCGTCGTCGGCGCCGACCCACACGTGCCGGGCGAGCTCCTCGGTCTCGTCGGCCAGGATGTTCATCGTCCCGTCCTTGAAGCCGAACAGATTGCGGGGCGTGTCCTGGCTCGCGGTCGTCGACGACGTACGCCCGAAGCCGAGCTGGGACCAGCGGACGCTGACGGTCCCGAAGCCGATCCGG
>JGI24770J26754_10002783_pt1 | contig 11933 bp, 7 predicted proteins | sample LakOneMetagenome_FD_26754 | JGI IMG/M metagenome (IMG submission 26754) | reverse complement strand
GTCGAGATCAACGGTGTCCTTTATCCGACCTCGCCGATAGGTCTAGGCAAACTGACGCCGTACCAAACCGAGATGATCGCGATGTCGCTGCTACGGGATAACCCAGACGCCGCCAACCATCTCTGGAAGAGCCGCACCGCCGACCTCAGTTACGCTTTGCCCGGCAAGTGCCGTTTTCGTGTAAATATTTTTCAGCAGCGTAATTCTTATTCGATCGTAATGCGAGTTATCCCGCACCAGATCCCGGATTTTAATTCGCTGCGCCTGCCCAAAACGCTCGAAGACATAGCGGAGATCCGAAATGGTATCGTCTTGCTAACGGGTCCGACTGGTTCGGGCAAAAGCTCGACGCTCGCGGCGATCATCGACCGCATCAATGAGATCAAGGCCTATCACATCGTTACGATCGAAGACCCGATCGAATTTCTCCACAACCATAAGAAATCCACGATCAACCAACGTGAAGTTGGTGCTGATACAAAAGATTTCGCGTCCGCGTTGCGTGCCGCACTACGCCAGGCACCCAAAGTCATCCTCGTCGGCGAAATGCGTGATCTCGAAACCGCCGAAATTGCCCTCGAAGCTGCCGAAACCGGCCATCTCGTGCTGTCGACGCTCCATACTATTGACGCGTCAAAAACCATCGACCGCATCGTCGGCCTTTATCCCAAAAACGAAGAGCGTATAATCCGCACGCGGCTCGCACAGACATTTCGCTACATAGTCTCCCAGCGACTGATCCCGCGGGCTGACGGGAAAGGCCGTATGGCGGCGGTCGAGATACTCAAATCAAATCCGCGAACCCGCGAGTATATAGAAAAGGGTGAGAGCGAGGGCAAATCATTGCTCGATGCGATCCGCGATGGTGAGATCGACGGAATGCAGGATTTCGATTCGGTCATTCGTGATATGATCGACCGCGGTGACATTTCAATGGACGACGGGCTATCGTTCGCGACCAATCAAAACAACCTGCTGCTCCAGCTCAAAGGCCTCTCGTCGACCGAAGACTATTCAAAAGCGAATCGCCCGCAACAGGCCGGAAACCTCGCGTCTGCACCGCCTCCGCCACCCGCGTCGAACCCCGATTCGGTTCTAAACATGATGGAATAACAAATGTGTAACCGACCCGAAAAAGGCTGCCCGTTGATCACTAAATACCGATTACTGCCATGATAATACGTTGCGACAACTGCTCTGTTTCTTTACAGTTAGACGAATCAAAAATACCGAGCGGCAACTTTACCGTCAGGTGTCCACGATGCCAAAATATGCTCCGCGTCCAGAAAGATGCTGCAGGGCGTGGACTTTCGACCGTCCAACAACTCGAGTCGAGCCAAGCTGCATCTGCAGTTCCCGACGGAGCTCAGGAGTTCGCGGCAAAGGAATCTGGCATTCAGATCAACAGCGCTCTGCGATCTCTGATGTCGGCCCTCAAGACCGATAGGGGTGCCCTCGACAGTGACGAAGAAGAGAACGAAAAACCACGCCGCATTTTGCTCTGTCTCGGAGCAAGGTTGGATGAGACGGCTAAGCTTTTGTCCTCGTCCGGCTACAAGGTTTACGTTGCTCAAACACCGGCTCAGGCAAACGAACGGCTTCGCGAAGGCAAGACCGAGATGCTGATATTCTCACCCGATTTCGCTCCGGAACTCGGTGGTGCGGCTGTCATACAGCAGAAGGCAAACGCGATGTATTCGTCCGAACGCCGCCGCCTCTTCCTCGTTTCGCTCGAGGACTCAGCGGCGACTATGAACGCTCACGACGCGTTCCTGAGGAATCTAAACCTCGTGGTAAACACGCAGGATATCGCCCAACTGCCGCTGATCTTGAATCGCTCGGTTGGCGACTATAACGATCTCTACAACTATTTTAATAAGGCTGCCGGACTGGCTCCGATCTAAGGATCAGATCGCTGCGAGTTCGCAAACCAGCATTTCGATCTGCATACGCGAGCCCGCAGGACCGCCGCCGCCGATCGAGGTCTTGAGTGCGATATCGGTCGCGGCAATGCGTTTTAGCGCGTGAGCGAGTTTTTTTGCACCGATTTGACGGGCCGCTTTTAGAAAATCTTCCTGATCGTTATATCGCAGATTCATTACACGAACGACCTCGCCGCGATCCATCCCTCGCGACATCATATCGGCGACCATCATTAATCGGCGAAAATTGTACGAGATCAAGCCAAGCAGCATGACNGGTTCGGCACCGTCGTCNAGTATCTTGTGCAGGATGCCGAGAGCTTTNGCCTTGTTTTTGCGGACGATCTGGTCGGTCAGTTCAAAGTTGGTGATCTCGCGTGTGTTNGGAACGAGAGCATCGATCAGTTCGATCGTTACTACGCCCTCGGGCATGGCTGCGGTCGAGAGTTTGTCGATCTCGTTTGTCAGCCGTTTAATATTCGGCCCGACGAGCGTGACGAGATAGCGGACGGAGCTTTCGTCGATCGAAGCTCCGCTTTCGCGAAATTTGTCACGGGCCCATTTGGCGAGTTCCGCGTCTTCGAGAACGGTAAATTCGAACGCTCCGGGTTGAGCACGCAAGAGCTTGCCCATTTTTCGAACACCGTTTAGATCGTCTGAGACAAAGATCACAACGGACGATGGAGACGGGCGTTCGAAATACGCCTTGAGCAGCGATTCGTGCTCTTCTTTGATCGTGTCACCCTTGCCACCGGCGGTGACGCGAACGTCCATCACCCTGATCACACGCCGCGAAGCCATCATTGGCAATTGCTCGGCCGCCGCAAAAGCACGCTGCAGATTGTCCTCCGAATTCAAACTAAACTCGGCCTCATTAAAATCCCGCAGATCACCCTCAGCAAACGCCCGGTCGGAGATCGTCTTCACCGCCAGATCACGCAAATGCGTCTCGGTCCCGTACAAAACGTAAACCGGCAACATCTCACCACGCTTCAACTGATTCCGAAGATCTTCTCTCTTTTGCGATGCCATAAAATCAGTTTGCCGCGAAAATACATCAGAAAATTTAGCCGCAGATTTACGCGGATAACGCAGATCGGAGGTAAGAATCTATTAATATTTTCTTAAAATCCGCGTCATCTGCGTTGATCTGCGGCAAAAAACTCCTACTTCTTCTCCTCATTCACCCCGATCCCGTTAACGACAGCTGAGACGACCGATTCGGCGAAGGCCCTTGCCATGCGGTCGACGGCGGGGTCTTCTTCGTTAAAGAATGACCGCGGGTCTTCGCTAAATTCGAACGAGTCGCGAAAGACAAAATTCTGGTTGTCGTAGAGTATTTTGTTCTGTTTGAGGTCGCGGATCGTGACCGAGCCGACGATCGTTACCTCGTAAACGCGGGCGCGTCCATCTCGGTCGAGCAGGACGCCGCCAAAGCTAAAATCGCGTATCGTGCCTTCGACGACGGCATCGGCTCCGGTTCGAGTTCCCTGCACCTTGAGCCCGTTGCCGCGGCGAATGATCTCGCGGCTAACGGCCTCGGTAAATCGCGATTCGACGCGGTACCGCATACCTTTCGCCTCGAATTGAAACGCCGGGACCGCGACCGTCTTGATGTTCTTCGGCAGACCCGAATTGGTCACGGGTTTGTAGCAATCGGTAAATCCGGAAACCGACAGAAAGATAACAATTATCGGTAAAGCTCTGAGATATTTCATTTCGCTAATGAACTGACGTGTCCGGCTCCGCCCTTCGAGCGACGCAACGCAAAGACACCGAAAAATATCAACGCAAGCGTCAGCAGCGAACCGCCAACGACTGTCGCCCAAAACGCCGGCGTCTTTGGCTCGGTCGAATAATACGAGTCGGTCGTGCCGGCTGCTTTGATTTCAGCCTGTCCGCCCGAGACCAACACCGCCTTGACGCCTTTCTCGCCGTCCTTTTCGAGACGGTAAAGCGGATCTTTCCAATTCTTAGCATCGGCCTTTGGCACATCGCGAATGAAACCGTGATCTATCAGGTTGATCGTTCCCGGCACGCTGCCGTCGGCGATCGCCTTTTGCATCGGATTGAGCCTTTCGCCGGACACGGGAGCCGTTTCGCTCAGGCCAACGAGGGCCTTTTTCGGAACCGCAAGAAATTTACCATTGCGGTACAAAGCCCCGCCGCCCATCGACGACATCGTGACCTTTTCACCTTTCTTGAGCGTGTATTCTTTGAGATCAAAACCGCTCTTAAGAAAGAACCGGTAATCGGCAAAATCGTCGGCTGGTTCGACAATAATGCTGAGCGAAACGCGTGTGTATCCGGGTTCGGGGGGCACATCAGCAAGCGCCGAAGCGAAAAACGCGCAAACAACTAAGAGGATGACGAGCGGTTGTATTTTCTTCATGGACTACTTTCTCCTGCGATCGCGGCGGCGATCTTTATGGCTGCGACCGTCTCTTTTACGTCGTGTACACGAACGATCTTTGCCCCGTTTTGGATGGCGATCAATGCCGAAGCGATGCTTCCGCCCAAACGCTCTGACGGCGGAACGCCGCCCAGTATTTTGCCGATAAACGACTTACGCGAAGTGCCGACGAGTATCGGATATGCTGCAAATTCGTTTACCAGTCTATCAAGTTTCGCGATCAACTCTAAGTTTTGCTCAAGCGTTTTACCAAAACCGATCCCGACATCGAGCACAATATTAGCGTCCGCCACGCCCGCGAGCTTTGCCTCAGCAACCGACCGTTTCAGATCGGTAGAAACCTCGGCAAAGATGTCGCGGGCCGCTGGTTTGGAGTGCATCGTTTCAAACTCGCCGCACGAATGCATCAGCACGAGGCCCGAATTCGTACGGGCCGCGACATCCGCGACCTTCGCATCGAACCGTAGCCCCGAAATATCATTTATTATCTCCGCTCCCGCATCCATCGCCGCTACGGCGACCGCAGATTTGCTCGTGTCGATCGAAATAGCCACATCAAACCGTTTCGAGATCGCGTCGATCACCGGAACAACCCGCCCGATCTCAATCTCGGCCGCGACACGTTCGCTCCCGGGACGCGTCGATTCGCCGCCGATATCAATAATGTCCGCCCCCTCACCGATCAGCCGCTCCGCCTGCCTGACCGCATCATCCACCGCCAAAAACGCCCCGCCATCCGAAAAGCTGTCCGGCGTAACATTAAGTATCCCCATCACCAGCGGACGGTCGAGGCTGATCTGTCGTCGAGATGTTTGTAAGGTTCTCATTGAAGAAGAAAATGTTCGCGGGTTTCGATCAGATCTCTGCCGCGTTTCCACGGTTAAATCTAACCCCTTAAAAACCGGGGCGCAAGCAAGTGTCTCACCTGCACCAATGTTTTTAAACAAAGTGAGACAGGTTAAGTGTCTTGTATTCAACCGCTTACCGCCAAAAACTGTCTCACCTGACAATTTGCTCTTCATCATCAAGTGAGACACACGAACTGTCCCACTAGAGGCCCTGTTTTTAAACAAATCGGGACAGGTTAAGTGTCCTTTATACAGCCATTTACAGCCAAAAACTGTCCCATAAAGGAAATTGCTCTTTACTAATTGGGACACCTCCATCGTTCCACTTGAGGGCTTGTTTTTAGACAAAGTGGAACGGCTTAAGTATCCTATTATCAAACACATACAGCAAAAAATCGTTCCACTTGGTTTTTGCTCATACACACCAAGTGGAACGATCCCGAACCCAAACAAACTCCGCCCACCCACGCCCAAATCGAGGACGTGCCGGAAGCAGGTGCATGAAAACCACACGCAACATTGAATTATTGTCGCAGATATGCAACATCATGTCAAGAAAACTCGGCGAAGTCTAGTTGGGTTTCGTTGTCTTTTTGGTAGCCGGTGAATTTCTGGCGGACGTTGTCGCCGGGAATCGAGTATTTGAGGCCGGTGTCGCCGGTGCGGTTACCGACGCCGACATTCAGGTCTTCGCCAAACGGCATAAAATCACGCCGCGAAGAAACCTGCCCGAGCGCGTCCGTGATCACACGCGGACTACCCAAATGATCCGTCGTCGTATAAGCGACCCTCGCACGGACGCTGGTGCGACAACGGTCGAATATTCGGCAATGAGCTTTCCTGATGAGTAAACAAATATCGTTATCTCGTGATCGCGAGAAGTTTATCCGTAGCCCCCGGATTAATCCCGCTTTGCCGAAACAAACTTTGACTTACTAGTCCTCTTCGCTACAGGTAATTGAGTAGTTCGAATTGTTAAAAGGGCCATTTTCAATACTAATTCTGTTCTTATTAAATTGAAAAGAGAAATACCCTTGACTAAGATCCGAATTGCTTTCGTCAACCCGCCAGTTTTTCGTTTCGAACCACGAGGTATAGAATTGTTTGACCTCCCCAATCTTTAGTTTTGAGCTAAAATGAAAGCCAAGACTGCGTGTAAATGTATTGCCACCGATACTCTTGTAAACAAAAATGAAATCACTTGGCTTTGGAAGTTCCTCACAAAGTATGTTAACTCTTTGTAATCGTTCGGACGACATAATCTTCTTTTCGACATTATCTGCAGACAACGACGTGTCACAATATTGCGCAATGAGAAAAAAGGCCGTTAGTCCTGCTAAAAGGAGTCCCACAATCTTTAGACGAATTTTAGACGTAGGGTTTTCCAAAGATAATCGGTCGTCCATAATGTTGACTTTTAATTGAATAGCGATTACTCAGAATTTATTCTTGAGCGTTTAAAATCGTCACTCCTCTACGAGATAGCCATTTACTCCTGAGCAATCCGAACGAGCAGAACACCCAAGTGATAAAATGATAGCGATTCATTTCGGATCATTCAATGGTGTTGTCCCAAAAATTCGGCGGTGCGGATTTCCAAGATATAGAAGATTTGGAGCGTAACTAACCGATACACCACCACTGGGTGAGACGGACGGTGAAAACCCATACGTGTTTCCGCCTACCCCGCTACCAGTACTTGTGGTTCGTCCCGCACAAATAAAATAGCAACCGACAACCGTGGTTGACCCGCCCATAAAAAATTGTTTTGTCTGATCTGCATTTAGGATCGGCCCATCGATCTTTGTAGCCAAAAAGCTGAACCCCCCAGTGTTAAGTAAGCCATTTAAGCCATTCCCCTTTGCAAGCTGCATCAAATCCGACGGGCTATTTGCTTGGCTGAACGAGCCGATGAAATCGAATCGCCGAGTAATAGTAAACGCCCCCCCGAAACCAATCACCGGAACTCGATAGCCAACACTCACTCCATCAGGATTAAGATAACGATCGGCAAAATCAAATTGAGGATGATTTGCCGTAGCTTCAATTAAGGGTTTTGCGTTTCCTACTGAGTCGAGCGTAGTTCGTGCCATCATTACATCGTAAAAATTTGTCTGTCGGTTGTACAGAGCCAATTGGTAGCTAGCTTCGAGTTTTGAATCAACGATTTTCGATTCACTTGAATTTGGATCCAACACCTTGAACTTGCCGGGAGCGTCACCATTAGTAATTTCGTACACATAGTCTTGGTGTTCTATCCATTTGCCAGCAATTACATTTGGGCTTTCGAGTTCACCTCGTGCAACGGTTCCAACGACGACTTTCCATGGAATCCAAACCGGATTATGGATGGTATTTGTAATCTCACCCTTTTCATTTTTTACAGTAGTAACTACGTCGTACCATTCGAGGCCTTTTTTATCCACGCGAGTAACAGGATTATTTCCGACATAACAAAAGCGATTAAAGCTCTGCGGATTGGCGGATTTACCTGATGCAAGTAACGGATCAACCGCCGTAAATCGTCCGAAGCGGTTTTCGTACATTCTGGCTTCGGCGAAGTCTAGTTGGGTTTCGCTGTCTTTTTGGTAGCCGGTGAATTTTTGGCGGACGTTGTCGCCGGGCATTGAGTATTTGAGCCCCGTGTCGCCGGTCCGGTTCCCGACGCCGACATTCAGGTCTTCCCCAAACGGCATAAAATCACGCCGCGAGACGACTTGTCCGATCGCATCCGTGATAGCACGCGGACTACCCAAATGATCCGTCGTCGTATAAGCAACCTTGGCAACGGAGGCGGGAGCGACAACGGTTGAATATTCGGCAACGAGCTTCCCGGATGAGTAAACAAATATCGTCGTCTCACCGGTCGATTGGATGTATTTCTTGACGCGTTTTCCCTCGCCGTCATAATAATATTGCCCAACCGTCGAGCCATTCGCGTCCTTGACCTCGGTCTGCTTGTTGTCAGCGTTGAACACAAAGGTGCGCGACTGGGCATTGGCGGTCAGATCACGCGTGATGTTGCCATTTTTGTCATAGGCGAAATCGGTCAGGTTTGTAAACCTGTTTGTATTTACATCGACCGCAGGGTTTACGGACGTGGTATTACCCGCGATGTTCTGCGAAAAGGCGGTTCGATTGCCGTAGCGGTCGTAGCCCCAATTTTGGATCCAATTTGCCGTCGTGCTCGTTCCGGTCGTCTCTTTGGCCTCGGTGATGCGATAGAGCGAGTCATATTTGTAGGCCTGTACGAAATTCGTTCCAGGCACGCTCAATATTTGTTTTGAGATATTGCCGGTATTTTTGGAGGTGACGGTGTTGCCGTTCAAATCAAGCTCACCGTATTCGTAATTCGTCTTCCAAAGATTGGCGTCCGCCAGATTCGTCCCCAGCCCGAGCTCGGTCACCTGCATCCGATTGTTAAACTTCGCCGTCTCCCAACGCCCGTTCCCGAGCTTCATCTGGCTGATCCCCCCCGACGCAGTGTAAGAGAAATTGGAAACGTAAGGCGTGTAAACTCCGTTAGCGGTTTTCTTGCTCGAAACGTTCGCCAGATCGCCGTCGGCCTCGAACTCATTCTTTACTTTTCGCCCTGATGGGTATTCTTCCTCGACCAAAGCTCCTGCGAAGTTATAGGTATATCTCGAAGTGTAAGTATTACTGTCGGTGATCTGCGACGACTGGGTGATGCGGCCGAAGTTGTCGAATAGCTCGTTTCGCGCTTCAGAGACGGACGAAGAGACCTTTGTCAGTTTGCCTTTCGCATAATTTTGCGGGGTTTGCTCTTGAGCGAGACCTTTGCCGTCGTACTTGAACTCAACAGCAGGCGTGTCAGTACTTTCGGAGGATGTGCCGACGATCTGCGAACATGTTGTCACGGTTGTCGAAATGTTCGGCTTTGTGTAGCAACGCTTTACAACGCGGCCTGCTTTGTCGTAGTCGTTGATGATGTTGACGCCGTTGGCGTCGGTTGCTCTGACGACATTGCCCAGAAGGTCGTAAGCGAATCCGGCGGTCCAACTGTCGTTGTTCGGGTTGCCGGAGGTAGCGAGATTTGCGTTTACCTCCTGCTCCGGCTGACGGACACGCAGAAGTCGGCCGAGGGCGTCGTATTTGAAATACCGGTGCTGCACACCCTGCGTGACCTCGACCATTTTGCCAAATGCGTTGTATTTGTATGTGGTCGTCTGATTTGGAGTCGCGACCGCTCCGAGATCGGTGTCCGCAGACGCACTGATGCCCGTCGGCTCGTCAACTCGTATCAACTGCCCAAGCGCATTTGTGATCGAACGGCTCTTTCTACCGCTCGCGTCCGTCGTCGTCACGACCGTGCCGACATAACCGGTCACCGCCGAGATACCATACGAAGTAACGCCGAGACTGACGGCGTTTGAGAGATTGGACAAAGTTTCCGGTGCGTAGGTTTCGACGGCACGTCCGGCTTCGTCATAGCGGGTCTTTGACCAATAGACCGTGTCGCCTTCGCGATAAGGATTTGTCACGCGGTCGACCCTGCCCAGCAGATCGTAATGAGTCTCGACAATAACGTCACCCTGCGAATCTTTTGCAACGGTCTTCACCGTCCGCCCGAGCGAATCCATAAAGGTCGTCGCCTCGTCCCAGTTCGTGGCGTCAAGCTGTTTGCGGATTTTTACGGTGCGGGCAGTGTCGTTGTAGATCGTCTCGCTCACCGGCCCCGTCGGATTGCCATTGACCACAACCGGATTAACACGCGTCGGGCGCAATAAGGGATCGTTGTAGATGGTTGTCGAAACCTGCCCGAAATCATCAGTTACGGTCAGCGGCAAGCCGGTGTTGAGATCGTACGATGTGTACACCGTCGAAGGTTGGTTTGTTCCCGTCGTATTTGTCGGATCGGGCGCAGGTGTGGTGACAGATGTGGGGTATGCGTATTTGTAGTCTGCGGAAAACACCGTACTTGCTTCGTTCCCGATCGGATCTTTAGCCTTTACGGCGTTTCCAAACTGGTTGTACTGCGTGTGCGTCTCGATCCACGTGTTCGATTCCTTGACCCAGACCCGGCTTGTCGTGGGCAACCCGCGATACGACAGGTCTATCGATCCATTGTTAATACCATTTGGATTTTGCCAACAGATCTTCGGCGTCGAGGTGGACGAGCAGTCAAGCGAAGTCCCGACTTCCGAATAGGTAGCCAGCGAATATGTGTAACCTGAATTCGAATTCGGAAGAGCATTGTCGTAGATCGTCTCGGTCTTGGCCAAGATATGATCGCGATCAGGATTCGCTGGATCGAGAGCAAGCGTGCGTATCGGCAAACTCGTTATTCCGCGAGCCTTGTAACCGCTGTCATACGCATAATCCGTTTCGGAAACGGACGCAATCTTGCCCGAAAACCAACCAGTGATCGTGGTCCAGCTAAGCGCCTCATCATCTACGCTCGAACCTGTTAAGGCGACATAATCGTATCCTTTTTGTCGAATAGGATTGAGGTGTGAAAAATGTTCGGCGTTCGTACTGCCGCTCTCATCGTAATCCGTTTCAGCGAGTGTTGCGAGTGCCTGTGTCCCTTCGAATGCGATCGAAAGCTTGCGTTTAGGCCGCACGTCACGTTTGGCGGTGAAGTCCCATGTCCATTCATCTTTGGTCGTGTATTCTGTTAAAACGCGCGAGCGGATGGCTCCGTTTTCGTCGTAAGTGCGTTCTTCATATGGAGCACCGACTAGCGGATCGGAAAATCCGAATTTATTGTCGATCGAACCTGAGGACTTTACGTAGCGGACTGTTTTCGCACCTGTTGCAAGTGCATTGCTGCCTGTTGAGGCTATGGTCGTGATCTTATATTCGGTGCTCGGATAGGTCCATGTCCGCTCAGCTTGATATGTCCAACGTTGTTGAAGGGTGTCTGTTGAATCAAAGACGCGCCGCTCGATAACACCGCGATTCATTTGATTGTGCGTTGTCGAGGTATTGCTGAGTGGATCAATGGTTGCATAGACAAACGTCTCATAACTGCCGGACGGATAAATGATCTTGCTGATCTCACCAAACCGGTTGTATTTGAAAACGTACTTTTGACCATTAGGAAGCGTCACATCACTCAATACGACCGGGTTGAAGCGGATCGGAATCACGATCGGATCGCCCCTTTCGTCGAGGACTGGATCGCCGCGTTCGTCTCGCTGAATGCCAAACCCATTACACGGGCGTATTCCAAGTTCTGTAATTGGAAATAACACCTCGTTATCCGGATCATTGTAGTCGCTCGGGTTTGCAAGAAGATCTTCCTTTTGACTACCATGGCAAGAATAACGAGATTCATAGAAGAGCTTTTGCCTTTGATTCTCAAGTGCCCCGCCGACCACTTCATTTAGACCGACGCACGTATCGTCGTCGCTTGCCTCGCATCCTATCGGCCTCAGGTTCTCCCATTTGAATTGGTAGTCCTGTGTATCGGTTCCAATGCCAGGAAGTTCAATGTTCTCGGTGCCTGCAATCTGGGTCTGCGTGATCCAGTTATGCGGAATGGGTTCATTTATTGTTCGACCAAGGGTGTCGGTGGTCTTTTGCAGGAATTTGCCGGTTGTTGAATCATATGACTCAGTAAAACTCGTCTTGTTACCATTTCCGTCAACATAACTCTCCGCAAAATGCCCGTTAATGCTCTGAGGCTCGGCGGGAAATGTATACTTCCCGCCATCAGGCAAATACAACGTACTCGGATCATTTTGATCATAGACTAGACGTAGTCCCGAGCCATCCGTAGCTAAA
>JGI24770J26754_10002781_pt1 | contig 11936 bp, 9 predicted proteins | sample LakOneMetagenome_FD_26754 | JGI IMG/M metagenome (IMG submission 26754) | reverse complement strand
TCATGAACAGTGCGTCAAACTTGTCAAAGTCGTAGTAGCATTCCAACAAACCCACCCAGCATATCCCATATAAAAAGTTGTTCAAAATTGGTCGGGCGCACTCTCCAAAACAAAGTCTGTCTTGAATGTTCATCCATTACGGAGGAAGTTCATGAGCGTACGACAGAAAAAACAGGAGCTGCTCGAGGCGATGCACCGCGCCCGCGCGGCCGAGCCGTCGAGTTTCGTCCCCAATCCCCTACTCGACACCCTGATCACACGCATGCAGCTGAAGAACGACGCGGAGCTATGCCGCGTCCTCGAAGTGCAGCCGCCCATCATCAGCAAGATCCGGCACCGCAAGCTGAACGTCGGCGCTACCATCCTGCTGAGGATGCACGAGAAGTCGAATATCCCGATCCGCGAGCTGAAGGAGCTCACGGCAGAAGCGAGGTCGCAGCCGCCGGGACGGACGACGCACTGAGCGGGAAGCCGCGGGGTGGATGGCCGCCGGTTCATGCAGCTTGACGCTGCTGGACTCTCTTAGAGCGCATCACAAAGCCTGCAGGGCAAGGCGCATCGTCGAAGACAGTACGCTAGTACGGCGAGACGATGCAACGCAGCCATGCGGGCTTTTGAGGTGCTCTATTCGCCCGGTGGGCGTCCGGTCTTGAGCTGAGGCAGGCTGCCCAGCACGGCGCGCAGGCTGGCGGCGTCGAGCTGGCCCAGCAGCGCCACGCCGATGCGCAGCAGTTCGCTCTTCTTGACCTCGAAACCGGCCTTCAGGCAGGCCTGTTTGACGGCGCCGAGCACGGCGTACTCCTGCTCGGGCATGGTGAAGCTGTCGCGCACCAGGGTGGGACGCGCCTGCGCCGCGGTCTCCGGGCGTGCCGTTTCGACGGTGCGCGTTCTGGCTGCGGGCTTGATCGCGGACTTCGCGGCGGTTTTCACGGCTGCGGGCCTGGCGACGGCCTTTGCCGCTGCCTTTGCCGCCTTCGCGGCCGGCGTGGCGGCGCGCTTTGCTGCTGCCGGTTTTGCGGCGGCTGCCGGCTTCGCCGCGGCCGGCTTGCGCGCCGGCGCCGGTGCTGCTTTGGTGGTCTTTGCCGCCGTCTTCGCGGCTGCCCTGGCTGGCGCTGCTTTCGCCGGCGCTGCCTTTGCCGGCGCCTTCACCGCCCCTGCTGCTTTGACGCGCACCGTTTTCGCGGCGCCGCCGGCGGCTGTTGTCTTCGCCATCCCTTACTCCATCCTCAAACAAGCCAAACAATATATATCATTTGGCCCTTCGCCGGAAGGACAGCACGCAAGGCAGGTGGAGCAGGATCAATCCTCGTGGTCGGCGAATTCGCCGGCAATCCGCGCGAATTCGGCCTCGATCTCGAAGAAGGCGTCCAGCACGTCCGGGTCGAAGTGGCTGCCGCGCCCCTTGCGCATCACGTCCAGCGCCTGCTCGTGGGTGAAGGCCGGCTTGTACACGCGCCTGCTGATCAGCGCGTCGTAGACGTCGGCCACCGCCATCAGGCGCGCCGACAGCGGGATCTGCTCGCCCACCAGGTTCTGCGGGTAGCCCGAGCCATCCCACTTCTCCTGGTGCGAATGGGCGATCTCGCGCGCGAACATCAGGAAGCTGTTGCTGCCGCCGATGTGCTTCTCGACCAGCATGATGGTGTCGCGCCCGTACACGGCGTGCATCTTCATGAGCTCGAATTCCTCGCGGTCCAGGTTGCCCGGCTTGAGCAGGATGCGGTCCGGGATGCCGACCTTGCCGATGTCGTGCAGCGGCGCCGAGCGGTACAGCAGCTCGATCGCTTCGTCGCTGAGCGCCGAAGCGAAGCGCGGGTGGCTTTGCAAATGCGTGGCCAGCGCGCGCACGTAATTCTGGGTGCGGCGGATGTGGTTGCCGCTCATTTCCTCTCTTCCCTGGGCGCGGGTTTCGGCAAAAGAGGCCATCGCCACGATGATCGCTTCCTGCATCAGGTAGAGCTGGACGGTGCGCTCCTGCACCAGCTTCTCCAGGTTCTCGTTGTGGTCCTGCAGCGCGCGGCGTGCAGCGCGCAGGTTCAGCTGGGTGGCCACGCGCGCGAACAGGATCGGGGGGCTGATCGGCTTGGCGATGTAGTCGACCGCGCCCAGCGACAGGCCCATGGCCTCGTCCTCGACCTGGCTCTTGGCCGTCAGGAAGATCACCGGGATGTCGGCGGTGGCCGGATTCGCCTTCAGCTGGCGGCAGGTCTCGTAGCCGTCCAGGCCGGGCATCATCACGTCGAGCAGGATCAGGTCCAGGCTNGGCGTGGCGCCGGCGATCTGCAGNGCGGTGCTGCCNTTGTTGGCGACCTTGGTGTTGTAGCGNTCCTTGAGGAGGCGCGACAGCAGCATGATGTTGTCGGGCGTGTCGTCGACGATCAGGATGGTCGGCCGCGTCTCCGGCGGGTTCTGCTTGTGCATGAAGGTCATGTGGGTTCCGGNATGGCGGGCGGGGCCTCGGCTGCCTGCGGCAGCAGCTGGCGGGCNTCTTCGAATTCGTAACGCGACAGGTGCTGCTCCAGGCGCGCCAGTACCGTGGTCTCGAGCACGGCGGCGAGCTGCGCGCGCACGGTCTCGAAGTAGTCGGTGGCGTCGCCCGAGAACTCGGCCAGCAGCTGGCCGAGCTGGGCGACGGCTTGCGCGGCGTCGGCCGGCAGCACCGCGGGCTCGACCGGGGCAGCGGCGACGGGCTGGCTGGCCGCCTGCGCGGCGCGGCTGGCGAAATAATTGTCGAGCGACGCCATGGTGGCCGCGACCGCCGCATCCAGTGCGCGCACGCCCGCGGCCAGGCGCCCGCGGTCCGGCTCGGCCAGCGACAGGCCCTCCTCCACCGCCTGGGCCAGGGTCTGCAGCTCGCGCGCGCCGATGTTGCCGGCCACGCCGCGCAGCGTGTGCGCCCGCACGGCCGCCTGCGGCAGGCGGCGCGCCTGGTAGTCGTCGCGGATCTGGCGGCCGGCCTCGCGCTGGGTGGCGCGGAAGCGGTCCAGCAGCTGGACGTAGAGATCGACGTTGCCGGCCACGTGGCGCAGGCCGAAGACCGAGTCGATGCCCGACAGGTTCGACAGGCCGGGCAGCGATGGACCTTCGCTGTCTTCCGGCGTGAGCGTGAGCGTGCGCGCCGGCGGCGGCAGCTGCGCGCCGATCCAGCGCGCCAGCGTCGCATACAGCTTTTCGGGCTCGACCGGCTTGCTGACGTAATCCTGCATGCCTTCGCGCAGGCAGCGCTCGCGGATCTCGGCCAGCGCGTGCGCGGTCATGGCGATGACCGGCAGCTTGTCGAAGCGCGCATCCTTGCGCAGTTCGACCGTGGCGGCATGGCCGTCCAGCTGCGGCATCTCGAGGTCCATCAGCACCAGGTCGTAGGCGTCCGGGCCGGCCTCAACCAGGCGTTCGAGCGCCTCGCGGCCGGTGGCGGCGACGTCGACCGCGATGCGCCTGGCCTGCAGCAGTTCCAGCGCGATCTGCTGGTTGACCTGGTTGTCTTCGACCAGCAGCACGCGCGCCACGCAGTCGCCCAGCTCTTCGCAACGCCCGCGGATGCCGCCGCCGCTGGGCGGCGCGAACAGCGTCACCAGCGTATCGACCAGGGCCGACTGGCCGATCGGCTTGGTCAGGAAGCCGCGGATGCCGGCGCTTTCCGCCTCCTGCTGCACTTCTTCGCGGCCGAAGGCGGTCACCAGCACCACCGCCGGCGGCTGGCGCAGCGCAGGGTTGGCGCCGATGCGGCGCGCCAGCGCGATGCCGTCCATGCCCGGCATCTGCCAGTCGGTCAGCACCACGCGGTAAGGATCGCCGCCGGCGTCTGCGGCCAGCAGCGCCACCTCGGCTTCCTGCCCGCTGGCCGCCGTATCGACCCGCAGCGGCAGCGCCTGCAGCGCCTCGCAGGTGATCTCGCGCGCGACTTCGCTGTCGTCGACCAGCAGCAGGCGCGCGCCGTCCAGTTCGGGCGGCGCCACCGCCACGCGTTCCGGCTCGCCGGACAGCGGGAATTCAAGGTCGAAGTGGAAGGTCGAGCCCATGCCCGGACTGCTTTTCACGACGATCTGGCCGCCCATCAGGCCGACCAGCTGCTGCGAGATCGACAGCCCGAGGCCGGTGCCGCCGTATTCGCGCGTGGTCGAGCCGTTGGCCTGGTGGAAGGCGCGGAACAGTTTGCCCTGCTGCCTTTCGTTCATGCCGATGCCGGTGTCGCGCACCGCAAAGCGCAGCTTCACATGGTNCGNATTGTTTTCATCCAGGCGCATGCACGACAGTTCCAGNTCGCCGGCCGGNGTGAACTTCACCGCGTTGTTGACCAGGTTGATCAAGACCTGGCCCAGGCGCAGCGGATCGCCGACCAGCATGCGCGGGATCGCATGCGGCACGTGGAACAGGTATTCGAGCTGCTTGTCGGCCGCCTTCTGGCTGGTGACGCTGGCGACGTTGGCCAGCACCTCGTCGAGGCAGAACGGGATGTGCTCGACGTCCAGCTTGCCGGCTTCGATCTTGGAAAANTCGAGGATGTCGTTGATGATCCCCAGCAGCGACAGCGCGGCGCGGTGGATCTTGCCGACGTAGTCCTGCTGCTTGGGCGAGAGCTCGGTGCGCAGCGCCAGGTAGGCCATGCCGATGATCGCGCTCATCGGCGTGCGGATCTCGTGGCTCATGTTGGCCAGGAACTCGGACTTGGCGACATTGGCTGCCTCGGCGCGCACGTTGGCCGCGACCAGCGACTGCTCGCGCTCGCGCCGCTCCGAGATGTCGCGGATGAAGGAGCAGAATTCGTAGTCTTCGCTGGCGGCCAGCTGTACGCGGGTGATCGCCAGCTCGATCGGGAATTCGGCGCCGTCGCGGCGCAGCGCATAGGTTTCGATGCGGCTGTCGAGCACCCCGCCGACGCCGCTGCGCTCGAAGCGCGCGAGGCCGTTGCGGTGCGCCGCGCGGTGGCGTTCGGGGACGATGCACTGGTCGAGGTCCAGGCCCAGCACCTCGTCGCGCGACCAGCCGAAGATCTTCTCGGCCTGCGTATTCCAGCCGACGATGCGGCCCTGGCGGTCCATCCGCACCACCGCGTCGAGGGCGGTGTCGACGATCGCCTGCAGCTTTTCCTGGCTGTCGCGGGCGGCGCGCATCGAATCCATCAGCTCGCGCGTGCGCGCCGCGATCTTCTGTTCGAGGTCTTCGTTCAGTTCGCGCAGCTGCTGCTCGATCACGCTCTTCTCGCGCAGCAGGCCGTTGGTGACCTGCTCGGCGCGGCGCAGCCGGTTCAGGGTGTCGCGGAAGCTGCGCACCGCCGAGGACAGGCGGCCGATCTGGTCGCGCCGGCCGATGCCGGACAGGTAGATGTCGGTCTCGCCGCGCGCCAGCTTTTCCAGCGCTTCCTGGATGTCGGCAAAGGGCTGGGTCATGCGGCGGCCGACCAGCAGCACGCAGACCACGATGGCCAGGGTCAGCACGACATTCGCCATCACGGTCTGCACCATCTGGCGGTGCAGGGCTTCGTCGATCTGGCGCCGCGAGAAGGCCAGCTCGATGCTGCCGACATTAAAGGTGCGCACGCCGTCGTGGTAGCTGATCTTGCGCACCACGCGGATCGCGTTCGGCTCGTCGTCGGCGCCGCCGAGCGCGGCCAGCACCGCGCCGTTCGGCGCCAGCACGTGCAGCATCAGCACTTCCGGCGTGGCGCCGAGCGAATCGACCACCGAGGACACCGCCGCGCTGTTGATGTCGAACAGCGGCCGGGCCAGCGCCTGCGACAGCACCGAGGCCTGGCGTTCGACGCGCTCCTGCAGCCGGGTGCTGGCTTCCTCGCGCAGCGTCTGCATCACGTAGGTGGTGTACACGCCGGTCGACAGCGCCACCGCCAGCACGATGCCGGCGCCGAGGCGGAACACGACGTTCTGGCGCCAGCTCTCGAGCAGGCGGCGCGCCAGCGTGGGCTTGCCCGCGCCCCTGCGCCGGGTGTCAGTGCTGGAGGGCGGCATGCGCGTTTCCGTTTGCGTTTGCGTTTGCGGCTTGCGGGACGAGGCTCAGTTCGCGCTCGCGCTTTTGATAGGATGGACTGCCGCGCACCTCGGCCACGGTTTTCCAGATCCGTTCGGCGAGCGCCGGCTCGCGCGCGGCGAGGTCGTGCGACAACATCAGGTAATACGGCTTTTCGAGCAGCGGCGCCGGCACGATCTCGAGCTTCTGCGCCATTGCGCCGCGCACCAGGCGCCCGGCATCGCCGCCGCCCAGCGCTGCCGCTTCGATGCGGCCGGACAGCAGCTTCTGCAGCAGCTCGTCGGAGCGCTGGCTGCCTTCGTCCACCAGCACGCCCTGGCTGCGCAGGAAGTCGCCGACCGAATAACCGAGCTGCACGCCGACGCGTCCATCGAGGTTCCGGAAGGCCTTGCCGTTCCAGTCGATGCGGCTGCCCTTGCGGCGCACCAGGAAGTAGCGGTCGACGTGCAGGCGGCGCGCCGGATCCGGCGTCAATCCGCCCGGGTAGGCGCCCAGCGCCTGGCGTTCCGGCAGATAGCTGACGGCGAAGGCGCCGCCGACCTGGTTCGCCTTCAGCTGGGCCAGGCAACGCTTCCAGGGCATGCTCTGGTACTCGAACACGACCCCGGTGCGGCGCGCCACCTCGTTCAGCAGTTCGACATTCAGGCCGCCGCCGTCCAGCGTGCGCCATGGCAGCACTTCCTGGCGTTCGAAGCACAGCGTGACCGCGGGTCTGGCAAGGGCCGGGCTGGCTGCGCGCGCCGGCTGGAAAAGCAGGCTGGAAGCAAGGAATCCGATGGTAAAAAAACGCTGCATGTCGGTGGCGCCGGCACTGATGACAATTGGAAACAGAACAGCAAGTATGCCAGAGCTAGTTAAAAATTAGTAAATTTGTCAGCTCTGCACAACGCTTGGCTAGCGGCCCGCCTGCCTCACGCGCGCCGTCGTCAGGCCGGCAGCGGCTCCCGCTGCCGGTGCAGGTCGTGCAGCAGGCCATGGCGCAGGCCGGCGTTGGACTCCAGCAGCGTGCCAATGTCGAGTTCTTCCATCAGCGCGATCAGGATCGCCAGCGCGGCGGCGACGTCGCGCGGCAGCAGACGTCCCAGCCCGGCCAGCGGGCGTCCGCCGCCGGCGTGTTCCAGCACCCGCGCGGCGAGCTGCTCCAGGCCGCTGCGGTCGACGCTGCCGGCGCCGGTGTCACGGTCTGCGCCGCAGTCCGCCCGACAGTCCGCTCCATTCTCACGCGCCAGCCGCGCCAGCGTGCGCACCGTGCCGGACGCGCCGTACACGCAATCGCGCACCGCGGGACCGTAATCCGCCGCATGGTCGGCCAGGCGCACGCGCGCCGAGGACACCGCCGCCGCGAAGGAGACGGCGTCGATGCGGCCGTTGCCGAAGAAGGTCAGGGCCTGGCGCACCGTGCCCAGCGCCACCGAGCCGGCGCGCGTGACGCGCATGCCCTGCCCCAGCGCGAACTGGGTCGAGCCGCCGCCGATGCCCAGCACCAGCGGCCGGCTGCCGCGCGGCGCGGCGCCGGCCACGCCCAGCCAGGTCAGCAGGGCTTCTTCCTCGCCCGACAGCACGCGGATGTCGATGCCGAGGGTCTGCTGGGCGGCCGGCAGGAACAGGTGGGCGTTGCGCGCCATGCGCAGGGTCGAGGTGGCCACCGCGCGCACGGCCGCCGGCGGGCGGGCGCGCAGGCGCTCGCGCAGGCGCGCCACGCAGTCCAGCGCGTCGCGCATCGCGTCCTGGCTCAGGCAGCCGCTGGCATCGAGGCTGGCGGCCAGGCGCAGCGGCACGTGTTCGCCGTCCAGCGCCAGCGGCACGCCGTCGCGGTAGCTGGCCACCAGCAGGCGGAAGCTGTCCGAGCCGAGCACCAGGGCGGCGTAGATGGGCGCGGCGGGATCGGTATGCTGGTCGTTCATTGCAGCTCCATGTTAGCGGGCCCTGATGACGCTTCGATGACAGCCCCGGCCGGCACGTTCAGGCCTCGGCGGGAACGGCCTGGGCCGCCGGCGCCAGCGCGATCCGGTCGCGCCCGTTCTCCTTGGCGCTGCGCAGGGCTTCGTCGGCGCGCGCCAGCAGGGTCACGCTGCTGTCGTCCGCGCGGATCGCGGTCACGCCGAAGCTGGCGGTGAGCGAGATCATCGCACGCTCGGTCTTGACCTTGGTGGCGGCGATCGCGGCGCGCATGCGCTCGGCGACCATCGCCGCATCTTCCTGGCTGGTGCGCGGCAGCAGGATCGCGAANTCGACCCCGACCAGGCGGCCCANNTGGTCGCTGTCGCGCAGCTGGCGNTTGCAGACCTCGACCAGGGTGCGCAGCACCACGTCGCCGGCCGGGTGGCCGTAGCTGTCGTTGACGCGCTTGAACTGGTCGAGNTCGAACAGCACCAGCGCGGTCGGCGGACCGGGACGGCGCGCCAGCGACATCCACGGCGCCAGCATCTGGAAGAAGCCGCGCCGGTTGGCGCAATCCGTCAGCGGGTCGACCACTTCCAGGCGCGCCAGCTGGTCCTGCACGTCTTCCCGGCCCAGCAGCAGCCAGCCGAAGGCGCCCAGCAGCATCAGCAGGTAGAGCGCGCCCGAATACAGCTGGCGCAGCAGCTCGTTGCTCATCCAGCCCCAGCCCGAGGGCGCCAGCAGCACCAGCGCGCCGCGCACGCCCACCACCAGCGCCAGCAGCGCAGTANCCAGGGCCAGGAAGCGGCGCAGCATCGAAGCCNGGTGCCAGCCGCGCNCCAGCGCCGCGGCGCCGGACAGATAGAAGGCGGCGAGGATCAGCGAGGCCGCCAGCGCGCGCAGGCCGATCTCGTCGATCCAGTAGCACAGCAGGAAGGTGCACACCGCCAGCACCAGCGCCGGGGTGGCGATGCGGCGCCAGCGCCGGCCGCCGGCCCGCTCCCACAGCGCGCCGGCTTCCCAGGCCACGCCGGCGATCACCAGCGCATAGGCCACCGGCAGCGCCAGGCGCTCCGGCACGATATTGGCGCCGCCGATCGCCAGCAGCAGCCAGCCGGCGCCTTGCATCTGGCGCGACCAGCCCCAGGTGGTCAGCGCCGCCGTGCGGCTGCCGACTCCGCCGCCGTCCTGGTGCGGCTGCTCGAAGAAGAACAGCGCGGCGGAGAATGCCAGGTTGCCGAGGGCGAGTGCAAGAATGATGGTGGTGGAATCCATGGCCGCCTCAGAACTCGTGGACCACGGTGGTGGTGCCGTCGCCGACCTTGCTGGCCCAGGCGCGTGCGCAATAATGCATCTGTGCCTCGCTGGGCGCTTCGTGCCAGAACACGATCAGGGTGCCCTTGTGGTCGTGGAGCTGGGTCAGCTTCTCGACGAAGCCGCTGTCGCCATCCACGTCGGCCAGCGCCATCGCGTAGCCATAGACGCGGTCGAGCCGCTCGATGCGATCGGGCTCGGTCTGGCTGTTGGTGGCGGTAATCGTGGGATGGTCCAGGAACATGGGGTCTCCGTGAGGCTGCGGCGGCCAGCTTATCAGAAACTTATCCTTTGGAACAAGCCGGACCGCCCCGGCGGCACTCTCGCCTATACTGAAAGCCCATGCAGAATCCACCGAAGCCGCTGGTCCGCACCGAAGGCAACNGCCGCACGCTGGAGTTCACGCCCGGCGACATCCAGAGCGCNATGCGGCTCTCGCGCCCGCACGCGCTGGTGCTGGCCTACACCCGCGCGATGATGTGCTTCGTGCTNTTCGTGCCGCGCCCGCGCCGCATCCTGATGGTCGGCCTGGGCGGCGGTTCGATGGCCAAGTTCTGCTACCGCTATTTCCCGNAGGCCCGCATCACCGTGCTGGAGCTGCGCGCCGACGTGATCGCCCTGCGCGAGCGCTTCCNNGTACCGCCCGACGATGCGCGCTTCCAGGTCATCCACGCCGATGCCGCCGCCTGGATGGCAGCGTGCGCGCATGGCGGCTACGACCTGATCGTGGTCGACGGTTTCGATACCGAAGGCCTGCCCCCGGCCCTGTCCAGCCGCCCCTTCTATGCCGATTGCCGGCGCCTGCTCGCTGCGGACGGCGTGCTGGTTGCGAACGTGTTCAGTTACGACCGGCGCCGCGGCGAAGTGCTGGATGCGCTGGACTGGACCTTCGCCGGCCGGACCTGCAAACTCGACAAGGTCGCCGGCAACAACCACATCCTGTTCGCCGGCGCCGGCACCGATGGCCGGGCTGCCCGCGCAATGCAGCGCCTGCCCTTCAAATTATTGAACCGTCTAGCCGTCCGGCTAATCCTTATCCGTCTTGCATGGCTAAGTGTTTTTACCTAGCCACAACTTTGCACAGCAGCTTCTGCGATGTGACAATTTGTTTGCGGAAATATGCGCTTCTATGACAAACTGGCGCGCACNTCGTGCCTTTGAGCAAGTAATTTCTTATAGGATTGATTCCGGATGCCGCGTCGCCGATTGCAGCTTTCGCTCACGCTTGCGGCGGCCCTCACGCTTGGGGGCGGCCTGGTCACGACCGCCGTGCTGACGGTCGCGGTCAACCGGCTCGAAATCGACAACACCTCGCTCGCCTTCGAACAGGGCACCAACGTGCGCGTGGCCGCCCTGCGCCAGGGCATGGACGAAGCGGTCGAAGTCCTGAACGTCACNAACCAGCTGTTCACCACGGTGCAGCCGGTGACGCGCGCGCAGTTCCACGATTTCACCACCCCGCTGCTGCTCCGTAATCCCTTCGTCAAGGCCTTCAACTTCCACCGCGCGGTCGAGGACAGCGAGCGCGCCGCCTTCGAGGCCGAACTGCAGCGTGTACGGCCCGGCACCGTCCTGCGCGAGATGCAGGGCGGCCGGCTGGTGCCGGCGCCGCGCCGTGCGCACTACAACGTGGTCGACTACCTGGAGCCGATGCTGGGCAACGAGCCGGCTTTCGGCCTGAACGTCGGCGAGAACGGCGAAGTGGCGCGGGCGCTGGCGCGCGCCCACGCCGGCGGACGCGCGGCCGCCACCGGCCTGCTGCGCCTGGCCCAGGACCCGGCCGGCAAGCCCAGTTTCGAAGTGGTGATGCCGGTGTACCGGCCCGACGGCCGCCTGCTGGGCGACACCGCCGCCATCGTCGAGGTGCCGTCGCTGGCGCGCTCCACGCTGGCGCGCGCCGGCCTGCTCGACGACCGCAGCATCCTGCTCAAGCTTTACATCGGCGCCCAGACCGCGCCTGCCGCGCTGGTCTACGCCAACCACGACGCCGTCGATGCGGCCTCGCCCGAGCTGCCGCCGCTGCGCTGGCTCGCGCGTCCGGGTACGCACGCGCTCGAACGCTTCGTCGCGGCCGGCCAGACCTGGACCGTGGAAGCATCGGCGACGCCGAAACCGTATCTGGCCGACCACCTGGCCTCGACCCTGCTGCTGGCCGGCGGCGCGCTGTCGACCCTGCTGCTGGCGGCCTTCGTGCAGGCCGCCGGCCAGCGCGCACGCAAGGTGCAGGAGCTGGTGCGCGAGCGCACCGCCGACCTGAAGCTGACCAACCAGCGCCTGATCGACGACGTCCTGGCGCGCAAGCGCACCGAAAAAGCGCTGCAGGAAAGCGAGCAGCGCTTCCGCCAGCTGGTGGCGATGTCCTCGGACTGGTATTGGGAGCAGGACGAGCAGCTGCGTTTCGTCGCCGTCACCGGCCACTTCGCGGAAAAGTCGGGCGTCTCCGTCGGGCGCATCCTCGGCAAGACGCGCGACGAATTCGTTGCCGGCCTGGCCGACAGCGATGCCGGCCGCGAGCACCTCGACGCCATCGCCGCGCGCGAGCCTTTCAAGAACCTGGAGTACCGCGCGCTCGACGACGAGGGCGAGGAGCGCTGGTACTGCGTCAGCGGCCAGCCGATGTTCGACGAGTCCGGGCGCTTTACGGGCTACCGCGGCACCGGCAGCGACATCACGGCGCGCAAGATCACCGAGCAGCGCGTGCACCACGTGGCCCAGCACGACGTGCTGACCGGCCTGCCCAACCGTTCGCTGCTGCAGGA
>JGI24770J26754_10002779_pt1 | contig 11944 bp, 13 predicted proteins | sample LakOneMetagenome_FD_26754 | JGI IMG/M metagenome (IMG submission 26754) | reverse complement strand
GAGCCCTGGCAGGATATTATCGCGGCTGGATAGATGATGTTATCATGTGGTTGGTAAATGTAAGCTGGAGCATCCCTACACTTTTATTGGTTTTTGCCATAACCCTCGCTTTAGGAAAAGGTTTTTGGCAAATATTCATTGCAGTAGGCCTCACCATGTGGGTAAGCGTGGCCCGCCTGGTCCGTGGCCAGGTGATGGCAATCAAAGAACTTGAATTCATACAGGCTGCCAAAGCATTGGGCTATAAAAACAGCCGCATTATCATCAGGCATATATTACCCAACATCATGGGCCCTTTAATGGTAATTGCAGCAGGCAATTTTGCAACCGCCATTATCATTGAAGCAGGCTTAAGCTTTTTAGGTATCGGTGTACAGCCACCCACGCCCAGCTGGGGACTGATGATAAAAGAGAATTACAATTTCATTATTACACACAATCCTTTTTTGGCGCTTATACCGGGTATTGCCATCATGATCATGGTACTGGCATTTAATTTATTGGGAAATGGATTAAGGGATGCGCTTGATGTGAAACAGGAATGAATATCGAACAAGGAATATTGAAGACAGAATGGAGCCAAAATTTCATCATTCGAAATTTCTTGTTCCTTGTTCGATATTTTATTTTGATACTAATCAGCAGGGGCAACGGGAACATTCCTGCTAAAACCTTCTTCCAGCGAAATAAAAGTTTCGGTGCGTTCTATACCCTTGATCTTTTGCAACTCATCATGCAATACAAAACGCAACTGGCCAATATCCTTACAAACCACTTCGATGAACATACTGTAGTTACCGGTGATATAATTCAGGCGAACGATCTGGGGAATATTCATCAGCTCTTTTGCCACGGAATCGTACAAAGAACTTTTTTCGAGGTAGATCCCAACAAAAGCCGTGATATCATAACCCAATAGTTTTAAGTCTACATTTAACCTTGTACCTTTAACAATACTAAACTCCTGCAGTTTTTTTATGCGCACATGAATGGTACCGCCACTTACAAAAAGTTTTTTACCAAGTTCCGCATAAGATATTTCCGCATTTTCCATCATTGCTTCAATGATCTGAAGATCGAGTTTGTCAAGATTTAATTTTGCAGCCATATTTCAATCATTTTTTAATACAATTCAATAATAATAGCAAATATTTGAATAATATCTATATTTTCAAAATTTTTATTGAAATATTTTTAAAATAAATTTCTTTTCCTTTAAATTTGTGTTATCAGGCCAGCCGCTGGCAGGCAAGTTCTTAATCATATATCATACACTGTGGGGTGATGAAATTTTTGGCAGACATGCCCCCTTGTCTCGGGGGTGAGGATAACAGGATAAACGTAGCATAGAGCCAACTTGGTAGCAATATTAAGTTGACCGGGGTCGACCACCGAACTTTGTACTATAGCTAACTGCCTCGTGAAGGTTCGAACCCTTCCCCTACAGCACTTGAGCCTTCGTTGAAAAACGGAGGCTTTTTTTATTTATATACTTTTTCATTTTATATTGATTGTTTCTTTGTGCTGCCTGGAGGCTTCGTGTCTTCATGGCAATATCTATTTTTTTTACCACGAAGGCGTCAAGACAGAAAGGATCACTAAGTTTTACTTATTTAATTACCCACAATTCCCGGTGAGCTATTAGATATTCAATCCCTTCTTCATCGTTATTTATTCTAAATTTAGAAAAACTATTTTCCCATGCAACAATATATCCTTGCCTTCGACCAGGGTACAACCAGTTCCCGTGCTATCGTGTTTGATAAAAAAGGCGCTATCGTTTCTGTTGCACAAAAAGAATTCACACAGCTATTCCCACAACCGGGATGGGTAGAGCATGATGCCAATGAAATATGGAGCACACAATTTGGTGTAGCTGCAGAAGCGATCACAAAAGCAGGATTGACTGCAGAAGATATTGCAGCCATCGGCATTACCAATCAACGGGAAACAACGGTGGTTTGGGAACGTGCAACCGGCCAGCCTATTTACAATGCCATCGTATGGCAGGACAGGAGAACAGCCGATTTTTGTGATTCCTTAAAAGCAACCGGGAAAGATAAACTCATACAGGAAAAAACAGGACTTATCATTGACGCTTATTTTTCTGCAACAAAAATTAAATGGATACTTGATAATGTTGCAGGTGCCCGGGAAAAAGCAAATAAAGGTGAACTCTGTTTTGGAACGATCGATACCTGGCTGCTGTGGAAACTTACCCGGGGACAGGTACATGCAACCGATGTATCCAATGCATCCCGTACCATGTTGCTCAATATACATACACTGCAATGGGATGGAGCATTGCAGGACATATTTGATATCCCCGGGAATATGTTGCCGCAGGTAAGAAGCAGCAGTGAAGTATACGGGCACACACAAAATATTCTATCATCACATAATATCCCGATCGCTGGCATTGCCGGTGATCAGCAGGCGGCGTTATTCGGGCAAATGTGTACAGAGCCGGGTATGGTAAAAAACACTTACGGCACCGGGTGCTTCATGTTGATGAATACAGGAGAAAAGCCCGTTGCCTCTACCAATAATTTACTGACAACAGTTGCATGGAAAGTAAATGGCATTACACAATACGCCTTAGAAGGAAGTGTATTTATTGCTGGTGCGGTTGTGCAATGGCTAAGAGATGGATTGGGAATTATCAAATCATCTGCGGAGGTAGAAACGCTGGCAGCACAGGTTCCGGATAGTGAAGGCGTTTATGTTGTGCCTGCTTTTGCAGGTTTGGGAGCACCACACTGGAACCAGCACGCAAGAGGAATTATTACAGGTTTAACGAGGGGCTCTTCCTCCGCACATATTGCACGGGCTGCATTGGATAGCATTGCCTATCAAACCATGGATGTATTAAAAGCAATGGAAGCAGATGCAGGCATTCACATAAAAGAATTAAGGGTTGATGGCGGCGCTACCTCCAACAATTTATTGATGCAGTTTCAAAGTGATATATTAAACACGATCGTTGTAAGGCCGGTGATCACAGAAACAACAGCTCTCGGTGCTGCATACCTTGCCGGTTTGGCTGTTGGTTTTTGGGAAAATATGGAAGCGATACAGGATCAATGGCAGGCAGATAAAAAATTCAGCCCTTCCATGGATGGTGCAAACAGAATTAATTTATCAAAGGAATGGCAACGATCTGTAAAAGCAGCAAAGGCATGGGCGGATGAATAAGAATGTTGCCACTGATTCACTGATTAATTTCCCCGGTTATTAAATAGAAAAATCAGTGAATCAGTGGCATTTCTATCTAACAATTCGTGTTATCAGAATAAAAAATATGAACAGGCAACAAAACCTGGATCTGTTACAGCAGGTTCACGAATGGGATATTGTGATCATCGGCGGTGGCGCTACCGGGCTGGGCGCTGCGGTAGATGCAGCTTCGAGAGGTTATAAAACATTGCTCATCGAACAAGCAGATCTTGCAAAAGGCACATCCAGCCGCTCTACAAAATTGATCCATGGAGGTGTTAGATATCTTGCACAGGGAAATATAAAATTGGTAAGAGAATCTTTAAGAGAAAGAGGATTGCTTTTAAAAAATGCTTCACATGTGTGCCAGGATCTTGCCTTTGTACTTCCTTCTTTTAAATGGTGGGAGAAATGGTATTACGGGATCGGCTTAAAGTTCTATGACCTGCTATCCGGAAAATCAAGCATCGGGAAAACAAATTTTCTTTCAAAGAAGGAAACAAAGGAATTATTGCCGGCCATTACCACTGCAAATTTAAACGGGGCGATCATATACCACGATGGGCAGTTCGACGACAGCAGGCTTGCAATAAACCTGGCACAAACAGCTGTCGCACAAGGTGCTTCAGTGATCAACTATTGCAGGCTTGTATCGCTGGCAAAAACGAATGGCCACATCACCGGGGTATGGATAGAAGACATGTTAAGCCAACAAAAATATTCCGTGAACTGTAAAGCCGTTATAAATGCAACAGGCGTATTCACAGACGATATCATGTTGTTAGATGACATTTCCCACAAGCCCATTATTACGGTATCACAGGGCATACATATTGTTGTTGAAAAAAAATTCTTCCCCGGCAAACCGGCCATGATCATTCCTTCAACCGATGACGGCAGGGTGCTGTTTGCAGTTCCCTGGCACAATAAAGTGGTCATCGGTACAACTGATACGCCTGTTGATCATATAAACGCTGAACCCAAACCCCTGCCCGAAGAAATTGATTTTATCTTACGAACCATTAATTCATATTTAAATACCGTTATTGAACGAACGGATATCAAGACGGTTTTTGCAGGACTAAGGCCGTTGATAAGTGTCAAAGAGAAAAAGCGAACGGCTGGTTTACCAAGAGACCATACAACCATTGTATCCAATAGCGGGTTGGTAACAATAACCGGTGGAAAATGGACCACCTACAGAACCATGGGCAAAAACGCTGTTGACAATGCGGCCTTTGTTGCAAAATTGGAAAAGCGTGGCAGCATGACGGAATCATTACCCATTCATGGTTGTACAAACAACCCCGATAAGGACGACCCCTTGTATATTTACGGAAGCGATGCTACAGGGATCCGGGAATTAATGAACGAACTGCCGGTATTAAAAGAAAAGATCCATCGCGAATTTCCTTATACAAAAGCCTGCATCACCTGGGCAGTAAGACATGAAATGGCGATGACCATTGAAGATGTATTAGCCCGGCGAACCAGGATATTATTCCTGGATGCCAAAGCTGCCATTCAAGCTGCTCCCCTCGTTGCTGAACTGATGGCAAAAGAATTAAACCGATCAATAGCATGGCAACAACAACAGGTAAAAGATTTTACAGCTCTTGCAAATAATTATTTAATTGATTAACCTTGTTATTAAACCAAAACATATTTGTATGTCTCCATTCGTAGCAGAAATAACCGGCACCGCATTGCTTATCATTTTAGGTGACGGCGTTGTTGCCAATGTATTACTCAACAGATCCAAAGGCAATAACGGCGGATGGATCGTGATAACCATGGGNTGGGCAATGGCTGTGTTTGTAGCNGTTTACACGGTTTCGGGTTTCAGTGGTGCACACCTGAACCCTGCAGTTACCATAGCTTTGGCTGCAGCACACAAATTTGACTGGGCAAATGTTCCGCTTTATATAGCTGCTCAATTTATTGGCGCCATGCTCGGCGCATTGATTGTTTGGATAACATATCGCCAGCACTTTAATGAAACAAAAGAACAGGAATTGCAGCTGGCAGTATTTTGTACGGCACCCGCTATCAGGAGCCCCTTTAATAATTTAATTACAGAAGCCATTGGAACTTTTGTTCTCATCATGGGCATACTTTTTATTATTGCACCGTCAAATAGTTTAGGTGCACTGGATGCATTGCCTGTAGCGTTGCTGGTGCTTGCAATTGGCTTAAGCCTTGGCGGGCCTACAGGCTATGCCATTAACCCGGCAAGGGACCTGGGCCCACGTATCATGCATGCCATTTTACCTATCAAAGGAAAGGGAGGAAGTGACTGGAGTTATAGCTGGGTGCCCGTTGTTGGGCCAATCGTTGGTGCATTACTAGCTGCACTTGTTTTCCATTTAATAAAAGCCTGATATATTTCACGCAAAGTCGCAATGATCTTAGCGCCTTTGCGGTTCCCTTGCATCTTTGCGTGAAACATTCGTGTAACCTGTCTGCCGACAGGCAGGTTCGTGTTTTAAAATTCGTGCTGTAAAAAAAATTATATTTGCCCCCCATGGCACAAAAAAAATTATTTCGTTTTGCACAGCTAAAGACCTTTCCAAATGTATTGGAATATCCCGCAGACATGAAGGGAAAATGGAATGCTTTTTTTAAAAACGAAAACCCGGTTGTGCTGGAACTTGCCTGTGGCCGTGGAGAATATACGATCGGCCTTTCTTCATTATATCCTCAACAGAATTTTATCGGTGTAGATGTCAAGGGCAACCGGATGTATATCGGTGCCAAAAAAGCTATGGATAAAGGCCTTGCCAATGCGGCTTTTTTAAGAACACAGGTTGAAAAGATCAATGAGTATTTTGCAGCGGGCGAAGTGGATGAGATATGGATCACATTTCCGGATCCGCAATTGCGTTGGTCGAAAGCAAAGAAAAGGCTAACCCACCCAAGGTTCCTGCGGTTGTATAATGAGATATTAAAACACGGTGGCTCCATTAACCTGAAAACAGACTCGCCCCAATTGTATGAATTCACCAAAACCGTTATTGAACTTTATAAGTTAGCGTTGGTTGAAGACATGGATGATGTGTATGCTACTCCTGAAATAAAAGAATCGTTGAAAATAAAAACGCATTACGAAAGCCTGGATATTGCCCAAAGTAAAAAGATACATTACCTGAAATTCACTTTACCGGAAACAATACCAGATCTTGATGAAGAATTAAAAGAAATGATCAGCCATGATGAACAGTGATCTTATAGAAGGCGAAGATTATTACTTCAACGAAGACGGCTATATTGTTCTAACCGAAAAATATCACCTGGCCAAAGGATTTTGTTGTGGGAATGGCTGCAAGCATTGTCCGTATAATTATGAAGCCGTTCCCGAACCCAAACGAAGCAATTTATTATCTTTAAGGGATCATGAAAAAGGCAGCAAAAAAAGTTAAGCTACAAAAAGAGGTTTTAAAGAAAGCACCCGTTAAAGGTGAGAAGGAATATAGTTTTTTCCGGGATGTATATGATGTGGTAAGACAAATACCGAAAGGTCGCGTTACTTCCTATGGCGCTATTGCCGCATACCTTGGTACAAAACTAAGTGCCCGGATGGTGGGCTGGGCTATGAACGGGGCGCATCATGTAAAACCAACCGTTCCGGCACAAAGAGTAGTTAACCGAAACGGCATGCTTACCGGCAGGCATCATTTTGCAACGCCCACACAAATGGAAGAATTATTAAAGAAAGAAAAAATAGATGTAAAGGATGATACCGTAGTTGATTTTAAAAATAAATTCTGGGATCCCGCAGAGCACCTGGGTCTTTAACTACCTGTTATCCCTGTCTCCACAACCAACGCTACATCCTATTTACCTACCTTTGATCAAACATTTTATGAATCCTAAATCAATTGCCGGTAAAATAACTTTTATCCACCACGAAAAGAACCGTGCGGTGATTGAATACATGGATAATGGGAAGAAACGCACTATCCAGGCAAATATCGATGGCAGCGAAAAGAAAAAAGAAGGCACTGAGAAGGCAAGAAAAAAAGGTCACCGTTTTTTAATGGGCGACCATGTAACATTCGTCATAAAAAAAACAGGCGCAAACGGCAGCATTATATTTGCCGAGAACCTGAAATATCAATACAACACAGCGCTTGAATTACTGATCAACAAGGCCGCTGTAGAAAACAAATTCCTTGGTTATATCAAGATCACCGATGACAAATATTTTATTAAGGAAATTGAAAGCTATTTATTTTTTCCGCTATCCTTATCGGTATATGAAATAGCCCCAACCGAAAAAGAAACGGCACAACCGGTTTATTTTAAACTGGAGAACATTGATAAGCCCGACAAGATCACGGCAAGTTTATACAACCACCATTATATCCCTGAATTTCTAACTGCTATACAGTCTTCCAAAAAACAAGCAGTTATTGAAGCCGCTGTTTATAATATAACTCCCTACGGTATTTACCTGAACCTGTTTGGAGATATCATAAAAGCAAAACTTAGTATCGACGAAAAATTAAAAGCGGCTATTGAAAATAATTCGATACAGGTTGGCACTGTATTGCCGGTGATCATAAAACATATCAGCCTTTCAAGGATCATCGTAGACCTGGCTGAAAAACCCTAGCCATATTTTGTTGGCTAAATGGGTTCTTCGCCTTCTTTCTCAATGGTCTTCTCAATTCTCCTGTCGGGTATGAACCAGATAATGGCCACTGTTGCATACAATGCCAGGCTAACAGACTGGTAGAAAAAAGCAAATACAATACCTGCTAAATATAATACGAGCGACAGCTTTCCCTTTTCATCTTTACCAAATGCCCTGGCAAGTTTTTCATTTTTACCATGGTTATGTATTAAAGTCATTGAAAGCATCGTATAAGCGATCGCATTCATGAAAAGTACAGCACCATATAATGCAACCGGCCATTTGGTAAAATGATTCTCTCCCATCCATGCCGTAACAAAAGGTATCAGTGATAACCAGAAAAGCAGGTGCAGGTTTGCCCATAAGGAAATCCCGTTCACTTCTTTTACCACGTGCAGCATGTGATGGTGGTTATTCCAGTAAATGCCTACATAGATAAAGCTTAGCAGGTAGCTCAGGAATTTTGGAATAAGCGGCCGCAACGTATCCAGCCCATCGCCATGCGGCACACGGAATTCCAATACCATGATGGTTATGATAATTGCCAATACACCATCGCTGAATGCTTCTAACCTGCCTGTTCCCATTTCTTTTTTGGAATAAATATATTAAGAAATGAGTTTAAAACTATCTGCAATTATTTATTAAACTAAATCGCCACTGATTCATTGTGAATAACGAGTGAACCAGTGGCAACAAAATAATTATACTCAGTTATAATAAGGAGAGATCAATAAATAGATCAGCACACCGCTCACTGCCACATAAAACCACAGTGGCCAGGTGAACCGGGTAAGTTTTTTATGTTTTTCATATTCACCGGTAAGCGCCCGGTATGCAGTAAATAAAATAAATGGCAATATGATCGCTGCTAATGGAATATGGGTGAGTAATAAGAAATAATAAAATGTCTTGAGTCCGCCCACTTTTAGCGCTTCATCATCACTAAGGATACCATCATGGTTGATATCGCCAAACTTTGTTTCGCCTGCCAATAAATGATGCGCTATATAACTAATCAAAAAGAACACGGATAATATGATCGCCGTTAGCATGATCTTCTTATGCATGCCGTACATTCTTTGTTTTACTGCAAGCAAGCCACCCAACAGGCAAACGCTAACGACAGAATTGATAAAGGCATTGACCAGTGCAAACACATGCACATTGAACGGAAGCCCCAGTTCCAGTTTTACCCTGCTTAAAACAACAACGGCTGCAAACACAATAATAGAAACTGTAAAGATCAATAGCCTGGCTTTGCGGTCATTCTTTTGGATGGTTGGAACTAACATTTATACTTTTAAGTTTTGCTTTTTTCGGATATTGCCCAGGATGGCCATCAGGGCGATCACCAACCCGATACCAATAAAAATGACGGGCAGGTACGGAATGAATTCCCGTAATATGGAAGGGCTCTTCTTGTCTCTTTCGAGCATCAGGGTTGGAATGTCTCTTACAAGTTCTGCCTGCCTGGCTGTATCAAAGCCATTGTACCATCCCCGCACAATTCGGTTACTGTCGAGCAGGAAGAAATTCTCGGTATGTATGAATGCTGTATCTACTTCGCTGTCTGCAACACTTGCTTTGATCTCGTTCAATGCAAAATCATAGATCTCTTTTTTATTGCCGGTCACCATCCACCAGGTATCATGGTTCACATTAAACCTGTCGGCAAATTTGCGCAGCCTCGGTACACTATCATGTTCCGGGTCTACACTGATGGAAATAAACTGCACGATACTGTCGTTCTTGACAAATGAATCCTGCAGCCTTTTCATGTTGCGTGCAAGACCGGGGCAGATGGTTGGGCAGCGGGTGAAGAAAAAATCGAGCACTATTATTTTACCATGCAGGTCATCCAGCGAAACCTGCTTTCCCAGCTGGTTGGTGAAGGAAATATTTTTAACCTTGTGCCAGACAGTATCTGAACTCAGTTTGCCATTTGATTCCTTCACAGCCACGCTATCGTAAAAATAGTGATGTGGAATAAACACGGCATCCTTGCTGTAATATTTTACTATCCAATAGCCTGTAAGCGGCAGCATGATCGCCAGTAATAAAGAGAGAATTGATTTCCTGTTCACGTGCCTTAATTGATTTGAGTCCGCAAGTTCGCACAATTCGTGCAATTCTGATATCCGTGCAAAAAAAAACCATCGTTCACAAATAAGGAGCGATGGTTCAATAATTATTTTTCAATACATGTTATCTTTTTTCCAACGCTGCCGGTGCTGCCTGTTCTGTTGCAGGTTTGCTGTGGCCATTGGTGTTCCTCATATTCTTCCAGCTATTGCCATCCCACAAAAATGCGATGATGAACCAGATGAACAGGCAAAGCGGCACAACGATCGTCATGATCATATTCCTTACTTCATCACCCAGGTGCATGAATACCGAAACGATATAATATGCTTTTGCAAGCGTAAGGATACACACAACGCCTTTGAAGAATAATACCAGCATCGCATTCGGGTGCTCGCCTTTATGAATATTATAAATGGCAAGTCCTAAACCTAACTCCAGGATTGTAAGAACAGATAATAATGTGAATACTTTCCAGATGCGTTTGGTACCTGAACCATGTTCCGTAGCAAATGTAATTTCTGGTGATATGGTATGTTGGCTCATAAAATTAATCCTCGTTAATTATTAAATACGCTTTTAAATATTTTATCAGATCAGGTAGAAGCAAAGGAATACGAATACCCAAACCAGGTCAACAAAGTGCCAGTAAAGCCCTGCCTTTTCTATCATTTCATAATGGCCGCGGTCATCAAAATGGCCAAGCCTTGTTTTAATTAACATCACCGTGTTAATGACAACCCCGCTGAAAACGTGGAAGCCGTGAAAACCCGTGATGCCGAAAAAGTATCCTCCAAATGCAATAGGGCCGGGTGTTGCAACTTCATGCCCGTTAAACATTACTTCAGGTCCCCATGGATTTTTTGATACCGTAGTGCCCCAATGTTCTATCTGGCCGTTCACCAATACTGCATGGTCGCCGGTGATCAAATGCGTCCACTCCCATGCCTGGCAACCCAGGAACGCAAGCCCGCCGATGATCGTAAGGATCATATATTTTTCCACTCCCTTGCGGTTCATGTGATGCCCTTCGTGCACTGCCAATACCATGGTAACAGAACTGAAGATCAAAATAAAGGTCATCAAACTCACAAAAGCCAATGGAAGGTTTGCGTGCCCCGCAAAAGGGAAGGCATTAAATACATGGTTAGGATCGGCCCAGTGGTTCACACTAAAGCGGATGGTACCATAACTTATAAGGAATGCCCCAAAGGTGAAAGCATCACTCATCAAAAAGTACCACATCATCACTTTACCATAACTGGCATTGAAAGGGCTTCTCCCGCCACTCCACCATTTTGTTCCTGCTGGTATTGCTGTTGTTGACATAATTATAAATTCTGATTCTAAATTTTAAACTCCTATAAACTTATCCTGTACACTTTTATTTTTTGATCCTGTACCCTGTTCTACCTGATCATGATCAAAAAGATCAGCAGGTATATCCAAAGTATGTCTACAAAATGCCAGTATGTACTTATCAGTTCAACCGGCACTGTGCTGTAATTCCTGATCTTGCTGCTGAACGCTTTTAGCGACATTATGATCAAAGCGATAACGCCCCCGATCACGTGCGCCGCATGTATACCTACAATAATGTATAAAAAAGAGTACGATACATTTGCTGTAAGTGTTATGCCTGCGTGCCACAACTGCCTGAACCCGATCAGCTGCAACAGGATAAAAAGAACTCCCAAAGCCAGTGTAACAGCAATCAATATCCTGTACCTGTTCATGGCCCTTTCTTTAAATGCCTTTCCTGCCATGAATATGGTAAGGCTGCTTAAGATGATTGCTGCCGTACTATACCAGAATGCAACGGGCAATTCAAAACTCACCCAGTTTGCCTGGTTTCTCTTGACGATATAAGCACTCGTTAATCCTGCAAACATCATCATGATACTTCCAATGCCCACCCACAAGGTAAATTTATGCGGGTGTATCTTATTTCTTTGTGCCATCGCCACAGTACTCATTCTAATTATTTTGTTACCAACATTTGTACCC
>JGI24770J26754_10002771_pt1 | contig 11964 bp, 9 predicted proteins | sample LakOneMetagenome_FD_26754 | JGI IMG/M metagenome (IMG submission 26754) | reverse complement strand
AGACTAGGTATGCCTTGTGGTAAAAAGAGAAAACGTCATAAAATCGCTACTCATAAGCGTAAAAAACGTTTAAGAAAGAACCGTCATAAGAAGAAGTAATTTTTTTCTTACCGGTGTGCCGATTCTCCATCGGTACACTCATCTATATGCATAATATAATTGCGGCATTGCTGTTATTATATTATGCCTTTTATGTTTTCCTTCCGTGATGCATAGTGTCTGATTAAAATTTTACGCTTGACCAAGGAACTTATAATAAATGCGGAACCGCAGGGTGTTGAGATTGCCTTGCTGGAAGATAAAAAACTGGTAGAGTTACACAGCGAAAAAGCTGATGCCAACTTTGCTGTAGGAGACCTATACCTTGGAAAAGTAAAAAAACTCATCCCCGGGCTCAATGCTGCATTTATCGAAGTAGGTTTCGAAAAAGATGCTTTTCTCCATTACACAGACCTCAGCCCTTATGTAAAATCGATCCTGAAATTTACAAACCAATCCATGAACGACAATAGTCCGGAAGGAATGGATTTTGCAAAATTCAAAGTAGAGCCTGAGATCATCAAGACAGGTAAAATAACAGAAGTGCTCAGTGGCAAACCGAATATCCTGGTTCAAATATTAAAAGAGCCGATCGCTGCCAAAGGCCCACGCCTTAGCTGCGAACTTTCCTTACCAGGCAGGTTTGTGGTAGTTACCCCATTTAACGATATCATTGCTGTATCCAGGAAAATACATTCTTCAGAAGAAAGAAAAAGGCTGCACAAGATCATTGAAGCCATCAAGCCAAAGAATTTAGGCGTGATTGTGCGCACTGCAGCTGAAGGAAAACACACCGCCGAGCTACATGAAGACCTGTTAAGGCTGATCTCAACGTGGAAAACCATCCAGACAAATCTTAAAGGNGCCTTACCNCCNGCAAAGATCCTTAGTGAGCAAGGTAAAACAACCAGTATGTTGCGTGACTTGTTAAGTGAAGACTTTAACCGCATCGTAGTAAATGATAAAAATATTTTTGCGGATACCAAAACTTATATTCAACGCATCGCTCCTGATAAGGCTGAGATCGTTTCTTATTATAACAACGGCCTCCCCATATTCGACAACTTTGGCATCACCAAGCAGGTAAAAGCAGCTTTTGGCAAAACAGTGAACCTGCCAAGCGGCGCATACCTTATCATTGAACATACAGAAGCGTTGCACGTGATCGACGTCAACAGCGGTTATAAAAGTGTAAGCAATAACCAGGAACAAAATGCCCTGGAAACAAACCTGGAAGCCGCTGAAGAAATTGCAAGGCAGCTTAGGTTACGCGACCTGGGTGGTATTATCATAGTCGACTTCATTGATATGAAGCTGATGGAAAATAAAAAAAGGCTTGCCGATGCCATGGATCAGTTCATGCGTACCGACCGGGCCAAGCATGCGGTATTGCCGATCACCAAATTTGGGTTGATGCAGATCACCCGGCAGCGCATGAAGCCGGAAATGAATATCAATACCAGTGAGATCTGCCCAAGCTGTAATGGTACAGGCAAGATATCTTCTACATTGATACTGGAAGATGAGATAGCAAAAAATCTGAGCTACCTCATCATGCAAAAGCATAAAGGATTAACGATAGAAGTACATCCTATCCTTTACACATATCTTACCTGCGGTTTCCCCAGCCGGCGTATGAAATGGAGCTGGAAGTACAAACAGAAAGTAAAAATAAAATCAAATTCAAATTACCACCTTACCGAGTTCAGGTTCTTTGATGACAGTGATGAAGAAATAAAGCTGTAGTTTTTTAACCTGTTCTCTTGTTGCAATTCTTATAACTAAGTTCCAGGAATATTGTTTTTCCCTGCATTGATCTTTCTTATTGATATAACTATCAGTATAATTAAGATCGCAAATAGAATTGCTGACGATCCTATTGTTCCCAGATTCAATCCGCCTTTTTCAACCGGCTTTGTAAGCAGGTCGCCGAAAGTTGCGCCGAAAGGCCTGGTTAGCACAAAGGCCAGCCAGAATAAAACCACCCTGGATATTTTTGTAAAATAATATGCCAGTACAATGATCATCAGTAAGCCCCCGATAAGTATTGCGCCACCCGAAAACCCAAGCCCTGAGTTATCCGCTAAAAAGTCACCCAACGCTGTTCCCAATGTATTGGAGAAAAGAATAGCCGTCCAATAAAATATTTCAGCACGAAAAGATCTGATACTGGTAACAGACAAGGTTTTTTCCGTCAGCCTCCAGGCTGTTAATGTCATGATCAATAAGGTCAGCAGGATCAGTGAACCGGTTGCATAACCAAGGCCCAGTGTACGGTCCATAAAGTCTGACATAGTTGTACCCGCAGTGCTTGTAGCAAGTATCACCAGCCAATATATAACGGGATGATATTTTTTTGAGAAAAGTTGCGCCAGCAACACGACGAAAAAAAAACTTAATAAAATAACAGAACTGACAGCATACCCTACATTCATGGTCATGGATAAGAGGTCACCTGCGGTTTCACCCAACGTGGTAGCACAGATCTTCATGATCCAAAAAGATATGGTTACCTGCGGTAGTTTATTCAGTTCTTTCATTTTTAAAACGGCTTATTCATACTTAACACATTCCATGCTAATTTTTTGACCGGCCCTTCTTTTGTGTTAGCACACGTTCAAAATAGCTGCCGTTGAATTGGTAAAGCATAAATTTATTGGTCACCTTTCCATCTTCATAAACAACCGGGATATAGATCGTCCTTTTATCAGCGTCATATTTGATGATCCTTATTGGCCGTTCATCTTTGTCAGCAACACTAAAGAAATCAAAATTCACATCAACCTGATTGGTAAAGCCGCTTGCTGTTTTGATCAGTTTTACGGTATCGTTAAGCTTACTGCCTTCAATAGTGAATATCTTTATTCCCTGGTTTACATCCCTTGTTGAATAACTGGCATTGTTTATACCCAGGTAATAAGTTCGGGCTGTTGTTTTCAAGGTATAGATATCCGAGTAATAGCAGGCAGGGTCATCTTCCAGCTTAAGGTTTTTGGTATACACTTTCTTCCCCGCCCTGTATTGATAAATTCCGTTAAAATCATGCATGGTTCCTCCAAGCCAGGTATCCCATGTATATATCCTGAACAAACCGTCAGCAGAAGTTACAATATCGCAAACATTGCTATCGATAAGGGATTTAAATGAATGGTTTAATGTGGAAGGATTCTTTTGTATGTATGTAATGAGCATATCGCTGAAAAGTGTGCTATAGAATTCCAATGAATCCTGGTTGCCATAATAGAACGGGAATATCTTTGAACTGACCTGCGTTAGTTCCTCCTCGAATTTTTTATGTGCTTCATGCTGGGCAAGAGCATTAAGAAAAAGGAGTACCAGGATTTGCAGGCAGAAGATCTTTTTAACCATAAGTTATTTATTGAATTACTAAGTTAGTCCAATGTAAATTCAGTGATGCCCTGGATCTTTGCCCCTCCGCCGATCACTGTTTTAATATGGCCGTTGATCTTTGCTGCTTTCACTTTTACCAACCCATCCCGGTTAAATTTTTGTCCCTGGCTGATCAACAGTTCTATATTATTTTGACCGCTTAGCGCCAGCAAATATGCACCCAGGCAGCCACTGCTGTTACCATTGATAATATCTTCATTCACCCCGATATTGGGCGCAAACATTCTTGCCGTTGCTTCGGGGTGTGGCTGCATGCTATCCATCGCGTAAACAAAACAGCCGATGCTTTTATGATCGGTGCAGATATTTTTTAGTTCATCTAAATCCGGTGCAAGGCTGTTAGCAATTGCTGACGATCTTAAACCAAGCAGGAAACGATTCGAACCTGGAGAAGCAAGCACTACCGGCAGATCAGTGGCAAGGTCAGTGCTGTTCAATAAGAAGGCTTTTAATAAACTTTCAACAACAAATGAATTCACATCCGAAAACAAGATCTCATTTTGTTGGAGGTATATCTCAAAATCATTTGTTGCCATCATTATTTCCACACGCTGAACTCCTTCTTTGGTTTCCTGGAAAATAATTTCACTTCCTGTGTAATGATAAATTTTTGCCCGGGTATAGTGAACAGCGATCGTTCCGTGCCCGCAATTCAATATCTCTCCATTGGGTGTAAAGAAACGGACCTTTATATTTTCGCCGGGGTTTGTTGGTTCTGTAACAAATGCTGTGTGCGAAACATCGATCTTACCGGCAAGCATTTGCATATCTGCATCATCCAGGGCGCCAGCTGCAAGTACCACCCCGGTAGGGCTGCCACCAGAGCCTTGCTTTGTGAAGGAATCAACTTTATATACTTTTACCGTACGTTGCATGACTGGTACAAATATCATGTCAATCAGATGCAATGACAAATTTTTTACCGCCCATTATTCCTTCAGCCTGAAGTCAAAACTAAGAGGCAAAGGGGAAATGCTGAATTCCGGGATGCGGTATTCATAGTGCTCATCAGAACCCGGGATCTTCACTATATAGTTATTGCTAACCGGCAATGTGCATTCCCCTTTACCCTCCTTATTGGTTTTACAATGAATTATTGTATGGGTAAATGTATTTTCAAAATTTACCACTGTTTCTAATTTTATGCCTTCATGCGTTTTGACCGTGAGCTTGAGTGTTATTGAATCATCCCTTATCTCCGGAGTTTGAGATATTGAAGGCTGGCACATGATCAGCAGGACAGCCAGGATCATTGATTGAATATATCTCATAAGTGTTGGTTATATTTTTTATTGATATTATATCCGCACATTGCCGGCAAAAATATTTTTAAGTTCTTCTAAAGAAATGGTTTTGAATTCGGCAGTTATTTTTTTATCCTTTTCGATAACGAAATCTTTTTTACACTCGTAGATAGTTCCTTTGCTTTTAGCAAATGCAATAAGAGTCACTGATTCACCTACAGGCATTTTTTGTAATACAATGCCGGATCTTTCATCGGGATCAAGCCGGGCATTTATCAACCCGTTAAAAGACCGGTATATGATAAAATACTCTATCCTGCTTTCATTTAAAGCGATCGGAAGTTCAATATCTACATCAGTTTGTTCTTTGTATTTATAAAACCTGTCGCAGTTGATCCAACCCAGCGATTGTATGCCAGCAGGAGCATAATATTTTTGCAACTGCCCGGCAAGTGATTGTGGTTTCCAGTTCCTGGTGATTGAATCCCTGGCCTCGTTCCTTTTTTTACGTTCTCTTTCTTCTTCATCCATATCCTTACATCTTTTTAAAATATACTGGAACCTGGGGCCATATACCAGCCTTAAATAATTACTGTCTACATAACCGCTGCCAGGTACTTTTTTGGGCCAGTAAGAAATTGTCTGCAGGTAAACTTTGGCATTTTTCCGGTTTAGCGTGTCAACAAGTTCCTGGAGGGTCATCCGCCTTTTATAATAATACACAGTTTCGTCGAGGGATTTATAAACCCTGGATGGCAACATTTCCGAAAGGCTGTCAGGAATGCTGTTATTTAATTCAAAAGGATTGGTATCTGCAAAACTGATNGATTCGTATGTTGGTTTCAGTAGCATCGAAGCTTTTTTCCAATTCATATCATTCCCTTCGTTTCTTTCNCCATAAAATAATTCCATTTCATNTTTTTTCAGCACAGGAAANCTAACCTGCATGGNCCGGCCTTCTTTTAATCTTAATTTTTGGCCATTGCATTCCATGCCGATGAAATAACTTCCACCGGAAGCTAGCAGTTTGCCATCACTCACTGTTGCAGCATTGCTCCTGAAAAGATCATCGCTGCTGGTTAATTCCACTAACCGGAGGCCTATTTTTCCATCAACAGCCGAACCATCTTCCTTTACGAGGCTGGAAGGATCCACTGTTATTTTCAATCCTTTTTTACCGGTAACGACAGTTAATTTTTGGGGCTTGATGATAAACTGCTGTGTAATGGCATCCGTAAAATTGTTGGAATATTCANTGATGCTTAGGGCATCTTTTGCTGAAAGATCAAGCGTATCCTGCTTTACAGGCCTTTGCTGATCATTCGGCAGCTGTTGTTGGTTCTTCTGATGGTTACAGGAAATTAAAATGGAAACAGATAATACAAGCGAAATGGCAATTCGTTGTGTTTGCATGATCGATGATTTAAATGTTAGGGATAAGTAGAAACGATCAATCAACGCAAAGAAGAAAACTATTATGTGAAAGTCATATATAATAAATTGTTAAACGAAAAGCATGGTAGCTGTTAGCTATAAGCTGCAAGCCTGGCCGTATCTTTTAAGTTGTCTTATTTATTCGAATCCATAAAAAAAGGAGTTGAATAGATCAACCCCTCTTCAATAAANATATTTTAGCCAACAGCTTGCAACTTATAGCTAACGGCATTTCTTAATGCTGGTGATTGTGCTGCATGGCTGCTAATTCTTCAGCCGTAACTTTCTTTTCATTTGGTTTTGTTTGTGATTCGATCCACCCGAACAATTTTTCAGTGATCAGCCTGCGGTAAGTAGCATCTACCTGCTTTTCATCTTTCATCATGCGGTCGATATAACTGTCCAGCCAACCCATATCATCTCCCATATTCATCTGGCCNAAATAACGCATCACTTCTTCCCGCATCTGNGCTTTCAATTCTTCCTGNGTCACATCCAGTTTATTTTCTGTTACCAGGCGATCGCTNACCAGTGTCCATTTCAATTGGTTACTGAAAGCAGGGAACTCTGTTTCTGCCTGCTCNGCCGTTTTTTGCTGTTCGCCGCCGGTTTGCAGCCAACGNTTTAAAAATGTTTCCGGGAATTCCATTTTCGTTTCATCCACCAGGTAATGATATATCTGGTCGTGCAACTGGTTGCGGCTTTGGGCTTCCCAGTATTTTGCGATCTCGTCTTTCAATGCAGTACGGAGTTCTGCTTCGGTGCTGATATTCTTTCCTGGATAAACTTCGTTGAAGAATTCTTCATTCATTTCCCTTTTTTCAACAAGGCCGATCTTAACCACATCCAGTTTAAAATATTTTGCGGCAGCTTCTTTATCATCTTTTTCAAAACCCAGGTCCTGCAACATCATTTCAAGTTTATCAGCTTCAAAGGTCTTGTTCAATTGAAATACAAAATGGTCGCCGGCCTTTTTACCCATCAGCTGTTTTTGCATGGCCGGGGTAAAATATTTAAGCAAAACAGAATTCTCTTTGCTGATACCGCCTTCAACGGCATTGCCATCCTTGTCTGTTTCAGTAAACAATACGTTGAGCACATTCTCCTGGTTGTCGATCAGTTCAGGTTCGGTCATTTTACCAGCCTTGATCTGCATGCGGCTGATCTCTTCATTCACCATATCATCTGTAACTTCTACTTTATGCAGGGTAAGTTTTGCCTTATCAAAAGCAGGAATATCGAATGAAGGTTTCAACCCGATCTCGAAATCAAAATCTATATCAGCCGGGTTGTTCATATCAAGGTTGCGCAGGTCATTCTGCAATGGCAAAGGCTGGGCAAAGATGTCAGGCTTCGTTTCACTCAGGTAAGTATATAATTGCTTTTCAACTGCCTTTAATACTTCATCAGAGAATATAGAAGCGCCATACATTTTTTTGATCATGCCTGCAGGTACCATTCCTTTCCTGAAGCCCGGGATATTGGCTGTCTTGGAATATTCTTTAAGCTTCTTGTCAAAAGAAGGCAGGTAATCTTCCTTCTTGATCTTTACGGTCAGTTTATCATTTAATAAACCGATATTTTCTCTTTCAACTGTTGCCATATGTTTTTAAATTAAAATGTTCTAAATACTGAACAAGGAACAAGGAATTTTGAACGTTGAAGTTCGTTATTCGTCATTCCTTGTTCCTTGTTCGATATTCGCTCGTGCGGATAATAGGGGTCGAACCTACATGGATTGCTCCGCCAGATCCTAAGTCTGGTGCGTCTGCCAATTTCGCCATATCCGCTTTTCCGTATTGGGATTGAACCTTTAACGGGTGGCAAAATTAAGGGTTTTATCATAAAAAATGCTTTCTTAAGGGAAGTATTTGATAAGTCCTTAGTTTATAGTTCATAGTTAAATACATGATTTGCTATCCTGGATAAAACAGCTACGATCCACGAACCCAACTATGAACCAAGAACTATGAACTTTAAACATCGTGCCGTTTTTTAAACTAAATTCGTAATAATACATGGAAACAACAGAAACGATAGCAGCTTATAATCTTTCGGAAGCAGAAGAGAAAAAAGAGATCCTTCGCCAATACCGGGCATTGTTACGGGTTTTGAAACAGAAAATGAAGCCGGGTGATAAGATATTGCTTCGCCGTGCCTTTGAAATTGCCGCAGAGGCCCACCAAACCATGCGTCGCAAAAGCGGGGAACCCTATATTTTACATCCACTCGCTGTTGCTAAAATATGCGTGGAAGAGATCGGCCTCGGTATCCGCAGTACCATTTGTGCTTTGCTACACGATACGGTAGAAGATACCGATGTAACACTCGAAGATGTGCAAAGGGAATTTGGCCCCGAAATAGCAAAGATCGTAGACGGCCTTACAAAGATCTCCACCGTGCTGGATGCAAACAGCAGCCAGCAGGCCGAAAATTTTAAAAAGATATTGCTCACCCTTACCGATGACCCAAGGGTTATATTGATAAAACTTGCCGACCGCCTGCACAACATGCGTACGATGGACAGCATGAAAAGGGAAAAGCAATTGAAGATCTCTTCGGAAACGGTTTATGTATATGCCCCGCTTGCACACCGGATGGGCTTGTATAATATCAAAACCGAAATGGAAGACCTGGCCATGAAATACATGGAGCCGGATACCTATCGCTATATTGCTCAAAAGCTACAGGATACCAAGCGGGAACGCACCCGTTACATCAATGATTTTATCCGGCCGTTAAAAGATAAGCTGGAAAAAACGGGCTTTGATTTCGAGATACATGGCCGGCCGAAAAGCATTCATTCCATCTGGAACAAAATAAAGAAGAAAGGCGTTGCATTTGAAGAAGTGTACGATCTTTTTGCCATCAGGATCATTGTAAACTCTCCGCCTGAAAAAGAAAAAGAAGATTGCTGGAAAGTATACAGCATCATTACAGACGCTTACAATCCATCCCCGGAAAGATTGAGGGATTGGCTCAGCAACCCAAAAAGCAATGGCTATGAAGCGTTGCATACAACCGTTATGGGCCCGCAGGGAAAATGGGTGGAAGTGCAGATACGTACCAAGCGCATGAACGAGATCGCTGAAAAAGGACTTGCCGCACATTGGAAATACAAGGAAGGAAAGGATGATGAAAGCCGCTTTGACAAATGGTTTCACCAGATAAGGGAAGCGCTGAGCAACCAGGATTCCAATTCACTTGATTTTTTACAGGATTTCAAAACATCTTTTTTAGCNGAGGAAATATATGTTTATACGCCTAAGGGAGATGTAAAAATGCTGCCCATCGGTGCCACGGCACTCGACTTTGCATTTAGTGTACATACAGCTGTAGGAAGCAAATGTATCGGTGCCAAAGTAAATCACAAGCTTGTTCCTATCAGTTACAAACTGCGTAATGGCGACCAGATAGAGATCATCACCAGCGCTAAACAGAAGCCCAACAGCGAGTGGTTGAAATTTGTTGTTACCAGCAAGGCAAAGGCAAAGATCAAGGACACTTTAAAAGAAGAAAAAAGAACGGTAGCTGAAGAAGGCAAATATATTTTGCAAAGAAAGCTGGAAGGGATGAATGCGGTGATGAACCAATCGAATATGGAAGAACTGGCTACTTATTATAAACTCAACAGCAGCCTCGACCTGTTGTATGATATCGCCACCAAAAAGATCGATCTAAAAGAACTAAAAGAATTTACAGTTCATGGTGATAAACTCTTACCACCAAAACCGGTAAAGCCTGTTGAAGAAAAGTTTGAATACAATGAAGCCCTTGCCAAACAATCGGGCAAAAAAGATAAGGAAGCAGAGTTGATCATTTTCGGCGAAAGCAGCGACCGCATCATGTACACACTGGCCAATTGCTGCAAGCCCATACCCGGGGATGATGTGTTTGGATTCATTACAACAGGCGAAGGCCTGAAGATACACCGCACCAACTGTCCCAATGCAGCCAGGTTGCTTGCCAATTATGGCCACCGGGTCGTAAAAACAAAGTGGGCCAAGAACAAAGAGATATCATTCCTTACCGGCTTGAAAATTATCGGGCTGGATGATGTGGGTGTGATTCATAAGATCACGAACCTGATCAGCGGCGAATTGAAAGTGAATATTTCTGCCATGACCATTGAAGCAAAGGATGGTATTTTTGAAGGCAATGTGAAAGTGTTTGTGCATGACAAAGAAGAACTGGATAACCTGGTGAACCAATTATTATCCTTGCCGGGTATTGAACGGGTAGACAGGTATGATACGGAATAGGTGAATAGCATAAACGCATCTTTAACGATAACTTTACTACCGGATCTTCAACTGGAATAAAAAAAAACTGAACTTTATTTTTTCAACAATTAAAACATAATATATGCAGGAACTCGTTAACCAATTAATAGAAAAAGCTGGCATCAGCCAGGAGCAGGCGCATAAGACCATTGATACGATCAAAGATTTTATCAAGGATAAATTCCCAATGATGGCAGGTGCTGTAGATAACTTATTCCCGGCTGCAACGCCCGCTGCTGCTGCAACAGCCCAGGATGCAAGTGCACCGCCGATCCCATCTCCCAGCATGATGGATAAGATCAGCGATTTCATTCCCGGCGAAATAGGTGAAAAGATCGAATCATTTGCCAAAGACAAATTCGGGGGTTGATATAAAGATCTTTCAAAAAAAGCCGTCTTTCTAAGACGGCTTTTTTTAAAAGTTGTCATCCCGACGAAGGAGGGATCTGCGGGCATTGATCATGCTGTTTAGCAGATGTCTCCTTCGCCGACATGATAACTACAATGAAAAGTTTTAATGACTCATCGCTATCAACCCAATACTTCTCTTGCTATTACAATTTTCTGTATCTCGCTCGTACCCTCCCCGATGGTGCAAAGCTTGCTGTCCCTATAAAATTTCTCAACCGGGAAATCCTTTGTATATCCATAACCGCCGAATATCTGAACGGCATCCGTACTGATCTCAACAGAAATCTCACTTGCATAATATTTTGCCATCGCTGCTTCCTTGGTCATCTGCATGCCCTTGTTCTTAAGGTCACAGGCCTGGTTGATGAGCAATTCTGCCGCCGCAATTTTTGTAGCCATATCTGCCAGTTTGAATGAGATGCCCTGGAAATTGGCAATGGGTTGATCGAACTGGTGCCTTTCTTTTGCATATTGCAAAGAAGCTTCGTAAGCACCTTTTGCAATACCAAGGCCCAACGCAGCAATGGATATCCTTCCTCCATCCAATACCTTCATGGCCTGTTTGAACCCTGTTCCTATTTCGCCCATCCTGTTCTCATCAGGTATCACGCAATTATCAAAGATCATCTCTGCAGTTTCGCTTGCACGCATGCCGAGTTTATTTTCTTTTTTACCGGCACTGAAGCCCGGGGTATTGCGATCTACGATGAATGCAGTGGAATTATTTTTTGCCCTGGGTTCACCGGTGCGGCAAACAACTACAGCCACATCCCCGGATTTACCATGGGTGATCCAGTTCTTTGTTCCGTTGATCACCCAGTTATTGCCATCTTTAACGGCCGTGGTCCGCATATTCCCGGCATCGCTCCCGGTGTTCGCTTCGGTAAGNCCCCATGCGCCGATGAATTCCGCAGATGCAAGTTTGGGTAAATATTTTTGTTTCTGTGCTTCGTTGCCAAAAGCAAGGATATGTCCTGTACAAAGGGAATTGTGTGCAGCAAGTGACAGCCCGATAGACCCGCAGACCTTGGCTATTTCCTGTATCACGATACTGTATTCAAAATAACCGAGCCCGGTACCACCATAGGCTTCCGGAACCAATACACCCATCATGCCCAGTTTACCCAGCTCTTTGAAAATAT
>JGI24770J26754_10002769_pt1 | contig 11971 bp, 10 predicted proteins | sample LakOneMetagenome_FD_26754 | JGI IMG/M metagenome (IMG submission 26754) | reverse complement strand
CAATATGTCGCCACGGGCGACCAGCCGCTCGAGTTGCAAGTGGTGCGGCAGGACGGCGCCTCGCCACCGCAGGTCGCGCTGCTCGATGGGGCGGTGCCGGTGCGCCAGTTCGAGGTCGGCTTGCAGCAAGCGCCCGTCTGGTTCCAGTTCACCACCGTGGCCGCCCACACCCCACAAGCCGTGGTCGAATTGCCGTCGCGCCATGCGGTCGATATTGCCTGCTGGGATCGTGCCAGCATGGCATCCCTCGGCCAGGCCACGCGCAGCCATGCCACGGGGGCGCTGGCGCCAGCCAAATCCGGGTTTGCCTTGCAGCTGGCGCGCACGCCTGCCACCGTGCTGTGCCGCGCCCTGTTCGCCGGTCCGGCCCGGCTGTCCGCCATTCAGTGGCCGCCGGAACAGATGGCCCTGTCGATCCAGCAATTCCACCGCAAGTCGGGCTTGCTCGACGGCGGCATGATCGTGCTGACCTTGTTCGTGCTGACCACCGCGCTGATCAACCGGCAATTGCTGTACGTGATGTTTGCCGGCTGGCTCATTCTCAATCTGCGCATCGGTGCGCTGTCGGCCGGCTGGGATATCCAGTGGCTGGGGCAGGTCGTGCCCGAATCCTTGCTGCTGCCAAGCCGGGCCTTGACCATCACCCTGTACGCGCTGTCGAGTCTGGCGTTATACCTGACGCTGTTCGGCAAGGCGCTCGCACGCACGCGCTACCACGTGCCGCTGCAAATTGCGCAATGGCTGTGCCTGCCACTGCTGCTGTGTTCGCTCGTCTTGCCCTACAACGTGTTCCTGCCGCTGATGTGGGCAATCGTGGCCGTCACCCTCGTGCTGATGACGCTGGGCTTGATCACGGTCATGCTCGGTTCCAGCAGCCGGGTCGCGTTCTGGTTCGCCGCCTCGTTTGCCGTGACGTTCTTGTCGGGCCTGTCCGAAGTGATCGCGGCCGCGCTGGGCATCCGTGAATTGATCGGGCTGGTCAACAGCGTGACGGCAGCGCTCACCTCGAGCTTGCTGGCCGCCCTGGCCGTGGCTGAACAGATGCGGCTTGAAACCCAGCAGCGCATCGCCGCCCAGGCCGAGCTCGAGCATGCCTACGAGGCCATGCCGGTCGGTCTGTTCACGCTCGACCTGTACGGGCATTTTCTGAGCACGAATCCGGCCTTGTGCAAGATGCTGGGCACGCAAGACATCGTGCCGGGCCGCACGCGCTGGCAGCAGTTTTTCGCCGAAGGGGTGTGGAGCCGCTTGCATGATTTGGTGCATTCCCAGGCCGATGCCGAGCTCGACATTGAAAACCGCGACGGCAGCCGCCGCTTCCTGGTGCGCGCCACGCTGGCGCGCGGCAAGATTGAAGGTGTGCTGCAGGATACGACCGAGCAGACCAAGGCCACCGAGCAACTGCACTTCATGGCCAATAACGATCCCTTGACCAAGGTGTACAACCGGCGCGGCATCGAGCGCGCCTTTGACAAGTCGCTCGGGCCGCTCGCGGCCGGGCGGCCCATGGCGATTGCTTACCTGGACCTGGACCGCTTCAAGCTCATCAATGATCTGTTCGGCCACAATGCCGGCGACGAAGTCCTCAAGCAAGTGTGCGAGCGGATCTCGACCATGCTGGCCGGGGGGCAGCAGATCGGCCGCGTGGGCGGCGACGAGTTCGTCATCGTCATGCCCGATACCGCCATTCCGCTGGCATCGCTGATTTGCCGCGGCATCGTCGGGCGCATCGCCAACACCCCTTACCGCGTGGGCGACAAGGCGTTCAATGTGCGCTGTTCGATCGGCTTGATCGAGGTGTCGGCGGGCATGGCAATGAAAGACGCGATTTCCACCGCCGACCGGGCGTGCCGCGAAGCGAAAGGCGGACACAGCGACGGCCTGGTGATTTACGAGCGCAACGCCGCTGCCTTCCTCGAGCGCGAGGCCGAGCTCAACCTCGTTGCGCGCCTGTCGAGCAGCGATGCGACGGCCGGCATGTTCCTCGAGATGCAGCCCATCATGTCGCTCAAGGCGCCGGAAGCGTCGCTCAATTTCGAGGTGCTGCTGCGCATGCGCGAATTCGATGGCAGCATTTCGCCCGCCGGGCCCATCATCGCGGCGGCGGAAAAGAGTGGCCAGGTCGGGGTGATCGACCGCTGGGTCATGGCCACCACCCTGGCCTGGATCGACAAGCACGCGGTGGCACTGTCGCGCACCCAGTTCGTGTGCATGAACCTGTCGGGCGCCTCGCTCAACGATGAGCGCTTCGTGCAAGATACGATCGATATCCTGGGACGCCACGTCCACGTGGCCAGCCGGCTGTGCATGGAAATTACCGAGAGCGTGGCCTTGCACGACCTGCACAATACGCGCCGCTTCATCGACCAGGTGCGCAGTTTCGGCGTCAAGATCGCGCTCGATGATTTTGGCGCTGGCTACACTTCGTTCTCGTATCTGAAGGAATTGCCGGCCGACGTGCTCAAGATCGACGGCAATTTTATTGTCAACATCAACGCCCATCCCGCCAACGTGGCGATTGTGGAAGCCATCGTCAGCCTGGCCGTCAACCTGGGCATGAAGACGATCGCGGAATGGGCCGAAGACACGGCCACCGTGCGCACGCTGGCCGAGATCGGGGTCGATTACGTGCAAGGCTGGGCGGTCGCGCGCTCGATGGCGCCGGACAAGCTGCTCGACGGCAGCTCGGCGGCCAGTTTTATCGTCGATGCGCAATTGCTGCAGCTGGTGGCCATGCTGGGCACGCGCGGCAACGAGATGAAGGGCTTGCCCAGCGTGCAGTTGCACGACTTGCATTGAGGAGGGCAGGGCCGCGGTGCGCCGCTCAGGCCTGCTGCGTCTCGCTGTGCCAGGCGCGCGCCAGGCACTGCCGCACTTCGCTGTCGCTGGTTTGTTCGAAGTGCCGGTACCACTGGCCCACGGCCTGGAATGTGGCTGGCGCGAACAGGCACACCAGCTGGTCCACCTCGCGCCGGATCGCCGCGCACGTGTCCGGCGCGCCGACCGGTACCGCCATGCTCAGCCTTGCAGCACCCTTGGCGCGCGCCACCGCAATGGCGGCGCGCATGCTTGCCCCGGTGGCCATGCCATCGTCCACCAGGATGACATGGCGTGCCTGCAGCAGCGGTTCCGCCCGCCCGCCACGGTAGAGCTGCGCGCGCTGGGCGATCAGTTGCCAGGCACGTTCGCAGGCGTGCGCGATCACGTCCTCGCTGACATGGAATGCCCGCACCACCTCGTCGTTCATGATGCGAATCCCGCCATCGCCCACGGCGCCCATGGCGAATTCTTCATGCCCCGGCAACCCCAGTTTGCGTACCAGCAGTACATCGAACGGCAAGCCCAGGCAGCGCGCCAGTGCGTACCCGACCGGAACGCCGCCGCGGGGCAGCGCAAGCACGATGGACGCTGCGTCCGGCGCGGGTGCCTCTGTTGCCAGCGCCATGGCCAGCTGCTCGCCGGCCTGGCGCCGGTCGTGGAAGCCCGACCTTGGATTCATTGAATGGCGATGCGGGTCGCCTCGCTGCCCTGCTTTTTTGGCAGCGTGAGGGTGAGCACACCGTTTTCCATGCGCGCCTGGGCGCTGGCCTCGTCCACTTCCGCTGGCAGGATGAAGCTGCGCAGGTATTTGCTGGCGCTGCGCTCGGAATAGAGCAGGTTTTCACCCTCCCGCTGGGCCGTTTCGCGTTTGCTTTCCGCCTCGATCGTGACGCGCTGATGCTCGACGGCGATCTTGACATCGTCCTTGTTGACGCCGGGCAGTTCTGCCTGAACCTCGAATGCCTTGTCGCTTTCGCTCACGTGCAGGCGCGGGCTGATGGTGTCGTCCCCGGACCAGGCCGACAGCGCACCGGCATGGGTAAAGGGGGCGAGCATGTCTTCGACCATGTGTTCGACCATGCGGCCGAACTGGTCGTCCATGGCGCGGGGACGCAGGGTGGACAGGGCGCCGGGATTGCGGCGGATGAGATTCATGAAGGCCTCCTGATGGATGGTTTGGAAGCCTCATTTATAGGCTGCGCACGCGCCGGTTTCAAGCGGCGCGGCAGCCGTGCGCGCGGGTGTTTGACGCGCATCGGTAAAGCAAAAAAGACCGGGAACCATCGCCGCGGCCGCAGCGTCGAAGCAGGCGAGGGTAGCGTGTCAGGCCAGCTGGTCGCGATGGAAGCGCAGGTGCTCGTCGATGAAGCTGGCAATAAAATAATAGCCGTGGTCGTAGCCGGGGTGGCGGCGCAGCGTCAACGCCTGGCCCGCCGTCCGGCAGGCAGCCTCGAAGGCTTCCGGGTGCAGCTGGGTCGCCAGAAATTTGTCCGCCAACCCCTGGTCGATCAAGATCCCCTTGGGAAAGGGGGCGCGCCGGTCGGCCATCAGGGCGCTCGCATCGTAGTTTGCCCAGGCGGCGCGGTCGGGGCCCAGGTAGCCGGCAAACGCCTTTTCACCCCAGGGGCAGCGCATGGGCGCGGCAATCGGCGCAAATGCCGAAACCGAGCGGAACAGTTCCGGATGGCGCAGCGCCAGCACGAGCGCACCGTGTCCGCCCATCGAATGGCCGCTGATGCCAATGCGCGCGTCATCGGCGCCCAATTCGGCCACGGCCAGGGCGCGCAGTTCGAGGATGTAGCTGAACATCCGGTAGTTGCTGCGCCAGGGCGCGCTGGTGGCGTCGACATAGAAGCCGGCCCCGGCGCCAAAGTCCCAGTCGTCGGTTTCGCCGGGCATGTTGGCGCCGCGCGGGCTGGTATCGGGCGCGATGAGCATCAAGCCTGCTTGCGCGGCGGCGCGCTGGGCGCCCCCCTTGATGGCAAAGGTTTCTTCGGTGCAGGTCAGCCCCGCCAGGAAGAACAGGGCCGGCGTGGCCGCCCCCGCACCCGGCGGCACAAACACGGAAAAGCGCATCGGCAGGCCGATGGCCTTGGCATCGTGGCGGTAAAAACGCTGCACGCCGCCGTGGCAGGCGTGTTCGCTGATCAATTCAAGCATGGCGGTTCCGGTCGGTGGCAATGGCGACAGTATGCCTCAAGGCGGACCCTGCGTGCCGAGCTGGCGATTGACCACGCGTTCGATCTCGGCGAACTGGTCGGGTGTGGCCATGAGCTCGTTGGCGATGACGGTGTAGCGCGCCCGCACTTCGAGTTCGCGCGCACTCTCCTGGCCAGGCAGGCGGTAGCCGTCTGGCAGCTGGGCGGCCGCGTCGAGCGCCAGGACCTGGTTGGCGGCAGCCCAGGCGCCCACCCGCACGCCCGCATACAGCATCTTGGCCTGCAGCAGCGAACAGCCGCCCGCCAGGCAGGCGAAATAGAACATGGCATCGGCGTCGGCGCGCAGAACACCTTCGCGGCCCACCGCGGCGTCGTGCACCACGGCGGCGCGCCGGTAGTCGCCCGTGTACGGGCTGCCCACCGTCGACCAGAGCGTGCGCGGAATGCTGGCGCCGTTGATCACGGTTCCCTCGGGCGCATCCCAGCGGCGGCCATCCGGATCGATGTACCAGAACGCTTCGAGCATGCGCATGTCGCGGTCGCCGCCCTTGTCGGACAGCCACTCGGTCTTGGGATTGCCCGAAAATGTACCATTGCTCATGTTGCTCTCCTGATGAATGATGGCGCTCTTCAGACCAGCCCGGCCGCGCCCAGTAGGGCGCCGCCGGCCAGCAGCCACAGTATGTGCACCCGGGTACGCCAGACGATCAGCATGCTCGCTGCGGTCAGCAGCCACAGCGGCCAGTCGCGCACTGCCACGCCGCCCGCGCTGCCCAGGACCCAACTGGTGGCGAGCATGAGCGCGACCACCACCGGCGCCATGCCCAGTTTGAACGCGCGCACGGCGCGCAGTTCGGCGTTTCGTTGCGCCCAGCGTGCGGCGTTGTACGTGAGCACGGTCGACGGCAGCAGGATGCCGGTCATGGCAATGGTCATGCCCAACATGGCCGCGCCGATGCCGCCCGCCTGCATGCCCACATTCCATCCCAGCAGGGCGACGAACAGCACGTTCGGCCCGGGCGCGGCCTGGGCCAGGGCGATCGATTCATTGAAGTGGATCTGGCTCAGCCAGTGCTTGTCCGCGACCAGGTAGCGCTGCATCTCCGGCGCGGTGGAAATGGCGCCGCCCACCGACAGCAGCGACAGCAGCAGGAAGTGGCCGAACAGGCCGAGCCAGTCGTGCCAGTCGAGCAGCAGCGGCGCCGCGCTCATGGGGCCAGGCGGCGGTAGCACAGCACGCAGCCGGCGCCGCCCACCCCCAGCAAGACCAGCGCCAGCGACACCTGCAGCAGCGCCACCAGGATGAAGGCGGCAACGCCCAGGATGGCACACCAGGCCAGCGGCAGGGGATTGCGCACCAGCGCCGCTGCCAGCTTGAGTCCGGCCGCGCCGAACATGCCGGCCGACACCGCTGCCATGCCGCGGAAGGCGCCCGCCACGCGCGCATCGTCGCCCATGCGGGCGTGCAGCAGCGCGAGCAGCAGCACCACGACCAGCGGCAAGGCCAGCATGCCGGCCAGCGCCGCCAGCGCGCCGCCCAGGCCGAAATAGCGCCCGCCGATCATCAGTGACAGGTTGACCACATTCGGGCCGGGCATGACCTGCGCGACCGCCCAGTCGGCGAGGAATTCGTCCTCGGTCAGCCACTGCCGGCGTTCGACCAGTTCGCGCTGGACGATCGCCACCACGCCGCCGAACCCCTGCATCGCCAGCAGGGTGAAGGCGATGAACAGGTCGGTACGGGAAGCGGGGCGAGGGCGCGCGAGGGCGGGCGGAGGAGACGCGGACATGCGGCATTATCGCGCTGCCCGGCCCGCCTGTCCACGGCGCCCGGGTCGCCGATGCCGCCTTCCACGCTTCGATGCTCTCCAGCAAGGACATACAACTTTATTGTCGGTTCGATGGAAGCCTGACATTGACTTTGATTGACATTGAGGGATACTCCCTAGGCGGCTTTTTCCGGCCCAAGCAGGTCCGTTTTTTTACCGGTGCAAGGAGTGGTGATGAATCGAACAGCAATCGACAGCGGCGGCAGCGCAGTAGCCGAGGTGCAATACCAGCGTACCGATCTGTACCGGCGCGACATCGTCAACCATGGCATTTCGGTACAGGAAAGCGGAAATACCATGTCGGCCCTGGAATTTCTCAAATCTCACGATATCGACCCCGACGTGATCGAGCGCGTGCTGCTCGAACCCCAGCGCCGGCGCAATCCCGGCAATCACTGAGCGGCTCCCCGGACGTCTGCAGAACCGCGGCCCCCGGACCGGGGCGGCATTGTCGCGCGTGCTGTCTTTGTGGCCACACTCATGCCAATAATTGCAAAAATTATATCGAAAACAGGGCTTGACAAGACACGCCTGCGCCCAAGTTATGCACAAAAAAGGGGAGTAGGAATTTTCCTAAATTATTTTTCAGCATACGGCATTGACTTTGCAAGTCATTGATCTCAAAGGGTTTAATTTTTGCCTTTTGAATGGGCATTTTGTTGAAACCCGCATCGTTGCAGGCGCTCTGCCTGTCAAGGGGCGCTTATCCACAAAGTTATCCACACTGATTGTGGATATCTGAAAAAGTGCTTTAGAAACGGCCACTTAGCAACGAAAACGTAATCGACTAGCAAGATTTTGTAACGACTGGTTGTTCTTTTTGCGTCGCAGCAGGAATTCGCGGAACGAAATAGACTTGCGCGGCGCCACTGTGTAAATGTACAGTACATCTCTTTTCTGCCTGATTGCAAGCCATGCCTGCCGTTTCCGAATCCGCCGTCGTGGACGATCCCTTCGCCAGCCTCAACCCGGCCCAGCGCGAGGCGGTCGAGCACGACATCGCCGCGCCGCCGGCGCACTCGCGCCCCCTGCTGGTGGTGGCCGGGGCCGGCTCGGGCAAGACCAGCACGCTGGCGCACCGGGTCGCGCGCCTGATCCTGCAGGGCGCCGATCCCCAGCGCATCCTGCTGCTGACGTTTTCGCGGCGCGCGGCCGGCGAGATGGGCAACCGCGCCGGCGCCGTCCTGCAGCGCGTGTTCCAGCGCGGCGCCGGCGCCGCCCCGGCCAGCCTGCCTTGGGCCGGTACCTTTCACAGCATCGGCGCGCGCCTGCTGCGCGACTATGCCGGGCGCATCGGCCTCGATCCGGCCTTTACCATCCACGACCGCGGCGATTCCGAAGACCTGATGGGCATGGTGCGCCACGAGATCGGCCTGAGCCAGACCGTCAAGCGCTTCCCGCTCAAGGGCACCTGCCTGTCGATCTATTCGAGGGTGGTCAACAGCGGCGAGCCGCTCGACCTGGTCTTGCAAAGCACTTTTCCCTGGTGCAGCGAATGGGCCGACGAGCTCAAGCGCCTGTTCGGCGCCTACGTCGATGCCAAGCAAGCCCAGAACGTGCTCGACTACGACGACCTGCTGCTGTTCTGGTCCGAGATGGCGGCCGACCCCGAGCTGGGGCCGGAACTGGGCGCACTGTTCGACTACGTGCTGGTGGACGAATACCAGGATACCAACCGGCTGCAGGCGTCGATCCTGACTGGCATGAAGCCGGGCGGCGAGGGCGTCATGGTGGTGGGGGACGATGCCCAGTCGATCTACGCGTTTCGCGGTGCGACGGTGCGCAACATCCTCGACTTTCCCCAGCAGTTCAGCCAGCCCGTGCGCCTGGTCACGCTCGAGCGCAACTACCGCTCGACCCAGCCCATCCTCGACGCCTCCAACGCCCTGATCGCCGCCGCACTGGAGCGTCACGTCAAGACCCTGTGGACCGACAAGGCATCGAGCGCGCTGCCCCAGCTGGTGCTCATTCCCGACGAGGCCGAGCAGGCACGCTGGGTGTGCAACCGCGTGCTCGAGCAGCGCGAAGCGGGCATGCGCCTGATCGAACAGGCAGTCCTGTTTCGCGCCGCCAGCCACAGCGCGGCGCTGGAACTGGAGCTGATGCGCCGCAACGTCCCGTTCGTCAAGTTCGGCGGCCTCAAGTTCCTCGAGGCGTCGCACGTCAAGGATGTGCTGGCGGTGCTGCGTTTTGCCCAGAATCCGAGCGGGCGCATGGCGGGTTTTCGCGTGGCCCAGCTGGTGCCGGGCATCGGCCAGGCCAGCGCCACGCGCCTGCTCGACGCGATGAGCGAGGCGCCGGACCCGCTGCGCGCACTGATCGATTTCGCCGCCCCGCCCAAGGCGCAGGCAGCCTGGCAACCGTTGGTGGCCCTGTACCAGGCGCTGCGCGCGCCCGGCCTGCGCTGGCCGGCCGACATCGAGCTGGTCAAGACCTGGTATCTGCCGCATCTCGAGCGCCTGCATGACGACGCCAGCGTACGCGTGGCCGATGTGGAGCAGCTGGCGCGCCTGGCGGGCGGCTACGGTTCGCGCGAAACCTTCCTGGCCGAGATCACCCTCGATCCGCCCGAAGCGACCAGCGACCGCGCCGGACCGCCCCATCTGGACGAGGATTATCTGATTCTCTCGACCATCCATTCGGCCAAGGGGCAGGAATGGAAATCGGTCCATGTGCTCAACGTCGTCGATGGCTGCATTCCGTCCGACATGAGTACCGGTAACAGCGCCGATATCGAGGAAGAGCGCCGCCTGCTGTATGTGGCGATGACGCGCGCCAAGGAGCAGCTGCAGCTGGTGGTGCCCAACCGCTTCTTCATCAAGCAGCAGGCCCAGATGGGCGACCGCCACGTGTACGCGGCGCGCACCCGCTTCATCACCCCGGCCATGCTCAAGTTGTACGAACAATGCGTGTGGACGACGGCCGACACCGCGCACAGCCGCCAGCCCATGCCCGAGAGCGTGCGGATGCTGGTGCGCGAGCGCGCCCGCAATGCCTGGAAGTAGCGGCCGCTAGCGCCGGTCCAGGCGGGTGGCAACGACCACGTAGCGCGACGCCTTGCCGCTGGCGTCGCGAAACGCCAGCGCGGCGCAGCGCAGCACCAGTGCCTGCCCGGTCGGCGCCACGGTATCGATATCGCCGGCCCAGCCGCCATCGCGCGCGAGCGCCTCGGTCAGCGCGCTGGCCAGGGGCTCGGGGAAGGGATCGGCGTGCAGGGCGTGCAGGTCGTGACCGAGCAGCGCGGCCTTGTCGCGTCCGGCCAGCCGGCACAGCGGTTCGTTGGCGTCGGTGATCAGGCCCGCCGCATCGAGCGTGAGCACCAGTGCGTGCTGCTCGACGACACAGTTGAGCTCCTGCGCGCGCGCCAGTTCCGCGCTCAGCACGGTGCGCTCGGCCTGCGCCGCCGCCATCGCGGCGTAGGCGCGCAGCGACGAGATCACGGTGGTAAACAACTTGCGCGTGGTGAGGTCGGCCTTGCACCAGAAATCGTTGATGTCGTAATCGACGATGATGCTGTGTTCGAAAGCCTGGCCCGGCTGGCCCGTGCGCAGCACGATGCGCACCAGGGCATTGTGCAATTCTTCGCGCACCTGGCGCGCCAGGCGCAGACCGGCGTCCGGGGTTTCCATGATCACGTCCAGTAGCACCATGGCAATGTCTGGCGTGTCGCGCAACATCTCGAACGCTTCCGCCGCCGTGTAGGCATGCAGGAAGGAGAGGCGGCGGCCCTGGAAGTTGGTGTTGCTGAGGGCGAATTTGGTCACGACATGGACATCGACGTCATCGTCGACGATCAGGATGCGCCAGGGCGCGCCATCGCTGGCCGAGGGGGCGAACAGGTCGTTCTCGTCGTCGTCCTGGAGGATCAGTGCGTTGTTGTCGCCGTCGGCGCTAGCATTCGAGGTCATGCGGCCACACTAAGACAGCGCGCCGCGTTTGTCAAAGAAAATACAGCGAAAACAGGGAGTTATCCCCTGCCGGAGAGATTTGTAGGAATTTGCCTAACGCTGTTAGGAGAGCATCCCAGTCCCTGTGTGCAAGTCACTGATTTTATTCATGTTATTTTTTGCCCGAGAATTGCGCAAATTGTCGAAACCCGCTTCAATACTGGGCTTCCTGCTTGTCAAGAGGGGCTTATCCACAACCTTATCCACATTTATTGTGGATATCGAGAAAAAGCCCGAAAAATCCGGCACTTAGCGCGGTCGCGCTGACACTGGAGGAGCTCAGAGCTGTTTTCTGAGCCGGTCCAATTCCGCCAGAAAGCGCTCGGCCGCCACGGCCGGCGCCCATGGCTCCCACGCCTGGCCGCCGTAGCGCGCCACCAGCGGATCGGTGGCCAGCGGCGTCGCGGCGATTTTCAGGGTGTCGCGCACTTCCGCCACGGTCCATCCGGCCACGTGCACCGCTTCGCTCGCGGCGGCCAGCCGGTCGGCGCGTTTGTGCAGCGCGTGTTCGCGCCGCGTCCAGGAGGCGATGCCGTAGCGCAGAAAGATGGCCGCTTCCAGACGCTGGGCGAGCGTGCGAAAGCCGTCGCCGAGAAACGGCTTGATGACCGAAATGGCGTCAAAGCCCATGAGGCCTTCTTCGGCGTCGTGCAGCAGTTCGCGCAGCGCCGTCAAGGGGGGCAAAGGCGTATCGGACTGGCTTTGGCGCAGCAGCATGACGGTAATCGAATGCTGGGCCACCGACAGCGGCAGCGGCCAGGCCGAATGGCCGCCCCAGCGATAGGTGCGCGCCAGACCGAGCGCCAGATCCGCGTCTTCCCAGTCGAACGGGGTAGGGTCGAGCAGATCGAGACGCCGGCCGGACGGCATGCGCACCCAGGCGCGTGTGGTTGGAATCATTGACGTGCATCCGTGGTAAAGCCAGCAGGCGGTTCAGGAGAGTTTGATACTGTATGCTTGTACAGTATAGGGCAAGCGGCCAGCCTTGTCATCCCGCCAGCGTCTACAATACCGGGTTTTGCCAGCGCCAGCGCCCGCGTGAATCCTGTACCCGTCCCGACGTCCGAACTGCCCCGTGCCCGCCAGCTGATGGCGGCGCGCGCGCTGGCGCGCCTGCTCGGGCAAGGCAACTGCCGCCTGCTCGAGGTGGGATGCGGCCCCGCCGCGGCCGCCGAATTCACGCGCAGCCACATCCCCGGCGCCGGCTGGCTCGACA
>JGI24770J26754_10002768_pt1 | contig 11972 bp, 11 predicted proteins | sample LakOneMetagenome_FD_26754 | JGI IMG/M metagenome (IMG submission 26754) | reverse complement strand
AGCCTTCGCCAGCCGGTCCCTCCTCGCGCACGTCGGTCAGCCCTTCGCGGAGGGCGCCGGCCTGGTCAGCGAGTGCCATCCAACCGTCGGCGGCCTGCTCGAAGGGCGCGATCTTGACGGGCTCGCTGTCGCGGGTGAGGTCGACGATCGCAGCGCACGCCTTGGCCTCCCCGCTGGTCAGTCCGGCGGCTTCGAGGTCGAGTCCGAGGGAGGGCGCACGCAGACGCCCGGTCGGATCGACCTCGATGACCGTGGATGCGGGGAGGGGCGCAGCCAGGGACACCAAGGCCGTGCCGATCCGGGAGGTCGGCGAGTGAAGGAGCGGTTCAAGTTCGTCCGTCCCGTCGCCGGTCGTGATGACCACGCCGTACGGGTCGGGGTCTCCCCAGCCGTTCTCCTGCGACGCGGTGAGGGAGCGGACCAGAGAGGGGACCACCTGCTCGCCGTTCTCGTGATGACGCAGGCGGAGGCTGTCGAGCGGAGCGAGTTCCTCGCCCAGGCCGATCACGTTGACCTCGACGATGGCCGACCACGGGTTGAGGGCGAGTTCGGCAGCGATGTGTCGCGCGAGTGCCTTGCCGCGCTCCGGGTCACCGGCCAGTGCGACGACGCAGAGTTGCTCCAGGTTCACGAGGTGGAGGCCGTCATCGTCCTGCCCGATGGTGACGAGCAGTGGGTAGGGCGGCAGCACGTCGCTGCGCTCGGGCAAAGCTTCACCGAGGGCGAGGCGCCAGTCGGAGCCTGCGCCAGTCCACGGTCCCGGAAGGTCTGCGTCCTCGGCGAGGTGCAGGGTCACCGTGCCTTTGGCGAGCGTGGCGGTGACGACCTGGGGCAGCGCTCGTCCTGCGTCCGAGCACTTGCCGGCGAGGTGCATCAGCGCCCGGTCGAGATCCTCGATGACCTTGGTCAAAGGCGCCCCCGCGACGAAGGCGGTCTTCTCGACCGCTCGGAGGTCCTCGGGAGGAGGGGCGATGGTCTGCCCGGGCCGGCGGTAGCGGAGTTGGGTGTTGCGGTGCGCGCGTACGGCGAGCAGCAGCAGCGACGCGAGAACTGCGCCCGCCCCGGCGAGGCCGGGCATCAGCCAGCCGGGTGCTGACGACTCAACGTCCTCTGCCTCGTCAGTGCTGCTCACGGCAGGCGTGGGTTCCTGGTCCGCCGACTCGGTCGGCTCAGTCGTCGGCTCGACACTCGGGGGCTCGACCGGCGGGGTCACGTCAACCGGTGGTTCGACCTCGACGGGCGGCTCCTCCGGGACCTCGGCATTGTGCTTCGCCCGCCCAGGAATGGTGATCTCCCAACCCGGCCGGATCAGGTCCGGGTCGGTCAGCGTCACGCCGTCGGGCTGCACGGTGTTGCGGGATGCCTCGAAGAGCTCGGGGTAGCGCATCGGGTCGCCGAGCCTCGCCTCGGCGATCTCCGACAAGGTGTCCCCAGGCTGCACGACGTACTCCTCGGCGGGACCGTCGGTGTCGACCTCCGACGCCTCGTACGGCACCTTCAACACGGTGCCGGACACGATGAAGTCGGGGCGCCCGTTCAGGACCCCCTTGTTCAGGTCGACGATCTCGGTGAACCGGGTGCCATCACCGAGCAGGCGTTCGGCGATCTTCCACAGGCTGTCGCCGCGTTTGACCGTGTAGTCGATCGTCGTCCTCACCGTCGTTGGCGAGTCTGCGCTGGCAAGGAGGGGCGCAGCCTGGGGGAGGAGGGGCGCAACCTCGACGGCTGCGAGTCGCGGCGCTTCGAGGACGGGCGCAGTCACGGCACGGGCTGGCGGAGTCGGGAACGTCGCGACCACGGTGGGAGCAGCAACGAACAGCAGTGCCGCCGCCGCGACCAGTTGGCCCACCGCCCGCTGTGGAGCGCCGAGTCCAGGCAGTGTCGGAGTCGGGAGACCGCGGACCTGCGAGACGACTTCCAGGACGAGGGAGACCGCGACGACCAGCCATGCCAGCCACGCCACGCCCGCGATGACGGCCATCGCGAGGGTGCCGTCGTCGGGGCTGGTCAGCAGTGTCCCAAGGGAGCCGAGGTCAGCCTTCCACGGCGCGGCACCAACGCCGATGAGCAGGGACGGCACGCCGGCGACGAGAAGCAGGAGGGCGAGTGTGGCCGCGAGACCTCGAAGCCGCTGGGCAAGCGTGGGCTGGGTCATTGTTCGCTCCCTCCGAGGCTGCGGATGAGTCGTGCCGAGGCGGTGCTGGTGACGGTCAAGTCGCCGATGCCGATGAAGTTCAGGAACTTGGGTTTGTAGGTGTCGGTCACGTCGACCGTGATGGTGTCGCCGCCGGTCACGGTGACCGTGCCAGTGACGCTCGATGCGACCAGGTAGTCCTCAGCGGCGTTACGTGCCGCGACCGTGTCCACCGCGACGTACTCTCCCTTGATGGCGGGCGCAGCCTGCACCTGCTCGCCGCCTGTCCGGGCTGCCTCGGCGGCGATGTTGTGGGCGCGCTGCTTGGCGTGGACCTGTCCGCCGAGGTCGACGGCCAGCCCGACGAGCATCATCATCACGAAGCTCGAAACCGCCAGCCAGATGCTGATGGAGCCGCGTTCACCGCGAGTTCGGTGCGTCATGCCCGCTCCCTCCAGGTGTCCAACGGCGAACTGCTGGTGGCCTTGATCAGGCGACTGCCTGGGACGCCCGGAACGGAGAGATCGGCCAGATCGAGAAGGCATTCCACGGTTGCCGAGACCGACCCGGCCTCGCCGACGGTGTTGCCGAAGTCGGACACGTCGACCGACACCGTGACGCTGAGGCAGTGAATGTCTTGGTTGGCCAAGCTGGCCTGCGCCGCGGCCTTCGCTTCGCTCGTCGCCTCGGACGCCGTACGGGCGATGGAGGCGGTGCGGACGGCGTCGGCGGCAGCGGACTCGACGGCCGAGTGGGTGGTGGCGGTGCGGCCACCGAAGATGATGAGACCGACGAACAGCACGAAGCCAGGCAGGCCGACAGCGGCCTCAACCGCAGCCGAGCCTCGCTCGTCCCTCATGCGCGTCCAGGTCATCACGGAGCGGTCAGCCTCTCGACGGGCAGCGACGCCGTCTGGACGATCGCCGGGCTCCAGCCCGGGATCACGCTCAAGCTGTGACCGGTCACTGTCACGGTCACCGTGGTGGCGGTGCGATTGGCTGTCGCATTCGCGCCGGTGAGTACGTCGTCGCCACCAGCGTCGGCGATGAACGAGGAGGCGGCGTTGACGCCGTCGGCCTCCTTGCCGTCCTCACCGCCAGCGGCCCTCGCGCCATCCTGCGCAGCGGCTATCGCCACCGTTCGGGCGTGGTAGAACAACGCGGCCTGCGTCCCGAGGAACATCACCGCGAACAGTGCAGGCAGCAGGATGACCAGCTCGATGGTTCCCGAGCCGCGTTCGTCCCGCCGCCTACCTGATGTTGCCGGCTTGGCTTTCAACGTAAGCCTTGATGGCTGCGACGACGATCCCGACGATGGCGATGACGGCCACGGCCCAGAGCACATGCTCGGTCGTGACGGAGCCTCGCTCTTTGCGGACCCGCAGGCGCGGATCGACGCCCAGATGGAGCATGAGTAGGAGTGCGAGCAGTCGGTTCATAGTGGTGATTCCTTTCCTGGATGGGTTCCCTTTCGTGGGGTTGGGGTTGTCAGGTGTTGCTGAACATCCGCAGCAGGGATGGGGCGACGAGCAGTGCCATGAAGATGACGCCGAGCAGGGAGCCGGGGATGGTCATGCGCTCGCCGACGGCGTTGGCCTCGGAGATCTCGTCGTTGAGCATCGCCGTGCGCATGGCGGCCGAACGGGCGCGCAGGTTGGTGTAGACCGACGCGCCCTCCTCGCCGGAGAGCCGCATGATGTCGGCGAAGTCGTCGAGCTCGGGCAGGCCCAGCTCGTCGGACAGGGCGTGCAGGGCATCCCAGGGCGGTTGGCCCGACCAGCGGGAGCGAGTCAGCTCCTCCGAGAGGCGCGTGAAGACCCACGAGTCGCCGACCTCGGCCGCCGACTCCATTGCCTGTCGTACGCCGGAGCCGTTGTTCCGCTCCAAGGCGACCAGGTCGATGTACGCCCCGAGCGCTCGAGTGAACTCCAGGCGAGCCTTCCGGGCGTCGTCGACCGCGTTGTAGTTGGGCAGGAAGAACATCACGACCGCCAGCCCGACTGACGCGATGGCCGGGACCGCGATGGGGAAGCCCAGCCCGATCTGCTCGAAAAAGAACGCCAGGAGGGGCGGGATCACGAGCCCCATGAGTGCCATGACGATCTTGTCGCCGTAGAACCTCGCGAGCGGGATACGGAGGAGTGCGAGCTCTCGCGTCGGAGTCCTGATCCAGACGGCCGGCGGCAACGCCTTGATCGCCCAGACGCCGATCCGCTCCTTACCCTTCGCAGCGGTGACCGGACCAACGGCGTTCGCTCGCCCACGGGCAGGAGTCAGTCGGCTCAGCGCCTCGGTGAGGTCGGGCTCGGCGGGCATCAGGCGGGCAACGAGCAAGACCACGCCGAGCCCGAGGAACGCCCCTCCCAGCAGGGCGATCTGGAGTCCGGTGGTCATGCTGCGCCTTCCCTCGTGGCCGGGACGGGAGCCAGGAACCTGGGCATCACGCGTCCTATCGCCATGCGCTTCATCCAGACCAGCGTCGCGACGTACATCGCCAGCAGCGCCACGAGGATGACCTGCCCGAGCGCACTCTGGTACGGCTCGACGTAGGTGCCCGACACCGCCAGGATCACCAGCACCCCAACGCTGATGAGCGTCACCCAGCGTGCAGTGGCTCGGGGCTTGGCGCGGTCGGCCTCGACCTGACGCCGGGCGCGTACGTCGGCCGCCACCGACTCGGCCAGACCTTCGAGCACGCTCGCCAGCCCTGCGCCCCTCCTTCGGGAGCCGAGGATCAGGTTCGCAGCCACGAGGTCACCCGTNGCGTCATCGAGCTCGTCGGCGAACGCCCGCAACGCNTCTTCNGTCACCCAGCGNGCGCGGAGCCGGGCGACCAGCCGGGTGACCTCGGGAGCGATCGCGGCCGGTGTGGAGCGGAGTGTGGCAACAAGCGCCTGCTCCAGTCCAACCCCCACGGTCAGCACGCCTGACAGGGACCGGGTCCATTCCTCCATCGCTTCGAGGCGCTCGATCCGCTGCGCTGCCGAGGACGACGAGAGCAAGATGGGCAGACCGACGAAAGCCACCGGGACGATGACCAGCGCGAGCACCCAGCCGGTGACCAAGAAGGCGACGATGCCCGCGGCCAAGCCGCCGAGCAGAAGCATCCGGGTCTGCCTGGTGACCGTGCGGACCTTGCGGGGGCGGGAGGGGCGCTCGACGATGGGGGAGGGGCGCAGCCCGACGACGAGGGCGATCAGGCCGCCGACCACCAGCGCGCCAGCCAAGGCCGGAACGAGGACGATCACGAGCGCACCTCCTGCTGGGCGAGGTAGGTGCCGAGGTCGAAGCCGTACGTCGCGAGGCTTCGGTAGGAGTCGGGCAGGACCGCTGGAACGGCCGTCCCGTCGGCGGCTGGGGCGAAGACGTGAGTGGCGGCATAGCCGGTCTCGCGCTCGCCGGGGTCGAGGGCGATGACTTCGGCGACCCGGCGCTGCCGGATGCTCCGCCCCTCCTGCTGGTAGGTCCGCAGGTCGAGGTGGACGATGAGGTCGACGGTTGCCGCGAGCTTCGAGGTAGCGAGGTCGTGGGTGACGTGCGGGCCGGCCTCCATCGCGCAAGTCACCAGCTTGCGGATCGCCGCGACCGCGTCGGATGCGTGAGTCGTGGAGATGGACCCGGTGCCGGACTCCATCGCCTTGATCATCGCCCAGATCTCCTTGCCTCGGACCTCGCCGACGATCTGGCGGGAGAGGTTGAAGCGGAACGAGTCGACGAGGGCCTCGTCGAGGGTGAACTCACCGGCNGCTCGCCCGTCCGGACCTCGTTCACCGGACCCAGGACGGGCCTCCCACGGGTGGACGATGCGGTGCCGGTCGCGCANCTCGTGCAGGTGCAGCTCGTACTCAGTCTCGAAGGTGCCGATCGCCTCCAGCGGGTCGATCTCGGCGCACAAAGCTCGAACCAGGGTCGTCTTGCCCGCGCCCTGCGATCCGGACACCACGATGGACTTGCGGGAGCGCACGGCCGCCCGGAGGAATGAGGCTGCGACTGGCGTCAGCATCTGTCGAGTGACGAGGTCGTCGAGCGTGACCTCCATCAGTCGGTGACGTCGGATCACGACGGAGGGGCGCGGCGTCACCCATGCAGCAGCGGCGAGCCGCGAGCCGCCATCGAGGCGCAGATGCAGGCGCGGTTGGGCTTCGGAGAAACCGCGAGCGTTGACCTCGGATCGGGAGGCGAGGAAGACCAGGAAGTCGACGAGCTCCTCGTCGGAGTCGGCCACGGGTGGCCCGTCGATCTGTGAGCCGTCAGTGAGTTCGAGCACGACGTTGTCGTGGCCGGTGATGATGATGTTCTCGATCCGGTCGTCGTCGACGAGGGGCTGGAGGCGNCCGAGCCGGAACAGCGAGTCGAACACNGCACGGGCCAGCGCGTCCTGCTCGGCGCCGGGGAGTGTGGTCATCCCGGCGTTCACCCNGTCAGCCACGGTCGTCTCGATGAGGTCGAGCACAATCGTCCGGCCCAGCTCCTCCTGCGCGACCTTGTTGAGCCGTCCCTTGTCGGCCGCAACCGCCTGACTGAGCTGCTCGGAGGCTTGCGCCCGCAGCGCAGAGACGAGCGCCCAATCGAGGCTGCTGCCGATGGGATGGGTGCTCATGGTCGACAGGTGTGCCACCGGAGCCATTGGATGGCCACGGTCGAACCTCTCAGCGGCCGGCGGAACTGGCTGCGTGAACAGAGGCAACCCTGTCAGCGGGGTGGTTTCGTAGTCCTCGGATCGTTCCGTCGTCATGACCGGGCTCCTTCGAGCAGCTCGTTGCGCCGGCGGGTGATCGTCGAGTGGATCGAGGCGCTGGCCGCAGTGAGCGTCCTTGCTAGCGGCCTGGTCTCGAACCGCTTCGGCGGCTGGGCTCCACGCGAGAAGACCGCAGCCGACTCGGGATCGTCGGCCAGCGGCGCGAGGACGGGCAGGTTCACCGCTGCGGTGACGTCGTGGGCGTTGTAGGGCTGGCCCTCGCCGATGAGCAGGACGGCCGACTGGTGCCAGTCCAGTGCGGGGCGCTGGAACGCCTCTGNCCACGAGCGCAGGGCCGAGAGGTGGGGGAGCGTCGTCCTGCTGACGAGCAGGGACAGGTCGGCGGCATCGAGCAGCGGTTGGGGTGACCCGTGGAGACCGAGTCGGCCGGCATCGACGATGACGTCCTGCCCTGTGGTCTCCAGGTCGGCGAGTGTCTCCGCCAGCGGTGCCCAGAGATCCCGCAGAGCACTTGCCTGGGTGTGCGAACGGGTGCCCGCGACGAACGACACCGTGGTGCCCTCGATGGGACGCGCGACGTCGGCGAGAGCATCACTCAGGTTGCTCGCGGTCAGCGCGAGCTCGATGAGCCCGCCGTCGTACTCACGGGTGCCACGGAAGTAGCCGGCCAGCAAGCCGGAGCCGCCGGTCGGGTCGGCTTCGACGAGCAGGGCCGGGCGCGGCCACAGCAGCGCCAACCCGAGCGCTGTCGTGGTGACGCCAGGGGAGCCGGAAGCGGAAGCGAGCGCGAGGACAGCCATCAGCGCTCCCGGGAATCCAGGACAAGGGCGATGTTGCCGGTCGCGATTCGGGTGGCGAGCACCGCGGCATCAGCCTTGGGAACGAGCAGGTCGACGACGGTCTGTCCGGTCTCCTCGGAGGTGTGGACGCCGACGATGGTGGCGTCGTTGCTCAACGGCGTGCCTGCCGGGAGGTCGTCGCCTTGGGCTGGAGTGACGACGACGCGGACCTTGTCTCCGTACCGAAGTGCAAGACCCGGCGCTTGAGCGGGGGTGAGCGCGACGCCGACGACCGACTCGCTTGCGCCGGGGACTACCTCGNCGGTGAACGCACCCGGTGTCAGCATCCCGCCAGAAGAGATGTCCATCGCCGCCCGCTGCCCGACCACCCGATCGAGCTCCGAGGCTGCCACGGGCTTGAGGGCCGGGTCAGCGCTGAGCTGAACCCGGGCAAGGTCATCTGCCTCGATGACGGAGCCACGCTCTATGGAGTGACGCGCGACGAGCACTTCTTGGGTGTTGGTCGTCGCGGTCCAGGCCCAGCCGGCGAGCAGCGCCCCAATGCATATGGCACCGATCGCGGCGGCTACGAGCGCTGGTCGTCGACGCAGCTTCGGCGGAGGCACGAGCGCCGTCGTGGCCGGACCCTCCTGATTGAGAGCCCCGTCGACTCGGGTGGCTGCACTACTCATACTCATCGCCTCTCCGCTGCCCGCTACTGCACGAGCACCTGCGCTTCCCCGACCGCAATCGCGACGGTCCGTGTCAGGCCGTTCAGCCGGATAGTCCCGGTTTGGCCTGCCCCTTCCCATGTGATGACCCAGTCCGAGGTGGCGGTCACCGTGTACTTCCCGCCCGCCTGCTTCGAGCTGGACTTCTCATAGACGTGCCCGCAGTCGGGGGACTTCGTGTTGCCGTACGCCGCCTCGTACGGCGTCCCGGGGGTTGGGCACCTGACCGTGGCGCCGTCGCCCATGTCCCAGGTGATCTTGTGGAGCTTCGCCGTGGCGGTGACTGTGATCCCGCCCGCGGAGGCCGACTCCGTGATCGGACCGACGGTGTGCTCGTCAGGGTTGGCAGCCCACATCCACACGGGCATGCCGACGATTCCGATGCTGTCCTCACCTGGCTCAGGTGTGATGCCGATGTCGATGGCTCGCAGGTTCATCTCCTGAATCGCAACCTGCGCGACCTCGCCGGGCGTCGGCCCTGCGACGGAGTTCGGCGGCGGGTCCTGCGACCAGATCCAGATGAGCAGGTCGGTCTGTGGCTGGTAACAGTTGTAGACGGCACCGTCGCCTGGCTCGTGGCCTTGCCAGTTCGGATCGCCGGCTGGCGGTTGCGGGTCGAGCAGCGAGATGTAGCACCGGTAGCCGTTCGACCAGTACCCGTACTCGGTGGAACAGGGGACAGGCCCGGGCGGAGGCTTCGTGATCCCCTGATCGCTCCCGTCCCAGAAGCAAGCGGCACCGCCCCCGGTGTCCTTGGGTCCGTCGTCGCCACCGTCTCCGGGGTCGCCGGGTGTTCCGGGAACCTCGACGTAGATCAGGCAGACGCCGGTTTCAGGGTCTGTGACCTGACAGACGGTGTCGGCGTACGACGGCGCTTGGGCGAGGATCAGTAGACCCGCAAGTGCGAGTGAGGTGACGACGACACGGGCTACGAGGCTTCGCATGGCGTGCGCTCGATGTCCTGGCTGGAGGCGACGCGCCACGAGCCATCGGGATCGGTGTCCCATTGGTAGTTCGACACGAGGAACTGAATCCAGCCGGTGTCCGGTCGGTCCGGGCTGATGACCGACTTGCCGTCCATGTCGATGACGTCGACGTCGCTCACGTCGAAGCAGAGGTCGATCTGGACCGTCGGCACCTTGCCGGCCTTCGGGTCCGAGTTGTCGAGGTTGACCGACTGCACTTCCAGTTCGACGATCTTCGTTGTGCCGGTCTGGTGGAGGCCTTGCTTGCGCTCCGTCGTGAACAGGTTCTTCTGCGCCGCGAGTTCGGTGCTGATCGCGACCTCGTCGAGCAGCCTCAGCGGCTTGCTCGGGTTTCGGCGAAGGTCGTTTCGCACCTCGTAGTACTTCCGGAGAGTGGCAGACGCCGCCTCTGATGCGATCTCGCTGTCAGATTGCGGCGTGGGGGAGGTCGTGGCGGTGGCCGGCGAGCTCGAACTCGAAGTGGGGGTCGGGGTCGCCGCCGGGTCATTGCCGTCGGAGGCACAACCTCCCATTGCGATCGCCACCGCGGTAACGGTCGCCAGGAGAGCGAAGTGTCGGGCGTTCGTCATGGCCGAGTCCTGGACGCCTTCGCGAGACCATCCCGAGAAGGACGCATACGACGCCCTGACGGCGGGCCGACTAGGTCGTCGCATTCGTATCGTACGTCACATCCGGGACCTTGAACCGGTTCGTTTTTCACGTTGCCTCCTCGCTCCGTGCGACCGATTGCCGCCTCTTCTCACCCAGGTGTGCCGCACCGACCGCACCGCGACTGCGCCCGCCCCGACCGGCCGCACCCTCCTTCTCGGCATACACGTCATGCAGAACGAGGTGGGCTCTGTGGCCCGGGCTCTGTGGACAACTCTGCCGGAACCGGGGGCTGTGGACCTGCGCGGACACCTTCACGCCAAGGAGGTGTGCGGCCCATGACCGTCTCGATGCGGAAGATCCAGGCTGGCCGGGGCTACGACTACCTGCTCAAGAGCGTGGTCCGGGGCGACGCCAACATGGCCGACCCCAACCCGGTCACGCGCTACTACACCGAGGAAGGAACACCGCCAGGCCGCTGGATGGGCTCGGCGCTCCACGCCTTCGGCGACGGCGAGATCAAGCGCGGCGATCAGGTGACCCCGCAGCAACTCCAGCTCCTGATCGGCTCAGGCCTCGACCCGGTCACCGGAGCGAAGCTCGGTCGGGCCTCTCCGGTCTTCGCACCGGTCGAGGAGCGCATCGCGGCTCGGGTGGCCGGGCTGAGTCCGAGCCTTACCGCCGAGCAGCGTTCAGAGGCGGAGTCGCAGATCAGGGCCGAGGAGTCGGTCAAGCCGTCCAGCGGGGTCGCCGGCTACGACTACACGTTCAGCGTCCCCAAGTCGGTTTCGGCGCTGTGGGGCGTGGCTGATGCGGGCACGCAGGCGCTGATCGTCAGCGCCCACCACCAGGCGGTTGCCGAGGTGCTCGACTTCATGGAGCGGGAGGTCGTCGCGACCAGGAGGGGCGTTGCCGCCGGGAACGGTGCGGTGATGCAGGCCGACGTCATCGGGGTCGCAGCCACGGCGTACGACCACTGGGACTCCCGGCTCGGCGACCCGCAGCTCCACACCCACGTCGTCATCTCCAACAAGGTCAAGACGACCGAGGACGGGCGCTGGCGAAGCCTGGACGGCACCGCGATGTACGACGCCAACGTGCCGATCTCTGAGCACTACAACGCAGTGCTGGCCGACCGCCTCACCCGACTGTTCGGCATCGAGTGGGAGCAGCGGGAGCGAGGCGCGGAACGCAACGCCGCCTGGGAGCTCGCGCCCGTCCCCGAGACGCTCATCCGGGAGTTCTCCAGCCGGTCCAGTCACATCGACCGAGAAAAGGACCGCTTGATAGCGGAGTACGTCGAGTTGAGTGGCCGCCGTCCCTCCTCGGCCAAGATCATCCAGTTTCGCGCGAAGGCCTCGCTGGCAACGCGCCCCGAGAAGGAGATCCACTCCCTGTTTGATCTCACGACCCAGTGGCGAGGACGGGCGCGGAAGATCCTCGGGAGGGGCGCAGTCGACTGGGCCAAGGAAGCCACCGCCCCTTCTCGCGCCCGGCCCACCCTTCGCGCCGACGACGTACCCCTCGACGCGATCACCGAAGTCGGCGTCTCCGTCGTAGGCGCGGTCGAGGAGAAGCGTTCGACGTGGAAGCACTGGAACCTCTGGGCCGAGGCATCTCGGCAGACGATGGGCTGGCGGTTCGCCAGCGTCGACGACCGCGAGGCCGTCGTCGGGATGATCGTCGACGCCGCCAAGCAGGAGTCGCTGACAATCACTCCGCCCGATCTGGTCACCGTGCCGGAGGTCTTCCGGCGAGCCGACGGCACCTCGCGCTTCCGACCGCGTCACGGAGTCGTCTTCACCTCCGAGACCCTGCTCGCCGCCGAGGACCGCCTCCTGGCCCGGGCCGAAGACATGACCGCCACGGAGATCGACCGCGACGTGATCGAGCGGGTGACGCGCAAGGAGCACCTGTTGTCTGCCGAGCAGTCCGAGACGCTGGCCGGGATCGCCGTGTCCGGTCGGAGGCTCGATTTGCTCGTGGGTCCGGCCGGCGCGGGTAAGACCACCGCGATGCACGCGCTGAAGACGGCTTGGGTGGAGGTTCACGGCAA
>JGI24770J26754_10002766_pt1 | contig 11977 bp, 8 predicted proteins | sample LakOneMetagenome_FD_26754 | JGI IMG/M metagenome (IMG submission 26754) | reverse complement strand
CGGTCGGGCGTGAACGCGGGTCCAGCCCCGCGGAGAGTACTCCCGTAAACCTTACTGCGGCTTGTCCCCGTAGCGGATGGTCCAGCTCACCACGAGCGGTTCGCGCATGCTGAAGGCGCCGCTGGCGCAGCTGACCACCGTCTGCATCTGGCCGTAGGGCGCACGCCACTCGTGGCTGCCGTTCGCGGCTTCCGCCTTGCACGAGGCCAGGCCGCCGACCTCGAAGGATTGCACTGCGCCCTCCTTGAAGCGCACCGTGTTCCCGCTCACGCTGGCGCCTTGCGAGAAGGAGCCGAATTCCAGCGTCAGCCTGCTCACTTCNAGCGGCGCGGCCGGCGTGTANCGGTCGGTGCGCGTGATCGCGCCCGGCTGCAGGCTGTAGCGCGTNTCGACCTTGATGCGCGGGTCAGGCACGGGCAGGTTCTTGCCCAGGCGCGTGAGGGCGTCCTGGCGGTAGGTCAGCAGCTGGCCGGCGCCCTGCGCTGTCGCCTCGATATCCTTCATCCACGCCGTCGCAATCAGCTCGCTGCCATCGACCAGCGTGAACTTCGGCATCAGCTGCGGATGCGCGTAGCCGCTGTCGGCCACGCCCGCCACGACATCGTGGGCGAAGGGGAGGGGATAGTAGGGGCTGTTCGCATGCTGGCTCTGGCCGCCGTTGATGATCGACAGGCTGAACACATGGCCCTTGTCGCGCCAGATGCCCAGCGCCCGGTCATGCTCGCCGCGCGCGAAGCGGGTCAGCGAGAACTTCGGACGGGTGCGTTCGAGCCAGCCGGCCAGGTCGGCGCGCGGGGCGACATCCTTCATGCCGGCCTTGTTCCACATCTCGTTGGTGGCGATCAGCTGGTGCAGCAGCGAGAAGTTTTCGCCCAGGATGCGGTGCTTGCCGCGATAGGTGTCGGTGCGGCGGCCGCCGTTCCACATATCGACCGAGTGCATGCCCGGCTGGTACCAGAAGCGCATGTAGCGATCGGCGATGCGCGCGGAGTAGGCGTAGGCGTATTCCTTTTCTTCCGGCGAGAGCACGCCCAGGTAGGCGGCGGTGGACAGGATCTCGAGCATCGCGGTTTCGCCATAGGGCCCCAGGCTGCGGCCCATGGTGAAGCCGGTTCCGTCGCTCGTCGCGCTGTTCAGCGCCACCTCGGCCGACTTGCGCAGCAGGGCCTTCAGTTCCGGCGTGACCTCGAGGCCCGTCTCGATGAAGCGCTCGCAGATCTCGGCGGCGAGCAGGATGCTGTAGCGGTCAAAACGTCCCTGGCCATCGGTCTCGTCGCTGAAGCCGTACTCGCCCGAATAGGTGGCGTAGTGCTTGAGCATCTTGTCCAGCAGGATGTCGCCGGACTTGCCGTCTTCCCAGCCCATCAGCATGCGCAGGCGCGCGATGCTGAAGGCGACGCCGTAGTAATTGGTCGGCAGGTCGATCAGTTCATAACTGGGCAGCCGCACGAAGCTGCGCCAGTCGAGGCGCTTGCGCAGGGTCTCCAGCGTGGCGGGCCGCACCGCGCGCGCCAGCAGGCCGGCCTGCTTCAGGCGGTGCAGGGCGCCGATGTAGTAGTAGATGCCCCAGGTGTCGTTCGCCATGCCGATCGTGAGGTCGGCCATGTCCGCATAGTCGCGCAGCATGCCGGGCAGGCGCGGGTCATCGGCGGGCAGGTGGACCAGCAGGTCCGCCAGGCCCGTGGCGATTTTCCCGGGCAGGAATTTGTCCTTGGACTTCAGGGCAGCCTGGCCGTCCATCGTGATGCCGTCCCTTTCCTTCACCAGCTTCTGGAACAGGTAGTCGAGCTGCGGATAGGCCTGCTCGACGCTCTTTTGCAAGGACGGCGTGGCCTGTGCCGGCGCGGCGTGGACGATGGCGGGGGCGGCCAGCAAGGCTGTCGCCAGGAGGGGCAAGGCATGGCGCATCAATCGTGTCTCCGGTGTTGTTAAACGTTTTCCTAAATATAGGCGAACGTACTCGGAAAGTAAAGGTATGCGCGTTCGATTCAGGCCTGGCGTGCGATGGTCGAGGCGCGCAGCACCAGTTGCGGNGCGACCTTGGTGAGCTTCTCGACCTGTTCGCCGCGGATCACCGAGAGCAGCTTGCTCATGGCGGTGGCGCCCATGCGCTCGCTCTGCAGGTCGACCGTGGTCAGCGCCGGCGTCACGTACTTCCCATAGGGGATGTTGTCGAAGCCGACCACCGACAGGTCGCGCGGGATCGACAGGCCCAGGCTCGCCGCTTCCTTCATGAAGCCAAGCGCCATCAGGTCGTTGTAGCAGATCACCGCATCCGGGCGGCTGGCGCCCAGCACGATGTTCGAGCACATGCGCTCGCCTTCAAGCATCGAGGGGCCTTCGGCATCGAAGACGGTGAGCGTCATGCCGGNCGCACCCAGGCACTCGCGGATGCCGCCCAGGCGCTCCTCGTCGCGGCGCGACTTCGAGAAGCCCAGGTAGGCGATGCGNTGGTGCCCGAGCATGCGCAGGTGCTGGGCCAGCATGAAGGCGCCGCCATGGTCGTCGCTGGCCACGGTGGGAATGGGCAGTTCGTTCAGCGCACCGAAGAACACCAGCGGCTTGTCGATCTCGGCCATCCAGGCCATCTCGTGCTCGCGCAGGCGCGAAGACACGATCAGGCCGTCCACGCGCCGGCTCAGGTCTTCCAGCGTGCGGCGCTCGCGGCTCGGGGTCTCCTCGGTGTCGACCAGCACCACCGAAAACTCGTGATCGTGGGCGACGCGGTTGGCGCCTTTCAGGATGCTGGAGAAGTGCGGGTTGGTCACGTCCAGCACCGACAGGCCGATGGTATTGGTGCGCCCGGTGATCATCGACTTGGCCAGCGGATTGGAGCGGTAGCCCAGGCTCGCGATGGCCGCGTCCAGCGCCGCCTCGACCTTCGGCGAAAAGCGCTGCGCACCGTTGATGTACTTGGACACCGTGGCGGTGGACACCTGGGCGGCTGCGGCGACGTCGCGGATGGTCGGGGCGGAGCTTTTCATTGGGCGGGTAATCGTTATTTGACCCGGCATCTTATCATGCGCCGCCCTCTGGAAATACCATTATCCCTAGCTGCAAAGCGGTCCAGCCACTTCGCGGNCAGCCGGTTCGGCATTGACGCTGCACGCCGTTCCGCTATACTTGAGTTAAACGTTTAACTNCCTGTTCCATAACGATACTGGAGACNCCATGACTGAAGAGACACCNCGCAAGCCCTTCCACCGCCTGCTGCTGACCGGGGCGGGCGGCGGCCTCGGCACCCTGCTGCGCGAGCGCATCCAACCCTGGGCCGACATCGTCCGCCTCAGCGACGTGAAGGTGATTGCCCCGGCCGGCCCGAACGAGGAAGTGGTGCAGTGCGACCTGGCCGACCGCGAGGCCGTGCTGTCCCTGCTCGACGGCGTGGACGCCGTGCTGCACTTTGGCGGCGTCTCGGTCGAGGAGCAGGTCGACCGGATCGTCCAGGCCAACATCGTCGGCCTGCACCATTTGTACGAGGCNGTCCACAAGCAGGGNGTGAAGCGCGTCATCTACGCCAGTTCCAGCCACGTGGTCGGCTTCTACCCGACCACCCAGGTGATCGACGCCGGCGCGCCGTTGCGNCCCGATTGNATCTACGGCGTCTCGAAGTGCTTCGGCGAAGCGCTGTCGCGCTACTACTACGACCGCTTCGGCATCGAGACCGTCTGCCTGCGCATCGGCTCCTCGTTCGACGAGCCGCGCAACGCGCGCATGATGACCACCTTCCTCGCCTACGACGACCTGGTCGAGCTGGTGCGCTGCGCCCTGTTCACGCCGCGCGTCGGCCANACCATCACCTTCGGCGTCTCGGACAACAAGACGAAGTGGTGGGACAACCGCCTGGCGGCCCACCTGGGCTATGTNCCGCAGCGCAGCTCGCGCGAATTCGCGGAGCGCTTCCCGCACAGTGGCGCGTGGCCAGCGAAGGAGGACCTCACGGCAACTTACCAAGGTGGCCCTTTCGTTCTGGCCGGCCCGATCTATAAAGATTGATTTCGTAGGGTGGGCGGTCCTCCGCCCACGCGTCCAATTCCGGCATGAATTGACGAAACCTCTGTTCAAATTCGGTCTGAACGCGTGGGCGGAGGACCGCCCACCCTACAAAAAAACGCGGCGCCTCATCATCAATGGGGCGCCGCGTCTTTTTGACGGGACGGTGTCGCCACCGTCCCGAACCATCGCTTAGAACTTCACATCGAGCTTCACGCTGTAGTAGCGGAACACGTCACGCGGCGGCACCCAGCTGTCCACCGTGATGTTCGGCGCGGTCGAGCTCGGGCCCGCACGGAAGCTCGGGCCGCTGGCATTCGCGTTCGGGATGTAGAACTTGTCGAACAGGTTCTTGATTTGGAAGCTCAGGCGCCAGCGATCCTTGTTCTCGCGCAGCCCGAAGCCCAGGTCGGCGATCGTGTAGGCGTCGTTGACGGCGCGCGGGTCGTTGCTGATCGCGGTCTGGTAGTCGCTCTGGTAGCGCACGTTGCCGTTGATGAAGGCGCGGAAGGGCTGGCCGTCGAAGCGCAGGTCATAGTTGCTGCCGATGTTGACCTTGATCTTCGGCGTGCCCGGGAAGATCCCGCCGCTCAGGTCCTGGATGCCGGTGGTGGCGCCTTCGCGGATCGCGAAGCAGTTGCGGTTCCAGCCTGCCAGCGAGCTGTTCTCGCCCTTGCCGGTGGTGCCGATCGCCGGGTTGGTATTGTCCTGGTAGCAGACCCCGTTCTTCCAGTCGTTGATGGTCGGGCGGGTGTAGGCCAGCGCCGCGTTCACCGACCAGCCGGTGGCGATCAGCATGTTGGCATCGATCTCGAAGCCCTTGGTGCCGATCTCGGGAATCGAATTGAGCTGGGTGTAGATGGTCGGGTCGTTCGGCAGCACGAAGGAGGTGTTCTGCTGGTAGTTCCTGAAGTCGGTCTTGTAGATGGTGGCGGCCACCGACATGCGGTTGTTGAACAGGTTCGCCTTGGCGCCGATTTCGAAGGTGCGGCTCTTTTCCGGATCGACCGGGAAGGCGGCCGAGGCGCGCAGGCCGCTGGTCACGTCGTAGGCCTTGCCCTTGTGGCCGGTGGCCGTCATGGCGTAGACCATCACTTCGGGCGTGATTTGCTTCTGGATACTCAGCTTGCCGGTGGTCGCCCAGTCTTCGTTGCCGCTGCTCGAGAACACGTCCACGCCCACCGGGCCCGGCACGAAGGTCGAGCGGTCCAGCTGGTCGGTGTAGAAGTTGCGCTCGTAGTTGAAGCCCGATTCTTCCAGGTTGCGGCGCAGGCCGGCGACCAGGGTCCAGGTCGGGGCGAAGTCCCAGGTCGCCTGGCCGAACACCGCCTTGTTCACGTTGTAGATGTCGGTGTAGTAGTTGGTCGGGCTCGAGGGCGAGTTCGATGCGCACTTGGTCGGCGCGACGCAGAAGCCGCGGATGAAGTGGCGCTCGATCTCGTTGCGCGCCCACCAGAGGCCGGCCACGTAGCGCAGGCTGCTGTTGTCGGGCGAGACCAGGCGGATCTCCTGGGTCTTGGACGTGATGTCGTAGGTGCCGAACTGGTTGTTGCCGACCGTCGGCTTGTTTTCGCCCGGACGGGTGAGCGTCGGCACGTCGGTGAAGTCCTGGTCGCGCGAGTCGTTGGCCTTGTAGCGCTGGTAGGACGAGATCGACATCAGGGTTGCGTCGTTCGGCAGCGTGTACGTGAACTTCAGGCCGGTGCCGGTGGTGCGCGAAGCGATCCCGGTGGGGAAGTCGCGGCGCACCAGGCGGTTGCGCGGATTGGTCGGGTCGATCCCGGCCAGCACCTGCGACGCCGGCAGCAGTGGATTGCCGTTCATGTAGGCGGTGTTGATGTCGACCGGCACGCGGGTCAGGTTGCCGGCGGCGGCCGAACCGGTGGTGCGGTAGAAGCCGTTCACGGCCGTCACGCCGCGCGTGTTTTCCTGCTCGTTATACTGCGGCATGACGTCGATGTCGAGGTTCTTGATCGGCGTCCAGCTGAACTTCGCCATGAAGGTCTTGCCGGAGGAGCCGTTGACCTTCTTGCCGTCGGTGAGGTTGGTGAAGTTACCCGGCATGTCGCTCTTGTTCGCAGCGATGCGCATGGCGAAGGTGTCGGTGAAGCGTCCGCCCATCGACGCCGCCAGGCGCCATTCGTGGTCGTTGGTGTAGTAGGCGCTGCCGCGGTAGGTGACGGGGCCGCTGATCGGCTTGGTCACGATATTGATCGCGCCGGCCACCGCCGACTTGCCGAACAGGGTGCTCTGCGGGCCTTTCAGCACCTCCACGCGCGCGACGTCGGCCAGGTCGCGGAAGGCCTGGAACTGCACCGCGATCGGGATGTCGTCCAGGATCACCGAGACGTCCGATTCCACGCCGATGCCCACCGAGACGGTGCCGATGCCGCGCATGAACAGCGCGTTGTTGGCGGCCGTCGTGCCCGAGGCCTGGGTCAGCGAAGGGGTGAGGGCGATGATGTCCTCGATCTCTCGCACGTTATTGCGCTGCAGTTCCTCTTCCGAGATGACCGAGATCGCCATCGGCACGCTCTCGAGCTTTTCCACGCGCTTGTTGGCGGTAACGACCACCGACTGCAGCTGGTTCGGGTTCGGCTGCGCCTCCTGCGCTTCCTGTGCGTAGACAGGGGCGGCCCATTGTGCGACGGCGATGGCGACGACCGCAGCAAGCGGTTTCACCGCGAAGTACTCGTTTCTGTTCTTGTCCAACGTTGTCTCCTTAATTCAAGAAAAGGTGCCAGGCCCGGGTGGCGATCCCTGTTGCGATCGATCCCGGCGCTCCGGATGCGTCAATGTGTTGCGCTGGTCGCCTTCAGGCGCAGCAATGCTTCGAGAAAGTAGTAGTCCGCGTAGTTGAGCGGCACGTCGATTTCCTTGCCGGCCGGTTTGTGGCCGGTCGCGTGCTTGAGCAGGAAGCCGCCGTTCTCGCCCGGCGCGGCCAGGTAGGCCGGGGAGGCGAGGCTGCGCAACTGGGCGATGGCGAAGTCGCGGTAGCGGCGCGCGCTGTCCTTGTCGGAGAAGCCGGCCAGTTCCAGCAGGGCGGACGCCGTGATGGCGGCGGCCGAGCTGTCGCGCGGGGCGTTCGGGATGGCGGCGTCGTCGAAGTCCCAGTAGGGCACCTTGTCTTGAGGGAGGCGCGGGTGGTTCATGAAGAAGGCCGCGATTCTATGGGCCTGCTGCAGGTACTCCGGCTTCCTGGTCTCGCGGTACATCATGGTATAGCCGTACAGGCCCCAGGCCTGGCCGCGCGCCCATGCGGAGCTGTCCGCATTGCCCTGCACCGTGACCTTGCCGCGGATGCTGCCCGTCTGCGGGTCGTAGTCGACCAGGTGCACGCTCGAGCCGTCGGGACGGAAGTGGTTCTTCAGGGTGGTGTCCGCGTGGGTGAGGGCGACGTCGCGGTACCAGGGCTCCTTGGCTTCGCGGGCGGACCAGGTCAGGAGCTCCAGGTTCATCATGTTGTCGATGATGACCGGGAAGGCCCAGTTGGAGTTCTTCCACAGGTCCCAGGACTGGATGCTGCCGACCTTGGGGTTGTACCGGGTGATCAAGGTGGTGGCGCCGGCCAGCAGGGCGTCGCGATAGCTGGGGTCCTTGGTCAGGCGGTAGCCGTTGCCGTAGCTGGCGCCGAGCATGAAGCCGAGGTCGTGCTGGGACTTGTCGAACTTGGCGGGGGCCATGCGGGCCGTGTAGTCCTGGGCGGCGGCGCGCCATTTCTTGTCGCCGGTGGCTTCGAACAGGTACCACAGCGAGCCGGGGAAGAAGCCGGAGGTCCAGTCGCGTACGCCGACCAGTTTGACGTCGCCGTTTTCGACGGTGCGGGGAAAGCCTTCCTTCGACTGCACCTTGGGGAGCAGGGTGGCGTACTGCTTCGCGGCGGCGTCGATGCCGCGCTTGACCAGGGCGGTAGTCGACTCGTCGGCGGGCTGGGCAAGGACGGGTGCTGCGGCGAGCAGGGCGATGCCTGCCAGCAGTGCGCGCGAGTTTGTTCGCGTCATTGATGTCTCCTGTTTGTTCTTCTGCTTGCATAAATCGTAATCACATCAAGTAGCGAAGTCAACAGAATTAGGAAAACGCTTAACTAACGATTCGCCGAGCGAGAATGACTGTTAAATGAAGAAGTTTAGGAAGACGTTTTTTCACGAATCCGCGAAAACGTTTTTGCGCGTATTTCCCCTCTGGCCGAGGTGTGAGCGGAGGGGCTGAGGCAAGTGAAACCAGGGTGCGTTCCGTCAGAACTGGAAACGTTGCCAAAGCGCCACAGTTGACGGGCGTGGATGGGAGCGCGGTAGCGGGCTCTTGCTAAAGGGAGATAAGCGGGTGCAATCCACCCGATATCAGGAGAAGTGGATCAATCTGCTGACAGCGAACGGCGTGCTGCATCGATCGCTGCTGCCGTGGCCGCCGCGATGGCGTCCAGTCGTTCGTTCTGCTGAGTCCAGAGCAAAGCGAATCTGCCGTTGTCCCGGAGCGGACCATTGCCGACCAGTTGTTCGCTCGCGGACTCCACGGATACAAGCAGCGCGTGCATGTCGATGACTGGCTTGATCAGCTCGGCGAACAAGGGTTCCGCGGCCAAGGTCCGGGTCATGACCTGTGCTGCCTGGATCCTCGACCGTTCATGGAAAACATAGCCTGCGCCGCTGCCATGCCAGGCGTTCTGCGCCTGTTCGGTTGCCTTGATTGCCTCGATCGCTTCACGGATGACCGATTCGGCAAAGCTGGCGATCCGAAGATCATTTTTCGCATCGCGCATTCTGTCCGCCTCCTGCTGCTTGTTGATCTGGTGCTGGACCAAGGCCAGGGAAATCCAGATCGCGGAAACGGAACCGACGGCCTGGACCCAGGTCGCCCACTGTTCTGAGGTAAAGCGGTGTTTGATGCCGTAGAAGAGCAGCACGCCGATGACGAAGCCGGCAATGCCGAAAGCCGATAGAAGGGGATCGGTAAAGAGTTTCCGGGGTGAGGTTCGCCTAGCCATGCGGCAATGTTAGCACCCGGGATGCGATGGCGAATATTTTTGGCAACAAAAAAGCCACCGCATGGGTGGCTTCTTGTCGAATTCTTGGGGTGGCTGATGGGACTCGAACCCACGACAACAGGAATCACAATCCTGGACTCTACCAACTGAGCTACAGCCACCACTGTCTTGCTTCTCTGTCTCGCTGTTTCCGAGACAGAACAAGATTATACAAAGGTCTAAGCGAACTGGCAAATCTAAATGTGTTGTGCGGTCGAGCCGGGCAGCGCAAGCTCGATTTCGACCTCGTGCACGGGCGGATCCTGTCCCAGCAGGGTGGTAAAGGCCGCGCGCAGGGCTTCGCCGCTGGCGCTGGTGAAGCCGGTGAGGCTGGACGGCTGGCCGCCGGCCGCGCGCAGCAGGTTCGAGGCCTCCAGCAAGCGCGCCAGCTGGCGCGCTACCGCGTCCCCGGTGTCGATCAAGGTCACGGCGGCATCCGTATGGCGCTGGATCACAGCTTCGATCGAGGCCTGCACCAGCGGATAGTGGGTGCAGCCGAGCACCAGGGTATCGGCGCCCTGGGNCAGCAGTGGGGGGATGTAGCGTTCCAGCATGGCGTCGAGTTCCGGCGCGCCGAGTTCGCCGAATTCGATCTGGTCGGCCAGGCCGACGCATGGCTGCAGCAGGAAGCGGGCGCCGGTGCTGGCGTGGATCTGGTCGCGCAGCAGCAGGAATTTTTCGCCTGACAGTGTCCGCTCGGTAGCTACCACGCCGACGACGCCATTGCGGGTGCTGGCTGCGCCTGGCTTCAGTCCCGGCTCGACGCCGACGATCGCCATGTCGGGATAGTGTTCGCGCAGGACGCGCACGGCGGCGATGGTGGCGGTGTTGCAGGCCACGACCAATGCCTTGGCGCCGCGTGCCGTCAGAAAAGCAGCGATGCCGAGCACGCGCTCGATCAGGATGTGTTCCGGCTTGCCGCCGTACGGGGCGAAGCCGGTGTCGGCGAAATACAGGAGATGCTCGTTTGGCAGCTGGGCCTGGATGTGGCGCAGCACCGAGAAGCCGCCGACGCCCGAGTCGAAGATGCCGATCGGGGCGTCATTGTCATGGGTCGAAAGGTCCATAGTGGCGGCGCAGAGGAAGTTGGACGCGTGGGCGGAGGACCGCCCACCCTACGTTAAAGCGCGTTGACGGGAATGCCCTTCAGCGATTCGATCTTCGCCGACCATTCTTTCGGGCCGGTGTTGTGGACTGAGGTGCCGGTGGCGTCGACGGCGACAGTGACCGGCATGTCGGTGACGTCGAACTCGTAGATCGCTTCCATGCCGAGGTCTTCGAAGCCGACCACTTTCGCGGTCTTGATCGCTTTGGAGACCAGGTAGGCCGAGCCGCCCACCGCCATCAGGTAGGCCGACTTGTGCTTCTGGATCGATTCGATCGCCGCTGGGCCGCGCTCGGCCTTGCCGATCATCGAGATCAGGCCGGTCTTCTCCAGCATCATGTCGGTGAACTTGTCCATGCGGGTCGCGGTGGTCGGGCCTGCGGGACCGACGACTTCATCGCCTACCGGGTCGACCGGGCCGACGTAGTAGATCACGCGGTTGGTGAAGTCCACCGGCAGCGGCTCGCCCTTGGCCAGCATGTCCTGGATGCGCTTGTGCGCGGCGTCGCGGCCGGTCAGCATCTTGCCGTTCAGCAGCAGGGTCTGGCCCGGCTTCCACGAAGCGACTTCCTCTTTCGTCAGCGTGTTCAGGTCGACGCGCTTGGACTTCTCGGTATCCGGGGTCCAGTTCACGTCCGGCCAGGTCGAGAGCGCCGGCGGTTCGATGTAGGCCGGGCCCGAGCCGTTCAGCACGAAGTGGGCGTGGCGGGTGGCGGCGCAGTTCGGGATCATCGCCACCGGCTTGGAGGCCGCGTGGGTCGGGTACATATTGATCTTCACGTCCAGCACGGTGGTCAGGCCGCCCAGGCCCTGGGCGCCGATGCCCAGCGCGTTGATCTTGTCGCACAGTTCGATACGCAGTTCTTCCAGCTTGTTCTGGGGACCGCGCTGCTTGAGTTCGTACATGTCGATGTCTTCCATCAGCGACTCTTTCGCCATCAGCATCGCCTTCTCGGCGGTGCCGCCGATGCCGATGCCGAGCATGCCCGGCGGGCACCAGCCCGCGCCCATCAGGGGCACGGTCTTGATGACCCAGTCCACCAGCGAGTCGGACGGGTTGAGCATGACGAACTTGGTCTTGTTCTCCGAGCCGCCGCCCTTGGCAGCCAGCTTGACGTCGACCGTGTCGCCCTCGACCAGTTCCATGTGGACCACGGCCGGGGTGTTGTCCTTGGTGTTCTTGCGCTCGAAGTGCGGGTCGGCCACGATCGAGGCGCGCAGCTTGTTGTCGGCGAAGCCGTAGGCGCGGCGCACGCCTTCGTTGACGGCATCAAGGACAGAACCGGTGAATCCTTCGAATCGCACGCCCATGCCGATCTTCAGGAACACGTTGACGATGCCGGTGTCCTGGCAGATCGGACGCTTGCCCTCGGCGCACATGCGCGAGTTGGTCAGGATCTGCGCGATCGCGTCCTTCGCCGCCGCACTTTGCTCGGTCTCATAGGCGCGCGCCAGGTGCTGGATATAGTCGGCCGGGTGGTAGTAGCTGATGTACTGGAGGGCTGCCGCGACCGATTCGATGAGGTCGCTCTGGGTGATAACGGTTGCCATAAAGTTCTCGATCAGGGGGATTAATGTTTTGCGTGCGTGGTCATGACGATGCGGTCGGTGTAGGCGATGGCGATCGCCGATACCAGGAAGGCGCAGTGGATGAGGGTTTGCCACATCATCGTATCTGTATTCGGGTAGTTCGCCGCGTTGATGAAGGTCTTCAACAGGTGGATCGACGAAATGCCGATGATCGCCATCGCCAGTTTCGTCTTGAGTACCGAAGCGTTCACGTGGGACAGCCATTCGGGCTGGTCCGGGTGGCCTTCGAGGTGCATGCGCGAGACGAAGGTCTCGTAGCCGCCGAC
>JGI24770J26754_10002762_pt1 | contig 11990 bp, 9 predicted proteins | sample LakOneMetagenome_FD_26754 | JGI IMG/M metagenome (IMG submission 26754) | reverse complement strand
TCTATCCGGCCAGCCTGTGCGTGTGGGCGGCCGGCATCCGCGCGCCGGCGCTGCTGGCCAGCCTGGGCCTGACGCTCAACAAGGCTGGCCAGATCGAGGTCGACGGCATGCTGCGCGCCACTGGTTTCGACAACATCTATGCGCTGGGCGACTGCGCCGCCAACACCGGCGCCGGCGGCAAGCTGGTGCCGCCGCGCGCCCAGGCGGCCCACCAGCAGGCCGACTATCTGCGCGCGCGCCTGCTGCGCATCGCTGCCGGCACGACGCCGTCGAGCCAGCCCTATGTCTACCGCGACTACGGTTCACTGGTCTCGTTCGGGCAGCGCAATTCCGTGGGCAGCCTGATGGGTTCCCTCAAGGGGCTCAACTTCTTTGTCGACGGAATCTTCGCGCGCCTGATGTACGCCAGTTTGCACCTGATGCACCATGCGGCCGTGCTGGGCACGCTCAGAACGGGGGTGCTGGCGCTGGCGCGCTTCCTGATCAAGCGGTCCAGGCCGCTTGTCAAGCTGCACTGATACGGCGGCGGGGCGCCGGGAGCGGGCGCTAGCCTGCCGAGGCCAGCGCTTGCGTACGCGGCAGCGTCATGGTCAGGGCAGTGCCGCGCTGCGGCGCGGGGGTGACGGTGAGTTCGCCGCCCAGGTGGCGCGCCCGCTCGCGCAGCAGGCGCAGCCCGTGGCAGTCGAGGGCGGCGCGGTCCCACTGGCCGGGGCCGACGCCATTGTCGCGCACGGTCAGCATGATGGCGTCGTCATTGTCGTCCAAAATGACATCGACTTCGCTGGCACTGGCGTGGGCCAGCACGTTACGCAAGCCTTCTTCGAGCGTGCGCAGCAGCGCCACGCCCTCCAGGCGGCCGCACGGGCGTTCGTCCTCCGGCAAGCTCACGCGCGCCACCAGGGCATGCTTGACGCCGAAATCGGCCACCAGTTCCGCCAGCGCGGCTTTCAATCCGAGAAATTCCAGCTTGTCGTTCCAGATCGCCAGCTGCATCTCGCGGTTGGTGTTGATGATGTTCATCAGCAGCGTCTTCATCTGGGCGGTGCGCTGCTGCAGGGCCGGCTCGGCTGGCAATTGCTGGGCCAGCAGAGACAGATGCATGGTCAGGGCCGTCATCGACGAGCCCAGGCTGTCGTGCAGCTGGCGCGCCAGCTGGCGCCGCTCTTCGTCCCAGCATTGGGCCACGTGTCCCAGCAGCTCGGCGAGGTCGGCGGTACGCTCGGCCACGCGGCGCGCGATGTCCTCTTCAAGCTGGGGGGGAATGGTGGCGCTCATGCGGAAATCCGTTCAATGTTTCTTAAATCATACAACAGCCATGGGGCGCTGTCGCGCGCAGCCGTGCGCGCCGGCCTCAGGCTGCCGGCGTGACGGCGCACTGGTTGATGGCGTCGAGCAAGAGATTGATGTCCACCGGTTTGACCAAGTGCATGTCGAAGCCGGCGTCGAGCACGCGCCGCTGGTCTTCGGCCAGGCCGTAACCGGTCAGGGCGATCAGCTTGATGGCGCGCGTGCCATCGTGGGCGCGCAGGCGCCGCGCCACCTCGTAGCCATCGATGCCTGGCAGGCCGATGTCGACCAGGGCCACGTCGGGCGGGTGCGCCAGCGCCATCTGCACGCCCTGCAAGCCGTCGGCGGCATGCGCGACCGGGTAGCCGCAGGCGTCAAGCATGGTGGCCATCATTTCGCGTCCATCGTCATTGTCTTCGATCAGCAGCACCGTGGGCTTGCCGTTGCCGCTCTGGGACACGGGCACGCTGGCCGGCGGCAGCACCGGCTGGGCGCGCGGCAGGCGGATTTCGAAGGTGCTGCCGGCGGCGGCGCCATCGCTGTGGGCGCTGACGCTGCCGCCGTGCAGGTCGACCAGGCGCCGCACCAGCGCCAGGCCGATGCCCAGGCCGCCCTGGGAGCGGTCGAGCGTGGTGCTGGCCTGGACGAACACATCGAAGACATGGGGCAGCAATTCCTGCGAAATGCCCACGCCGGTATCGCGCACGCGCAGCAGCACTTCCTCGCCCTGTTCGGTCACGCCGATGGTGATGTTGCCGCCGGTCGGGGTGTACTTCAGGGCGTTGTCGATGAGGTTGGTGGCAATCTGCTCGAGGCGGGTCGGGTCGCCATCGACCCAGCAGGGTGCCATGTCGGTGCTCAGCTGGTAGTTGGCGGTGCGGCCGGTGGCACGGAAGGTGTCCAGGCACGACGAGACCAGCGCGGCCAGGTCCACCGGCTGGCGCGCCAGCAGGATCTTGCCCGACATGGCGCGCGACAGGTCGAGCAGGTCGTCGACGATGCGCGACAGATGCTGGCTCTGGCGCTGGATGATTTGCTTGGCGCGCCCGACCGTGTCGGGGCCGGCGCCGGGCAGGCCGATCAGGGAGGCGGCGCTGCTGATGGCCGACAGCGGGTTGCGCAATTCGTGGCCCAGCATGGCCAGAAATTCATCCTTGGCGTGGCTCTTGCGTTCGGCCGCCTGGCGTTCCTGCATTTCGCGCGTCAGGCGCTTGTTGGTGGCGGTCAGTTCGGTGGTGCGCTGGCTCAGCTTGTGCGCCTGGCGCTTGAGTTCTTCATTCTTGGTCGCCAGCGCCACGAACACTTGCACCTTGGCGCGCAAAATCTGCGGGATCACGGGGGTGAACAGGAAATCGGCGGCGCCGCGCTGGTAAGCCTTGAGCCGGTCGATCTCGTCGGCCAGGAAGGCGGTGACGAAAATAATGGGAATATCGGCCGAACGGGCGCGCTGGTGAATCGCTTCGGCCGTTTCAAACCCGTCCATGCCGGGCATGTTCACGTCCAGCAGGATCACCGCAAAATCGTGCAGCAGCACTTCGCGCAACGCTTCCTGGCCGGAGCGCGCGGCAATGACATCATAGCCCGAATCCACGGCCCACTGGTCGAGCAGGCTGGTCAGCGCGAGCAGGCTTGCAGCATCGTCGTTGACGACGAGGATTTTCGGTTTGTCTCGTGTTGGCACGTGGGTCCTGTGCTGCGTATCAATTGTTTTTATTGTCGGCATGGCTCGCACACAGGATAGCAGAGCCGCAGCCGTTCTCGCCGCGTGCACGTTCTACGTGGCGCAAGCTGACAATAAATTTTGCACATCTTATCAATGGCAACTTGGGGTGTCAAAAAGCAATCGTGCGCAGGTGCAATCGGTGCCGATGGTTCGCTGGCGCACAGTGTCAAACTGCTGCCCGTGGGATAGTCAAGACGACCTACTTCCGGCCCTCGGGCCTGCCACCGAAAGGATTCTCATGAACATCAATACGATCGTCGACGCCGACTATGCCGGCAAATGTTTCCGCGACATCGCCAGCGCTCCGCTGGCGGCCCTGCGCGGTCTGAGCAAGAAAGATGCGGAGGCGCTGCACAAGGCCTTCGGCATCACCACCATCGCCGACCTGGCCGAACTCAAGTTCGTCAAGTGGGCCAGCGCCATCCAGATCTTGGCCTCCGAAGAAGCGGATACGCCCGAACAGCGCGCCAAGGAAACCCTGCTTGACGATGCAGTGGAAATGACGTTCCCGGCCAGCGACCCGATTTCCGTCGACGCCGGCATTACCCGTATCGAGGTGGCGCCCGACATGGTGGACGCGTGCACCGACCACCAGCACGCCAAGACCGTGGAAATCAATACCGAGAAGGGCAAGCGCGAAGCGGCTTGATGGCAGCCTGTCCCCGATCCCGCTTACGAGCGGGTAGGGGACAGGTTAACTTTTTTTTGGGCCGGCAGCACGACGGCTGGCGAGGCGGACGTGGCGCAAAAGCGATTCTTGCCGCCCCGCTTGGCTTCGTACAGGGCGTAGTCGGCAATGCTGATGAGGGCGTCCACCGTTTCGGCGTCGTCCGGATAGATGCTGATACCGATGCTGGTCGACAGGCGCAGCGTCAAGTCATTGATGAAAAACGGTTCCGAGACCGCTTCGACCAGCTTGGCGGCCGGGCCCTGGGCGTCCGCCAGGCTGTTGACTTCGCCTAGCACCACCATGAATTCGTCGCCGCCCAGGCGCGCGACGGTGTCTTCCTTGCGCGAACTGGCCACCAGGCGCTGGGAGACGATCTTGAGCACTTCATCGCCATAGGCATGGCCATAGGTATCGTTGATGGCCTTGAAGCCATCGAGATCGAGATACATGATGGCCGCCTTGTGATGGTTGCGGCTGGCGTGCTGCAGCGTCGTTTCGATGCGGTCTTCCAGCAGGCGCCGGTTGGGCAGGCCGGTGAGCGGATCGTGCAGCGCCAGTTCCTGCTGGGCGCGGCTGTACTGCGCCAGTTCCTTGTACAGGAGGCGCACTTCGAGCATGTTGTGGATACGCTTGTGCACTTCGAGCAGGTCGAACGGCTTGCTGATGAAGTCGCGCGCGCCCGCTTCCAGGGCGGCGATCTTGAAACTGGGCTGGGCCGTCAGGGCCAGCACCGGCAGGTAGCCGCCGTGTTCGATTTCCTTAAGGCCCTTCATGACCTGGAAGCCGTTCAATCCCGGCATTTGCAGGTCAAGCAGGATCAGGTCGTAATTGTGCTGGCGGTGCAGGGGGCACACTTGTTCGGGCAGCATCGTCGAGCTGACACAGGCATAGCCTTCTTCGCGCAGGATCTCTTCCATCAACTCGATATTGTCGGCGGAATCGTCTACGACCAGAATCTTTGCATTCAGAATGTCTTCACGGCTGGGCATGCGTTCTTCTCGATCAAAAATGTGCCACGGTCAATGCTACATGGAGCAGTGTACCAGTCATTCCAACATTTCTTGTAGGACAGTGACGCGTCCGCAAGTAGGATTGACAATCTTAACAATTGGATCAACGCGCAGGCAGCAGATTGGCCACCGTTGCAATCAATTCGCTGGGCTCGACCGGCTTGGCGATGTGCGCCCGGAAGCCCGCTTCGAGCGCCTTGAGCCGGTCTTCGGAGCGGGCAAACGCTGTCAGCGCCACGGCGGGAATGGCGCCGCCATGGGCCGCGCCCAGCGCCTGCACGCGCGCCAGCAGCTCGAAGCCGTCGACTTCGGGCATGCCCAGGTCGCTCACCAGCACGTCGGGAATCCGCTCGGCGATGGCCGCCAGGGCTTGCTCGGCACTGGCGGCGGTGCGCACGGTGGCATTGCAGTCGCTCAGGATGCGCTGGATCAGGTCGCGCGCGTCGGCTTCGTCGTCGACCACCAGCACGTTCACGTTCGACAGGTCGCGCAGGCGCAGATCGGGCGTGTGCGGCGACGGCAGGCTGTACGAGGGACGGTCGGCGCGCGAGGCCGGTGTCTGGCGATTGCTGGCTGGCAACTCGATGGTGAAGCTGGCGCCCCGTTCCTCGCCTTCGCTGTCGACCCGCACGGTGCCGCCATGCTGCTCGATCAGGTGCTTGACGATCGACAGGCCCAGTCCCAGCCCGCCATGCTTGCGCGTCGTCGAGGCGTCGCCCTGGCGGAAGCGTTCGAACACGTGGGCCTTGAATTCGGGCTTGATGCCCACCCCGGTGTCTTGCACCGTGATGTCGACATGGTCGTCATCGCCGCCCAGGATGATGCGCACCAGGCCGTCGCGCGGGGTGAACTTGATGGCGTTCGACAGCAGGTTCCAGATCACCTGCTGCAGGCGTGCCGGGTCGCCCGCGATCAGGCCGACATCGGGATCGTAATGCTTTTCCAGCACGATGTTCTTGGCATCGGCGGCCGGGCGCACGGTCTCGATGGCCGCGTCGATGAACAGCGCCGGCGCGACCGCCTGCATGTCGAGCAAGACCTTGCCCGAGGTGATGCGGCTCATGTCGAGCAAGTCTTCAATCAGCTGGGCCTGGGCGCGCGCATTGCGCTCGATGGTTTGCAGGCCGCGCTGCAGGTCGGCCGTGTCGCGGCTGCCGCGCCGCAGGACCTGGGCCCAGCCCAGGATGGCCGACAGCGGCGTGCGCAGTTCGTGCGACAGCGTGGCCAGGAATTCATCCTTCATCTGGCTGGTGCGTTCGGCTTCGGCGCGGGCCGAGCGTTCGCTCTCGAGCAGCACCTTGCGCTCTTCGGCGGCGCGCTGGGCCGCCTCGTACAGGCGCGTGTTGTCGATGGCCACGGCGGCCTGGGCCGCGATCCCGCCGACGATCCGTTCGGTGCGGGCGCTGAAGATGCCCGCCTCCGGATGGCCAAAGAACAGGCTGCCCAGCACTTCGCCCGAGCGCGCGATCACCGGCACGGCCAGGTAGCTGCGCACGGCCGGATGGCCGTCGGGCTGGCCGAAGGCGGGCGCGTTGTGGCCGTAGCGGGGATCGGCGGAAATGTCGTCCGAGCGCACCACATGCTCGCCGCGCAGGCTGGGGCCGAACAGGGCGGTGGCGCCCGGGTGGCCGAACTGGGTGAATTCGGCCGGCGCCGCGCCCGCCAGGGTATGCAGGGTGAACAGGTCGCCATCGCTGTCCCTGCCGTGATAGAAGAAGGCGCCGAAGCGCGCCCCGCTGATGCCGGTGGCGGCGTCGGTGACGGTCTGCAGCAGCGACTTGAGGTCGCGCTGGGACGCCAGGGCGCTGCCGGTACTGTTGAGCAGTTCGAGCACGTTCGATTCCTCGCGCAGGGCCTGCTCGACGCGCTTGACCTGGTCGACGTCGGTGTTGGTGCCGAACCAGCGCACCACGTGGCCGAGGCGGTCGCGCACGGCATTGACGCGCGTGAGGAACCAGCGGTACTGGCCGTCGGCCCCGCGGATCGGGTATTCCATTTCGAACGGGTTACCGGTGCGGATCGATTCATGCCAGCGCTGCAGCATTTGCGGCAGCACTTCCGGGTCGTGCGTCACTTGCCAGCCCCAGCCCACCATTTGCTGGGGCGTGGTGCCCGTGTATTCGTACCAGCGCTTGTTGAACCAGACGATGGCGCCGTCGGCCTGGGCCATCCAGGCCAGCTGGGGAATCGAATTGGCCAGCGCGCGCAGCACTTCTTCCGATTCGCGCAGCGTGTCTTCGGCGCTCTTGCGAGTGCTGATGTCCTGCACCACGCCGGTCATGCCCAGCACCTTGCCGTCGCGGTCATGGTCGATCCGTCCGACCACCCCGATCCAGCACGGGGCCTGGCCGGCGCGCTCGACCCGGCATTCGATGTTCAGGTCGGCGTGCTGGGCAAACGCTTGCAGAAATTCGGTGCGCACCAGTTCCTTGTCGCCGTCGTGCAGGCAGGCGCGCAGGGCCGCCCAGGGCAGGGGCGCTTCGGCGGCCAGGCCGAAAATTTCGGCGGCGCGCTGGCCCAGGGTCAGGCGGTCGCTCGCGCTGTCCCAGCGCCAGTCGCCCAGGCGGCCGGCCGACAGCGCCACCTGCAGCCGGTTGCTGCCGTCGAGCAAGGCTTGCTCGTCGGCCTTGCGCTGGCTGATATCCTGGAAATACATGGTCAATCCCTCGCTCGAGGGATAGGCGCGCAGGTCGAACCAGCAGCCCAGCTGGGGATAGAAGAATTCGAAACTGACGGTCTGCTGGACCGCCATGGCGCGCCGGCATTCGGTTTCCATGGTGCTGCCGCGCAGTTCCGGGAAGCCGTCGAAGATGGGCTGGCCCATCAGGTCGTCGCGCCGCTTGTTGAGCGCTGCCAGCAAGGCCAGCGCGCGGCCATTGATGTAGGTGATGCGCCAGGACAGGTCGACCGCGCAAAAGCCGTCGGTCAAGCTCTCGAGCATGTTTTCCATGCGCGTATTGGCGCGCCGCAGTTCGTCGCGCGCTTCGAGCAGTTCCTGCTGGGCGCGCTGGCGGGCCACCAGCACGCTGTTGGCGTTGCGCAGCGCTACCGAGCGCATTTGCTCTGCATCGTCCTGGTCGTCGTTCACGCAGCCTCCGTGGCCGAACCGCCGCGGCGGCGGGGCAGAGTGACAGGGCCGGCAAACTGGCTGGACATCATGGAAAGGCAGGCAATGCGTGAAAAGGAGGGCAGGCCGCAGGCGGCGCGCGCAATACCCAGATTCTAGCGCCAAGCCGGAGGGCGCGCTCACACATTTGACGGTCCGGACGATCGTGCGGCGCCGCCGGCGATGGCGGCCAGGGCCGCCTGCAGCTGGTCGATTTCGTACGGCTTTTGCAGGGACTGGAACGGAAATTCGACATGCCGCAGCAGCGCGTCGCCATAGCCGGAGGCGAAAATGACCTGCAGCGACGGCGCCTCGCGCAGCGCCTGGCGCGCCAGCTCCACGCCCGACATGCCGGGCAGGCTGACATCGGAAAACAGCACCTCGTAGGGATGGGCCGCCAGCAGCGCCAGCGCGCCTTCGGCATGGGCCACGCCGTCGGCGGCGTGGCCGAAGGCCTTGAGCATTTCGCACACCAGGTACTGGGAATCGAGATTGTCTTCCACCACCAGCACGCGCAGGCCCGACGCGGCGGCCGGCGCCGGCGCCGACGCAGGGGCGCCATCATCGGCGTCGAGTGCGTACAGCACCCCGGCCACCCGGCCGTGCTCGTCGTGCAGGGGCGTCAGGTGCAGATCGCAGGCCAGCGAGGCTGCGCCGGGGGCCAGCGCCAGGCGCGCGTGCGCCACATGCTGGGCGTGGCCTGCCAGCGCGCTGCTGTAGGCGTCCTGGTCGGCGGCGAGCGGAGCGGGCAGCACGGCGCCGGCCAGCGCGCCCGGCGCGGGCGGATGGCCGCGACCGGCCAGGCTCGCGTAGGCGGCGTTATACACGGGGATGTTGCGCTCGCCCCATACCAGCAGCATGGGCCAGGGCGCGGCCAGCAGTATGTCCACGGCCACGCGCAGCGTGTGCGGCCACGCGGCCCGCGGGCCGAGGTCGCTGTGCTGCCAGTCATGGCTGGCCGCCAGCCCGGCGGATGGGCTAGGTTTGAACATCAGTTGCCTGTATCATCGATAGGAATTGTAGAAGAACAAAGATGAATCAATCGTACACCAAAATCACTGTTTTCTTGCGTTCGCACAGGCAGGGTGCGTGCGCGGCAGAGGAGCAATCATGGCTACCATCGTCAGGCACCGCAACGTCAACATCGTCATCCTCGACGCCGGCGAGGCAATCGCCGCGCTGTGCGGGCCGGGCGACATCGCCATCAGTGCCCATGATGATGGCTGGTGGAACAGCTTTGTCGACGCCGAGGGGGCGATCGACCATTACGACCTGCCTTATCGCAGCCGCAACGAAGCGCTGTGGGCGGCCAAGGCTGCGGCCGAGTTCGGTACCTTGTGAGGTGCCGCTTTGAATGTCCGTCAGGAAATTGCCATTGAGGCGCGACATTGCGCTTCAGTTCGTTGTACAGTGGCCGCTCGTGCGGCCTTTATGTGCAACAGAAAATGTTTTACGATTGCAAACATGAATAACCTTTCCACGCGGTCATGCATGCCTGTGCGACCTGGTGCGATCCTGCCGGGATCGCGCGCTTGAACCTGTCCGGCCGGGACGTCGCTGCGCGCGCGCCTGTGTGGCGGCGCCTGGCCAGCGGCGCCTGGGTCGCCGCGGCCGTGCTCCTGTTCGGCCCCGCCGGCGCGGACGCGCCGCCGGCCCAGGGCGAGGCGGGCGACGCAGCCGCTGCCGTGGTCCAGGGAGCGAGCCTGGAGCGCAAGGTCAAGGCTGCCTTCCTGTATAAATTCCTCGGCTACACCGAGTTTCCCGCCTCGGCCTTTGGCGACGCCGCCGCGCCGGTCGTCATTGGGGTGGCCGGGGCCGACGACCTGGCTGCCGAACTGACCCGCATCGTCAGCGGCCGCACCGTGCAGGGGCGGCCGATTGCCGTGCGCGTGCTGCGCGACGGCGACGCGGCGCCGCCGGTGCATCTGCTGTTTGTCGGCGGCAGCGACAGCGCGCGCATGAAAGCCCTGCTCAAGACTGCGCTGCCGGGGCCGATGCTGCTGGTGAGCGAAGCGGAAAACGGTTTGCAGATGGGTAGCGTCATCAATTTCAAGATTGTCGACCAGCGCGTGCGTTTCGACGTGTCGCTCGAAGCGGCCGAGCGCAACAGCGTCAAGCTGTCCTCGCGCCTGCTCACGGTGGCCAGTCAAGTGCTCAAGGCCGCCCCCTGATGCGCAACGATACCGGCTCCGTGCGCAGCAAGCTGATCCTGATGGCGGTGGCGACCACGTTTGCCGCGCTGCTGTCGGCCGCCGTTGCCATGCTGCTGTACGACCTGCGCACCTTCCAGCATTACTGGGTGGACGACCTCACGACCCAGGCCGATCTGATTGCCACCGTCACGGCGCCGGCGCTGGCCTTCAACGATGTCAGCGCGGCGCGCCAGAACCTGGCGCTGCTGCGCGTGCGCCCGCAGATCCTGGCCGGCGCCGTCTACAACGCGCGCGGCGTGCGCTTCGCGTCCTACACCCAGGGCGGGGGCGAGGCGCTCTATCCGGCCCGCCCGGGGCCGAGCGGCTACACCATCGACAAGGGCGAGCTGGCGGTGTTCCACCCCGTGATCGACAACGGCGAAGTGCTGGGCACGGTGTATCTGCGCGCCCGCTTCGACCTGTTCGGGCGCATGGTCAACTATGCCGGCATTCTGGGCGTGGTGCTGCTGGCGGCGCTGGCCATTGCCGCGCTGGTGGCCTCGCGCCTGCAAAAGGGCATTACCGCGCCGCTCATGGCGGTGGCCGCGGTGGCGCGCGATGTGATGGAAAAGCGCGACTTCAGTCTGCGCGTGCCCGGCAATAACAAGGGCGAGATCGGCGTGCTGGTGGCCGCCTTCAATGACATGCTGGCTGAAATCGGCCGCCGTTCGCATGCGCTGCAGGAAGCCAACCTGACGCTGGAACACGAAATGCAGGTGCGCCACCGTGCCGAGGAAGCCCTGCTGCTGGCCGACCGCCGCAAGGATGAATTCCTGGCCACGCTGGCGCACGAACTGCGCAACCCGCTCGCGCCGATCCGCACCGGCCTCGATATCCTGCGCATCCGCAGCGGCGACGCCCAGGCGACCCAGCGCGCCACCGACATCATGGAACGGCAGCTGCGCCAGATGGTGCGGCTGGTGGACGATTTGCTCGACGTCTCGCGCATCAATACCGGCAAGTTCGCCATCAAGATGGGACGGGTCGAACTGAAGGCGGTGGTCAACGATGCGCTCGAGGTGGTGCGCTCCTACATCGAGCTGCATGGCCATGAGCTGGTGATCGCGTTGCCGGACCGGCCGGTATTTTTGCATGGCGACGCGACCCGGCTGGCGCAAATTCTCACCAACCTGCTCAACAACGCGGCCAAGTACACCAACCGGGGCGGACGCGTGAGCCTGTCGGCGCGGGTCGACGACCGCACCTTGATTCTGCACGTGGCCGACAACGGCATCGGCATCGCCCCGGACATGCTCGACCAGGTGTTCGAAATGTTCGTCCAGGTCGATTCGACGCTCGAGCGCACCAACGCCGGCCTGGGGGTGGGACTGTCGCTGGCGCGGCGCCTGGTGGAACTGCACGGCGGCACCATCGAGGCGCGCAGCGAGGGCGTCGGCCGCGGCAGCGAGTTCGTGGTGCGCCTGCCGATCGTGGTCGAGCCGGAACTGCCTGCCAAGACCATTCCGGCCGCCTTCATGACGGCGGAAAATTACCGCATCTTGCTCGCCGATGACAATGTCGACTTCGTCAACAGCATCGGCGCGCTGCTGTCGGCGATGGGGCACAGCGTGGTCATTACCCATAACGGGCCGGACGCGCTGACGGCGGCATCGCGCTTCTGTCCCGACTACGCCTTCCTCGACATCGGCTTGCCGCTCATGTCGGGCTACGACCTGGCGCGCGGCATTCGGCGCCTGTCGTGCGGGCCCATGACCACGCTCATTGCCGTGACCGGGTGGGGGCAGGAAAAGGATCGCCAGCTGGCGTTCGAGGCCGGCTTCGACCATCACATGGTCAAGCCAGTGCGTTTCGAGCAGATCGAGGAAATTCTCGGCAATCGCAGCCTGGTCAAGAAGGCGCGGACCTGAGGCGCGTGCCAACGGCCGGCGCGCAGGCGGCGGCACAAAGAAAAAAGGCCTGAAGATTGCTCTTCAGGCCTTTCGTCTTACGAATTTTGGTGCGGCTGGCAGGAATTGAACCCACGACCCCTTGGTTCGTAGCC
>JGI24770J26754_10002756_pt1 | contig 12023 bp, 10 predicted proteins | sample LakOneMetagenome_FD_26754 | JGI IMG/M metagenome (IMG submission 26754) | reverse complement strand
AGCCTTACTATTGTTGGTTTGTACCAGGCCATATACGGTATTAACCCTTTGCATAACCGCTTTTATCTTGATCCTCATATTACCAGTGAACTGGCAGGTACTGAATTGAAATATAATTTCAGGGATCAGGAACTGGCGATAAGCCTGGACATGAATAAATATAAAGTAGCCAACAACCAGTTTGCAATTACGGATAGTAAAAATTTTGGTTTCTTCAGTACTGCAAATGAACTTTTATATTTTAATGCTGACCAGGAAAATGCTNCTTTACAAGTTTCAACAAAAATAAACGGCANTCTTTCATTNNATATAAAAATGTGGAACCAGGATCAGCGCTCCTGGACGCAATCATCCACAGATATAAGCGCTCAAAAATTGGTTTACCAGGTAAACGATCTTGCTCCCTAATAACTTTTATACGATCAGCATTAATCATATCTTTATTGAACGGCTTAAAAGTGATGACAAAGGCAGTTTAGTGTTTACATATAGGTCTGTAAAAATACCTGCCGAGATCGAACTTATAAAAAAATGAACAGGCTTTTTGCACAGACAAAACTTGCAATTATTTTTGCAGGTAAAATAAATGACTTTAAATCCTAAGTTTAAGAATCAATTGTATTGGCACCAGGCTAATTTTTCTCCTGCATATTTTAGCTTTGTTTCCATCTAGGTCCTGTAAGAATAATTATTAATTTTTTTTCATAATATTGAATAAATTTTATGTACGGAAAATAATATTTATGAAATCCATTCTCATACCATGTATCCTGTTTTCGTTATTTTCTATTAGTGCTTTTGCACAGCCCCCAGAAAAATTATCCTATAAAAACATAGTACAGGAGTTTGAAAATTTTTATAATTCAAAAACCTACGATAGCATTTTCAATCTTTTTGATGATGCAATGAAAAAATCATTGCCTATTGAAAAAACAAATGAATTTCTCGGGGGGCTTTTTGCCCAGGCCGGGAAAATACTGAAACATGAATTTACAGGCTATGAAAATGGCTCTTATGGAAGTTATAAAACAACTTTTGAAAAAGGTGTTTTTGTTTTAAATATTTCTGTTGATAATGAAGACCATGTGAATGGCCTTTTTATAAAACCTTTCGTGGAAGCGGTTACAACGGAACGAAATAAAACAAAGCTTTCATTACCTTTCAATGGCAGTTGGTTCGTTGTCTGGGGCGGCGATACGAAAGAATTGAATTACCACGTTCAAAACCGCGCGCAAAAAAATGCATTTGATATTATACAGGTTGATTCTTCCGGAAAATCATTCCGCAATGATGGAAAAACAAATGAAGATTATTATGCTTTTGGTAAAGAAATTCTGGCACCCTGCGATGGAAAAGTTGTGCAGGTGGTCGATGGCGTAAAAGATAATGTTCCCGGCGAAATGAATACTTATGACGTAGGGGGCAATACAGTCATTATCAAAACGGCCAACAATGAATTCCTGGTTTTCTGCCATTTTAAACACAATTCAATTCTTGTTAAAGAAGGCCAGGATCTGCGCCAGGGACAGGTTTTAGGCCTTTGCGGAAATACCGGAAATTCTTCCGAACCGCATTTACATTTTCATATACAGGATGTGGAAAATATGAATAAAGCCACTGGCATAAAATGTTATTTCGATCAGGTCATGGTCAACGGGCAATTGAAAACAGATTATTCTCCCATACAAAATGATCNNATAGAAAATATTCATTAACCGGTTTCTTATTTTTCAATTAGCGTACCAGGCACAATTCTTCCCATCTTGTTGTATACCTCGGCGAGCGTAATTCCTGTCGCATTTTCCAATGCTTTTGCAATCCGCCTGCTGCATATTTCACCATGTCATTGCGCATACTGAAATTGATGTTGTCAATAGCTTTCATCAGTTGGCGTTGCGCAGGAACCGGCGGTACAAAAAGATTGGATTGAATGGAATTATCCGGTACAATGCCACTGAGCAGTACACCTGCTTTCAGGTAGCGCGTTGCCGGCCGGTGCAATTCTTCCGCAAGTTCTAATGCATGATAAATAAGTTCCGGCGTGGAAGCGCTCGGCTGTGGCAGGTGGCGGCTGCGGTAATAGGAGGCAGGATTATATTCATATTCTGTATTCACATACGCGTTGGTCATTACAAATACTTCAATGGTTGTTGCCGCACTGCATTGACGGCGTAATTTTTCTGCAGCTCTTGCGGTATAGGTTGCCACTGCTTCTTTTATTTCTTTAATCCCCGAAACAGGCCTGCCAAACATGCGTGTAGTGGCAATGCGTTTTTTCTTTTCCAGCGGGTCTTTCAGGTAAATGCAGGGTTGGCCGTTTAATTCCGCCAAAAGGCGCACACCCACGACACCACCCAAATTTTTACGCGCCCATTCCGGTGGCATATCGCGAAGCTGGGCTGCATTTTCCAGGCCAAATTCCACGCGTAGTTTCAACGCATATCGCCGCCCGATGCCCCATATATTTTCAATGCTTGTTTGTTGCAATATGTCATTGATTTTACCGGGTGTATCCATGACCATAATGCCGGCTGTAGTCACTTTATTTTTTTTGGAGTAATGGTTGGCTACCTTGCTTAATACTTTGGTGGGCGCTATGCCCACGGAAACCATAATGCCTGTCCACATTTCCACGGTTTCTTTCAGGCGGGCCGCCATTTTATACAGGTCACCGGCCGGCACATTGTGTAAATCAATGAAGGCTTCATCCACGGAATATACTTCCACATTTTCTTTGCCCGCAACCAACGATAATGTATGCATGATGCGCGCGCTGAGGTCGCCATACAAATTATAATTACTGGAAAAAACGGATATATCACTTTTTTCTATCAATGCTTTATTTTGATAATACGGTACGGCCATATCAATGCCCAGTTGTTTTGCTTCATCTGTTCGCGAAATAATGCAGCCATCATTATTGCTTAATACCACCACTGGCTTTTTTGCAATCGCCGGCCGGAAAAGACGTTCGCAACCACAATAAAAACTATTACAATCCACTATCGCGTACATGGTTTCTTTTTATCATTAAAATAATTTTTCCTGTATGCCTGCGCTTGTTGCCTGTTCAAATAAAAAAGTTGCCACAGGTTTCCAGGTGCCCTGTGCACTTTGTTTTAGCAGGCATAATTTATCTGCGATAAAACGCCCGCTAAAATTTTGATGGCTGAAAAACTGCCAGGCTTTTTCATACTGGCCGGGCAATAATTTCCGCGCAATAATGATGGAAGGCTCCGTAATAAACCAGGGGCTCATTTCCTCATTGATCCTGAAAAGGCTTTGCATTTTACGCAATGCCTGTATCGCGTGCAGGATCGAAATTTTTCCCAACACCTGTATATAAATGGTATGCGTAGGCAAGCTCCCGAAGCCCTGTAATTCCAGTGTAAAAACCGGTAAACTTCCCGCGATGATGCTAATGCGCGGAAGCATGCGCGGTTCCATAAATTCATATTGTGCAAATTTTACCAGCGTGATTTGCGCGCGGGTATGTCCCTGTATAGCGCCATATTTTTCCGAAAATCTTTTTTTAATACTGTTGATTGTTTCCAGTAACACGACAGGCAATTCCAGTACCAGCATATATTCTACGGGTTCTGTCCCAAGGCCGGCGCGAAGGGTTGCCTGTGCAAGGTCTTTTTTCATGGAATAATTTTTATTTTTTTTGTCAAAATATTTAGTGTAAAATTGCTAAATAAATTAGTAATTTGCAAATAAAAATAATTGACCATAACTTTTAAAACCATTTTTATGCAGGAAGAAAATATGTACGGCGCCGCATACACAGGCACCAAAGAATTTACGCAATGGGATGTGCACAGTGCCAATGCCACGGGCTTTGGCGCAGCGGCGGATGATTATATGGACCGAGGCATTGACCTGAATGAACAACTTATTTTAAACAAACCCGCCACGTTTTTTTTTCGCATGAACAGCGATGCAATGATGGGCGCCGGTATTCAAAGCGGCGATGTACTCATCGTGGACCGCAGCATCAAGGCAGGTAATGAAAAAATAATTGTAGCGGCACTCAATGGCGAACTCGTAGTGCGGCGTTTCCGCCAGTCAACCAACCACCTGAGCCTGGTGGCGGAAAACAAGCGCTATGCCGATATACAACTCTTTGAATACAGTGAATACAAAGCCTGGGGCGTTGTCACTTGTGTCATACATATTTTGGAGAAATCATTACAGGTGCATGGTACCGCTAAGCCCGCGCAAAAATCTGCACAGCAAATTTTATATGGCAGTTAAAGACATAATTTTTTTAAAAAATATTTATATGAAAAATACACCGCACAATCCCAATGCAAAACCGGCGCCGGCTGAAAAAAAAGGTAGTGAAAATTATTACCAGGGCAGGGGCGCGCAGATCAATACAAAGAATCGTTTTTTGATACATGANTCCACCATGGAATATGTGGAAGCAATTGATGATTGGGAAACTTCAAAAATAAACACACAATATATAGAACAGGAAGCAAAAACGATTGTGAACAAAGTGGACAGCCCTGATGTTGGCATGTTTTACAGTATGAATCCCTACCAGGGCTGCGAGCATGGCTGTATCTATTGTTATGCACGTAACGTGCATGAATACTGGGGTTACAGCGCAGGGATTGATTTTGAAAGTAAGATAATTGTAAAGAAAAATGCACCGCAGTTGCTGCGCAAATTTTTAATGCATCCCAAATGGGAATGTGTGCCCATTTCATTGAGCGGAAATACGGATTGCTACCAGCCTGCAGAAAGAAAATACGAAATCACAAGACAGTTGCTTGAAGTGTGTTTGGAATTTAACCAGCCCGTTGGTTTAATAACCAAAAATGCCTGTATGATCCGAGATAAGGATATTTTTAAAAAACTGGCAGCCAAAAATTTAGTCAGCATTTTAGTGTCCATCACATCTTTTAATGAAGATTTAAGGCGCGTGATGGAACCGCGTACCACGACAGCCCAACAACGCCTGCGCATCATCCGGGAACTAAGTGCAGAAGGTGTACGAATGGGTGTGATGCTGGGGCCAATGATACCCGGTTTAAATGATCATGAAATGCAAAGTATTATGAAAGCCGCCAGTGAAGCAGGCGCAGTTTTTTCAGCATATACTTTTATCCGTTTAAATGGAGCAGTCAAACTTTTATTTCATGACTGGCTGTATAAAAATTTCCCGGAACGTGCTGATAAAGTCTGGCATTCGATTGAGTACGGTCATGGGGGAAGTGTGAATGATAGCAGGTGGGGAAAAAGAATGCGCGGCGAAGGACCTGTTGCAGAAATTGTGAAGCAACAATTTACAAAATATAACAAATTATATAACCTTAATGCAGAGCGGTGGGGATTGGATACAAGCCTTTTTAATAAGCCAGGTATGCAGGGAAAATTGTTTTAAAATTTACCAGGCATCTATGATATTTTTTACAATCCCAGCACTTCCAAATGCCAGCGTAAAACCACTTCCCCCATGTCCATAATTATGAATGATATTTGTGCCGGGTTCGCGCTCCACGCGCACTTCACGGCGAAAAGGCCTTAAACCCGCCCAGCTCCCAATTGATTGCTGGTTTTTAAGAAAAGGGAAAACTTCGTATGCATTTTCTAATAAATTTTCCAACACATTTTCATCTGTTGTTTCTGTGAAAATATTTGCCTCATAGGTACCACCAACAATAATTGCATCTCTTCGGGGAACAATATATAATGGCTTTTCATTATCCAAAAAAATATCCATTCCTTTTAAAGGCGATAATAAGGCGACCTGTCCTTTTACCGGAATTAATTGAGCATCATTGCAAAGTTCCCGGCTTCCCAACCCGGTGCAATTCACTACAATCTTTGCTTCAGCAGAAATCGATACAAGCTCATTGATTTTCCTGGTTTCAAATTCAACTCCATTTTCAACTAAATTATTTTTTAAATAGGGCAGAAAAATTTGAGTTTCAATTAACGGAACAATGATCTCGTAACAAGTCAAATAATCCCCCGGCGGGAAATTATTTTTATCCATTTCTTTACAACTTCCTTCCGGCATAAATAACTTCCAAACCGGTTCTGCTTCATCAATACCAATGCGCAAAACTTTTATCAATTTCGTCATACTTATACCCGATGAAGGTATATGCGATAATTTTTCATAATTTTGATAACTTTCCAGGCACCAGGAAATACATTTCTTTTGATGGCTGATATGATATGGAAACCAAAATGCAGCAGCCNTGTCAGAAGTAATACTTGGTGAAATGGAGGATGAAACTATTTTTACTTTGTACCCGGCCTCAGTCAATAAAGTTGCTACAGATAAGCCACTGATACCCGCGCCTGCAATTAAAATATCTTCATTCATAAGAAAAGCTGGCTGATTTTTTTATAAAATTATGAATAACAATAACCCAAATGAATTTTTTATAGTATAACTTTTTTTATATTATTAATTTAAAACCAAACCTGCATGAGTCGCTTATTTGTGGATCCCGATATAGCAAAAGCGCATACAATACATACTGATTTTTATACATCACCCCTTTATTTTGAACAGGCAAAAGAAAAGATCTTTGCGAATTGCTGGAATTATGCGGCATGCACTGATCAATTATCAACGCCGGGGGCATTTCCATTCATGTTATTGCCCGGATTTATCAATGAGCCATTGGTTATCACGCAAGATGAAAAAAATGAATTGAAATGCCTGAGTAATGTATGCACGCATCGTGGAAATTTATTAGTGAATGAAACATGTTCCCTTACCAGGATGCGTTGCAAATATCATGGAAGGGTTTTTTCACTGGATGGAAAATTCGTTTCAATGCCAGAATTCAAAGAAGTAGAAAATTTTCCAACGGACGCAGATAACCTGCACCAATTGCCTTTATTTAAATGGGAAAAATTATTGTTCACTTCTTTGCATCCCAAATTTAAAGCAAATGATTTTTTTGATGATATGATGGAAAGAATTAATTGGATGCCATTGGAGCAACTTCAATTTCGGCCGGACCTTTCCAAAGATTATCATGTAAAAGCCAATTGGGCTTTATACTGCGAAAATTACCTGGAAGGATTTCATATTCCATTTGTTCATGCAGGGTTAAATGCGGAACTGGATTTTGGCGCGTATACCACAGAAATTTCTTTTTACTCCAGTCTTCAGTTAGGTATTGCCAAAAAAGATGAAGCCTGTTTTGATATACCGGATAGTGCTATTGATTTTGGTAAAAATGTAGCCGCATATTATTTCTGGGTATTCCCCAATTTGATGTTCAATTTTTATCCCTGGGGCTTATCCCTGAATATTGTAAACCCAACCGGTGTGAGTGAATCGAAAGTTTCATTCCTTACATTTGTATATGATGAATCAAAATTAGGCCAGGGCGCCGGCAGCGGCCTTGATACCGTGGAAATGGAGGATGAATATATTGTAGAGAAAGTACAGGAAGGTGTGCGTTCCAGGTTTTATAATAAAGGCAGGTATTCAGTGAAGCACGAAAAAGGGACACATCATTTTCATACCTTACTGGCAAATTTTATGCAATAAAAAAAGTAGAATTATTTGAAATAATGACCGAGCATTTTTTGCGCAATGGAAACCTGTTCGCCGGTTTCCAGGTTTTTAATAACACAGGTTTCTTCTTCTAATTCCTTTGTCCCAATGATTGCAATGAAAGGAATATTTTTCTTTTCCGCGTAACGAAACTGTTTATCAAACTTTGTTTTTTCATGAAACAATTCACAAGACACAGATTCCTTGCGTAGCTGACGCATGATTTGCAGAATTTTTTTGCATTCGTCTTCACCCGTATTAAAAAACAAAACCTGGACATTTTTCTTCATTTCTTCAGGGAAGGCTCCCAAAACCTCCATCACATCATAAATCCTGTCTACACCAAAACTGATACCAACACCGGGCACACCGGGCACACCAAATAAACCGGTAAGGTCATCATAGCGCCCACCGCCTCCGATACTTCCCATTTCCACATCCAATGCTTTCACTTCAAAGATGGCACCTGTATAATAATTCAAGCCCCTTGCCAGCGGGGGATCAATTTTTACAGGGAAATTTCCCGGCAACATTTCTATTATATATTTCAAATCTTCCAGCCCGGCCTTTCCTTCGGGATCCTTCCCCAGCAAGGCTTCCAGCTTTTTTATTTTTTCCTGGTTCGTACCATTGATAGATAGAAAGTTTTGCATGATCTGCAAGGCGGCTTCCGGTATATTTTTTATTCTTAATGATTCAATGACTTTATCNATTCCGATTTTATCCAGCTTATCAATAACCGTTGTTATNTCCTGCACCCGCCCGGGTAAGTTGCAAATATTGGCCAAAGCTGTTAACAGTTTTCNATGATTAATACAGATGTCAANACGCAGATTCAGTTTACTGAAAACTTCTGCGTAAATNTCTGCCAATTCAATTTCATTCAACAGTGAATTACTTCCTACAATATCTGCATCACACTGGTAAAATTCCCTGTATCTTCCTTTTTGCGGGCGGTCTGCACGCCATACAGGCTGCATTTGATAGCGTTTAAAAGGGAAATTTAGCTGCCCGNAATTCATTGCCACAAACCTTGCGAAAGGTATGGTGAGATCATAGCGTAATGCGCGTTCTGTAATGCCGCTCGTATTTTTTCCCGATAAGACTTTGCCAAAATCTTCTTTCACTTTTTCAGCCTTGGATGGATTACCCAGGCCATTATTTAAAATTTTGAAAATGAGCTGATCGCCTTCTTCCCCATATTTACCCATTAAGGTATCAAGGTTTTCCATAGCCGGAGTTTCCAATGGCTCAAAGCCATGTAACTCAAAAGTTTCTTTTATTGTTTTAAAAATAAATTCTCTTTTATAAATTGTGTCTTTNATAAAATCGCGGGTGCCCTGTGGAATTGAAATCTTTTTCATGTGATCTTTTTTAAAAAAGCCCTTAGTAAGATGTGCATCGATATTGTTTCCTCTATTGTCTTTAATTNGAATTAATGGTCGCTATTGATGTTTTTTAAAAGCAAATATACAAGCAACGTTATATTTTTCAGCAATGACGGTTATAATGGAAATTGCTTTTGTGATTATTTAAATTTATGGAAAATGAATTCTCCTGAATCAATAGATTACATATAAACCTCGTAAAAAAAGGCATCCATACAGTAGTTATATATAAAAATTATTATCTTGCCTGCCTGGAAAAAAACTTTCAAGAATATGGNTGAATCAATAGAATCAAACAGAGCAAAGCATTTCAGGCAAACCAGGACGATCTATAATATTGTGATGGGTCTGCTCATCATAAGTATTGGAGTGATTTCTTTTTTTGCTGAAAAATGGAATCTTACAACGCTAAGTTCCTATGATCCGTTGATTCGGAATGGTTTTGGAGTCCTTTGTTTAATTTATGGCGGGTTCAGGTTATATCGTGCCTTTCAAAAAGAATACTAAGAGCGGCACAATGAAGCAAAATATTATTTGGAGTTGTTTGTTGATTTGCCTGTTTACTTTGCTTTTTTCCTGCAAAGAAAAAAATGACAAAACCGTATATGATTCTGCTACGCAGGGGACCATTTATATAAGTGTGGATGAAAGTTTTAAGCCTGTCATCAGTGAACAAATTAAGGTATATGAATTTTCAAACCCGGATGCGCATATTGTAGCAAGTTATAAACCTGAAGCGGATTGTTTCCGGGATCTTGCCAACGATAGTACAAGGATGATCATTGTCGCCAAAGGTTTGCCGGAAGAAGAAAGTAAAACAATGACTGCTTCACTCGGCTATAAACCAACCTGGGATGTAGTTGCATATGATGCAGTAGCAATGATTATTAATAATGATGGGCAGGATAGTGTCTTTAGTATGAAAAGGTTAAGAAATTTATTAAACGGGAATGATACTTCATTACAAATAGTTGTGGATGGAAATAACGCTACAAGCACGGTGCGATATTTATTGGATACAGTGGTTAGAGGTACATCTTTTGGAAAGAATGTGGAAGCAGCAAAAAATAGTATGGGCGTAATTGATTTTATTTCAAAAAATAAAAATGCTATTGGATTTGTAGGTTCCAGTTGGGTAGTGAATGAAGATGATCCGGAAGTAAAAGCGTATTTAAAAAATATACGTTTTGGCTTATTGTCTTGTGATAGTTGTGGTGAAGGCGTGTATGCAAAACCATCCCAGGCAACGATTATGTATGGCCAATACCCTTTGGTACGGCCTTTGTATTATATCTTAAAAGAAAATGCTGCAGGTTTAGGTAGTGGCTTCGTGGATTTCATGATGATTGAAAGAGGCCAGTTGATTTTTAACAGAAGCTACCTTGTGCCTGCAAAAATTTACTTTGGAATCAGGAAAGCTATCATTGAGAATTGATAGATCAATTTTAATTATAAAACGTAAAAAAGAAGACAATTATGAAGAAAACAATCCTTGCCCTACTCTTAGGCGCTTTTCTTTCATCAGCAGCATTTGCACAAAGTGTTTCTGATGGGGTTAGATTTTTATATTACCAGCGCAATCAAAGTGCGGTTCAAACGCTTGAAAAAGTCGTCGCTTCCAATCCCAAAGAAGTACCAGGTATATACTGGTTGGGGCAAGCTTATATAGCTGAATATGGCTTATCAGGAAATAAAAATGATCTTGAAAAAGCGAAGACCCTGTATCAAAAAGCACTGACTGATGGTGTGAATGATCCATTCATTTGGATCGGGATGGGCCATGTGGAAGTCCTTGAAGGAAAAAATGCAGAGGCCAGGCAACGATTTGAAGCAGCCATAACCAATACAAAAGGTAAACGAGGTGTAGAAAATGCAAATATTTTAAATGCAATCGGCCGTGCGGAAGCAGATGGTAGCAGCCAGATTGGGGATCCTCAATATGGTATTGATGTGCTTACACGTGCAAAAGCCATTGATCTTACTAATCCTGATATTGATATGAATCTTGGTCTTTGTTATTTAAAATTATCCAGTGATAAAGGAGGTGATGCTGTAGAAGCATTCAGGGATGCTACAATACGGGATCCTAAATATGCTGCTGCTTACTGGCGTATTGGCCGCGTATACCGTTCCCAGAATAATATCACATCCATGAATGAATGGTTTGGTAAAGCCATAGCTGCTGACGATAAATTCGCACCGGTTTACCATGATTATTTTGAATATTACCAGGAAAGAGACATCAATGCGGCAAAAGAATTTTTAGATAAATATGTAGCGAACGCAGACAAAGATTGCAATACTGAATTCTTTGTGGGAGACTATTTATTCCGCGCAGGAAAATACCAGGAATCTTTGGCTAAAGCCGACGAAATGAGTAATGGTGAGTGTAGAGATTATCCGCGTTTGCCTTTATTATATGCGTATGATTACAACAGGTTGGGCGACTCTGCAAAGTCAATTTCCTACTTGCAAAAATTTTTAGTTTCTATGCCGGCATCCCAATTAAAACCAACCGATTATGCATTTGCAGGCCGTGTATTTAAAAGCATGGCAGGTTATGAAGATTCTGCAGTAAGTTATCTTTCTAAAGCAGTTGAAATGGATACTGTTTTGAAAAATAAATTGTCCTATATAGATACCATTGCATATTTGTATAAAAAGATAAACAAGCCCGCTGAACGCCTGGAGTGGTTACAAAAATCTTATGCAATGAATCCAAATCCTTCCAACAGGGATATATTTGACCTTGGAGACGCAGCCTTGGCTCAGAAAGATTTTATGCTTGCAGATACCATGTTTCAAAAATACAAGGAAAAATACCCGGACCAGATTTATGGCTATAAAGGTTTGGTAGATGTAGCACAGGCAATGGATACAACCGGTGCAACTGCAGTAGTGCCTATGAATGATTATATCAAATTTTTGCAGAGCGATACCACCAAATATGGAACTACGATCGCATACTATCACGCCTTATTAGGCGGGTACTATATCAATCAAAAACAGGATTATGACAGTTCCATTATGGAATTTCAACAAGCCTTGCAATATGATCCTACAAATGCCCAATACAAGCAATACCTGGATATTTTGAT